>Ga0247841_10000511_pt1 | contig 100324 bp, 84 predicted proteins | sample LaCruzMarch2015__2_FD_192410 | JGI IMG/M metagenome (GOLD analysis project Ga0247841, IMG submission 192410) | Freshwater microbial communities from meromictic Lake La Cruz, Castile-La Mancha, Spain - LaCruzMarch2015_18m | ecosystem: Environmental > Aquatic > Freshwater > Lake | place: Spain...
GGAAGTGCCCTCAGTGTCGACCAACTTGCCGCAGTGCTTGACGTGTGTGCCTGGGCTCACGCGGAATGGGTAAGGATTCATCCGTTTGCGAACGGGAACGGACGCACTGCCAGGCTCCTATCCAACAGCCTTGCCATGCGGTATGGGTTGCCGCCATTTGTCCGACTTCGTCCCCGGCCGGATGGTGATTACGCAGCATCTGGTGAATCAGCGATGCGCGGAGATTGGAAACCGACATCCTTGGTGTTCCGAGAAATGCTGGATGACCTCTTGAGTAAGCCGTAGATCTCGACTGTTCTCCTGGGGCGCGATTTGTATTTCTGCGGCCATGGGAAGTTGCTCCCAACCGGGAGCAGGGGGTGAGTTTTTCTGTGCCAAATTGGGCGCATGAAAATTACTGGCGCTCTCTCATTCTTCCTTCTGCCGATGGCTCTTTACGCCGGGCCGATCACTCAAAAACCGCTCGATGAATTTGTCATCTGCGACATTCCGGTGGCGTCGAAATCGGGGACGACCACCGTCATGTTCCCGTCCGAAGTCTCCGGGCTTTTTGCCCGGGAGGGAGGATCCGGGATCTGCGCCCGGTAGCACATCACCAGGGCCGGCTGGCCAGCGGAGGCGGGGACGCGGAACTTGTCGGGCTTGTCGATCGGCTTCGGATCGTGCGTCCAGGCTTCGGCGTGGAGCTTTGCGCCGAAATCCCACGTCAGGCAATCGACCTCGACACGGTAAGTGGCGCCCGGTTCAGCCTTCACAAACGCGGTCTCAATCTTTCCGCCCTGGTTGCCGGCGATGCCCGGAGGAAGATCGACAACGGCGCAGGACTTTCCCTGCTCGTTTGCCGGTTTGACATAGTTGACGTTGTCCACATACCACGGCTCGTAAGGAAACGCCGTGCGCCAGCCGAGCAGCGGGTTCTTCAGATCCGAGAAGTTCGGGTTCGGGATGAGGTTGGTCTGCGCGCGGGCCTGGCAGCAGACAAGCACGGCAAGAGCGGAAAGGAGGATTCGATGGTTCATGGCAGGTTCCAGTATTTTCTGATGATCCACTCTACGGTAATGAGCAGTAGAAGAAACCCCAGCAAGAGCGGATGGTTCCATAAATCCTGCAGTTGGACACGGGAGATCTGCGGTTGCTTGAAATGGAGGTCGCGGCGCCAGGAGTCCCAATCGTCCATGGTGTAAAACCCGCCGCCCGAGGCTTCGGAGATGCGGCGGAGCAGGTCGCGGTTGACCGGCTTGCCGGTGATTTCCGTGGGCGGCCTGTTCACGACAAACCTTGTCTCGCCCGTGGTTTCGGCTCCGTCCAGGGCGACCACCGACTGGGCGACAAAGACGCCGGGCATGTTCGGTTCGACCTCGGCGCGGTAGCCGTTGACCGCCTTGCCCCCCGGTGTTTGCAGGGTTGCGGCCTTGAGCACATAGTCGAAGACCTTTTCATCCGGGGTCCGGATGCGGAGCGGCAGCGTGGCTGGCGGGGGAGCGCCGGAGACGGGCGTGCGAACGATCGCGCGGACCTCGGGCCGCTCGCCGAGCACGTAATTTGTCCGCTCGGTGAACAGCTCGATGCGGCTCCCGTTCTGTTTGTCCTGCTCCTTGGGAATCATCCAGTCAATCAACTGCGACCAGAAGGTGTCGTAGGGCGACCGGTCCGACGACCAGCCGCTCACAGCCAGCCGCCAGCGCCACATGGTGTCGGTCAGAACGGCAACCACGCGTCCCTGCCCGAACCGCATCCCTGCAACGAGCGGATGCGCGATGCCGCCCACCTCGACCTGCATCAGCACCTCCGCCGTCGGGGCGACGGTGGGCGCCGTATTGCAGGTGAGCAAAGTGGGAAAATCCTTGACCCGGGCGAACAGCGGTCCGAAGACCGGATGATGCAGTCCCGTGTCGGTGATTTGCACGGGGAATTTCCCCTCGCGGTAGGGGGCAGGGAGTCCGACAGGAAGCACCGCGGCAAGAGGACCGGCGGCAAGCTCCCTGGAGGAAAAAAGATTCGGCCCCCCCAGGAGCACGAGTCCGCCGCCCCGATCGACAAAGTTCCGCAGGGCGGTTGCATTTTCCGCGGACAACGCGTCCGGCGCAAGGTCTCCGAGGATGACGACGGCGCAGTTCGCCAGGGCCTTGGGCGAAAAATCCGCCGTCCCCTCCGCCTGGCTGCCCTCGCTGTCGAGCATGGCGAGCCGGCCGTCCGCCCACCGCACAAATGCCGAGAGCTTCAGGTTGCGGTCGCTCACGATGGCCTTGCGGAGAAACTTGAAATCAAATCCGAGCGTGTTCTGCACATAGAGCACGCGGTTGCCCGGCTCCATGACTTCGATGAGGAACGGATGCGACCGGGCTTCTTTGTCGGCCGCCGGGTCGGTGACGCGGATTTCATATTGGACCGTTCCGGGTTTGTCATGGGAGACAGCAAAAGCGACGGACCGGGTCTGCTCATCCTCGTTGAAGGCAACGGGCTTTTCCGTTTGCCGGTGTCCGTCCTGCCACAGCTCGACCGCGACCGTCTGCCCGCTCAGGCCGGATCCGGCAAGCGAAACGCGGATCTCGGTATTCCAGCCAACGGCCACACGCGGCGGGTAGTCCACTCCGGCGAGGGAAATCCGTTTGGGTCTCTCCTTGAGGCCAAACGGATTTTCCAGTTCAAAAGAAAACACCGGGACGCCCTGGGGGAGGGGACTTGCTTCCGGTGAACCGGAGGTGTCGAGACCGTCGCTCAGCAGCAGCACGCCGGCAAGCGGCTGGCCGCGAAAGTGCTCCCGCACTTGATTCACGGCATCCAGCAGGCGCGAAGTCGCCCCGTTGAAGCTCCATTCCCTGACATTCTGCGTCTGCTCGGACAACGCGCCGTCAAACCGGAAAATGCGCAGGTCGAAGTCGGCCTTCGCCTGCTCGATCGCCTTCGAGCCGAACCACTCGATGACGCGCTGAAAACGCGGTGGCTGCTTGTCGTCCACCGGGTCGGTCATGCTTTCGGATCCATCCACCAGCACTGCGAGCTGGGGGCGAAGCGTCGTGATCTCGTCGATGCGCCGCTGCGGTTGGAACAGCATCATCATCAGCACAGCAAGCATGAGCCCCCGCAGGATGCCGAGCACAAGGATCCGCCGCCGCGAGCGGACGCCCCGGAAAAGGCTCCAGGCCACGGATGCCAGCACCAGCGCCCCCGCGGGAACCAGCCACGGCCACGCGCAGACCGGCTGCCAAAAGATGTCGGTCATGGCGTGGCCTCCGTTTCGGCCGGTCGGAAGGAAACCCCGATGCGGCGTTTGTTCAGGCGGCCGGTTTTGATCTGTTGCGCGTCCCCTTGGGATCGGTTTCCGGCCAGGAGGTTGGAAAGAATCGATTCGGCCGCAAAGACGGCGAGGGCCAGCAGAAGCAGCACCGGCCAAATCGGGACAACTCCCCGGCTCTGCGCCAGCCAGAGTCCCAGTCCGTCCAAGCCGGTCACAGTCTCGGCGGGGACAATTTTTTGCAGGGCTGCGGGCTCGATGGCCCGGAGGTTGGATTCCCGGCGGTCCGCATTCACTGCGAAGACCTGCCAGGCGGGATCCTGTGGTGTACCCGCCTCGTAGAATCCGGAGGCATCCGCGTGCTCGAGCAGCAGGGATTTGTCGCCGGCCGGCAGGGCTGACTCCGTGCCGTCCGGCAGTTTAAGCATGAGCGCTTGGTCTGTTGGAAGATTCGGCGTCATCGGCAGCGCGGCCCCGACCGCGAGGGAGGCTCCGTCGCCCGGCTGTTCCGACGAGAGGCGGGCGATTTGCTGCACCAATGGCAGGAAGGCCGGAGACAAAGGGAAGTCCCCCCAGGAACGGTCGGCAGAGGCATTGACAAGGAAGACCCGCCCGGGGCCGTGCTCGGAAAAAATCACGAACGGGATTCCGTTGGAAAATGTGAGGAGGGATCGGGCACCGGCATCGAGTTTCCACCGGATGAGTTTTTTTTGAGGGAGTGCCGGGAACGGAGTATCCTTGTCCCAGGCGTTGGCAAACAGCGGATGTCCGGGCTCTGAGATCAGGGTGGCGAGGCGGCCGGGCGGGAGTTCGCTGACATTCAGCGGTTTGGCAGGAAGGAAGTCCATCCGCGCCAGCGCGGCGGGGCTGGCCAGATCACCCGGAAAAAACGCAACCGTGCCGCCGCTCTGCAAGTAACGTTCCAAACGCGCCAAGGCCCGGTCGCTGAGGTTGCCGACATCCGTGAGGAACACCGCGGAAAATCCCTCCAGGCCGGTTTCATCCAGCTCCGCAGGGGAAATCGTTTTGGGAGCATCCGCAGTCCCGGTGCCCAGCGCCTTGCGCAAAAAGAATCCGGACCGCAGCCGGGGGTCGCCGGCCTGCTGGCCCTCGACCACGAGCACGCGGGGTTGCTGGTGGATCGGCACCGCAAAATGGAACCGGTCGTCCGCGGGAAGGTTGTCCCCCTCGATGCTGGCAACCCCTTCGACCCAGCGTCCGGTTACTTCCGGCATCCGGGCCTCGAAGGCGACTTCCATCGAGGCGCCGGGCGCGATGTCCACGGGCTTCTGCGCTACGCGCTCCCCTCCGACCCGGATTTCCAGGACGTCCTGAAGCGGGCGCTCGGAAAAATTTTCGACGACCGCGACGCCGGAGATCGGGGAGCCGGCCGTCGCGAACGGAGAGGAGATTTTGACGTTCGCCACCGCCGCATTCGGTGCGTTGAGGTCGTCGGGGCGGACAATCACGGGACGCAGGCCGGATTTTTTCCAGGCTTCGTCGAAGACCGGTTTGGCATCAAATCGCCAGGCGGTCTCCTGGCTGTCGGTGAAAAAGAAGAGCTCCTGGAGTCCATGCAGTCCGTGCGCGACAATTTTGCGGGCCTCCCGGAAGACCGAGGGAAAATCCGAGCGGGCCTCACCCGGGCGGATGCTTTCGACCATCTGGCGGGCAATGCGGTGGTCGAGGGTCGGCTCGGCGATGAGCATCTCCGCTCCGCCGCCGATCGCCATCACTGCCACGTCGTCGCCCGGCTTCAAATGATCAATCACCGCGAGCGCCTGCTTTTTTGCGGATTCCAGCCGCGCGGTGCCATTGACCCGGCAGGCCATGCTCATCGAGTTGTCAATGGCCAGGACAGCCGTCCGCGGCACGTCGCCGCCCAGAAGGCGCACGGTTCCGCTCGAAAGCACGGGACGCGCGGCGGCGAGCACAAGCAATGCGAAAAGCAGGCACCGGAGAAAAAGCAGAAGGATGTTTTCGATCCGCGAGCTCCGGCTCGTCCTGGCGGCCGCGATTTTGAGAAACCGGAGCGTGCTGAACCGGACCTGCACCACGCGCCGCCGCCGCCACAGATGGATCAGGATCGGAACGGCCAGCGCCCCCAATCCGTAAAGCATCGCTGTCGAGAGAAACGCCATCAGTTCGACATCCTCCGGCGTTCGACCAGATACTGGGCGAGGAACTCCTCAAAACTGTCCGCCGTGGAGACCAGGCGGTAATCGACGTTCAGAACCGCGCATTTTTCCCGGCATTCATCGATGGCCTTTTGCAGTTCCTGCTTGTAGGCCAGGCGCGCGAGCGAGGGGTCGAGCTCGAGCTTTTCCCCGGTTTCCATGTCGAGAAACTCGGCGACGCGATCGATCGAAAGCTCCAGCTCCGCCGGGTCGAGGACCTGCAGCAGGATGACATCGTGCATTTTTTTCCGGAAATGCGCGATGGCCCGGAAGATGGCATCGGGGCTGTCAAAGAGGTCGGAAATGAGAACGATCAGCCCGCGACGCGAGATCATCTCGGCAAGCGCATGGAGAGATTGGCCGGTGTCGGTCCGCTTCTCCGGCACATGAAGGGTGAGCCGTTCGATGATATGCCGGAGATGCCGGGAGCCGCTTCGCGCCGGGACGTGCGTGCGGATTTCCTCATCGAAAATCGTGAGCCCGAGCGCATCCTGCTGGCGGCTCACGATGTAGCCGAGAGCGGCGGCGATCCGGCAGGCGTAGTCGTATTTCGGGATCCGGGACCCGTAACCCATCGAGGCGGACCCGTCGATGACCACATGCGTGCGCAGGCTCGTTTCCTCCTCGAAGCGCTTGACATAGTAGCGCTCGGTGCGCCCGAAGACCTTCCAATCCAGATTGCGCAGGTTGTCGCCCTTGACGTATTGGCGGTGGTCGGCGAACTCCACGCTGGCCCCTTTGAGCGGGCTGGCGTGCATGCCGGCCCGGAAGCCCTCGACCACATAGCGGGAGCGCAGGACAAGCGTCTCGAGCTTGCGCATCGCTTCCGGAGTGAGGAGATCGGTGATGCCGGCCATGAGTTCAGAATGCCACGGCAAAAAGCCCGTCCCTGCCGGCCAGGAGCGCCCATTGCTCCCCGATGAAAAGCAGGGTGCAGCCCTCGACGACGCCGCCGGGTTGGATGACGGCAAGGGTTTGTCCGGCGCGGAATTCGAGGGCGGTTTTGCCCGCCACTTCCCGCGGCGTGATGCTCCAGGCGTGCGCTTGAGGTTTGCGCCCGCGGAGGGATTCGGCGAGCGGGGCCAGCTTCGGAAAGCGGGCCGGACCGAGCTGGTAGCGCTGGTCCGCAAGCTTGGAGAATCCCTGCGGGGCAAGCGGGGTGTAACTCCAATCCTCGCCCCACGGGTCCTTGGGCAGGGGGGCTCCCAACTCCGCAAGCGTCGCCGGAAAGCGGATGTTGCGGCGGTAGTAGCCGCGGAGGGCGGCATCGATCTCATCCATTTGTGCGCGGGCGATCCACACCCGCGCGACTTCGCACATGCCTGCGGCAAGCGGTGCGCCGGCCGGCGGGTTGCAGAACGCTTCCATCTCGCCGCGCCACTCGCCGGGTTTCGCCCCGGAGAGGATTTTCAAAAAGAGTTTTTGGAACCGGACGGCCGGCTGCAGCGCCTGGGGGAGTCCGGCCGCGGCGGCATCAATCGCCTCCATTTGCCGGACCAGCGGAGCGGTTGGCGGGCCTTCCGCCGGCCAGATTTCCAGCGGCGAGGCAGCCGGAGAAACGGTTGGCAGCAGCCAGAAAGCCACGAGCACACTAATCCCCGAAACGGTTTTTCTCCGTGTGCTTCGCGTCTCCGTGTGAGAAATCGCCGGATCCGCACTAATGGGTAACCGCATAATACAGCACGTTCACGCCGAGGGCCGTGGCATCGGCCGCCTCGTATCCCTGCGCGTAGGGGGCGATGGCGCGCTCCCAGCCCGCGCTCAAATCATGGGGACTGTAGATGACGGCGAGCGATCCATCCAGGTCGATGCCATAGAGCTCCGGGGACATTTCGATCTGGTTGTTTGATTTGGCGGCGAGGGCGGCGCGCGCCTTGACGGACGCCAGCTTCTCGGGGCGCGTAAAAATCGCGTGGTCCGCAGACAGCGCCGTGAGGCTTCGGTCCGGGAGCACTTTGGCCATCTCCGCGCGGAACGCGCTGTCGAAGGATTGACGGCCCTCGGCGGCCTCGGCAAAGAGGACCCCGCCATTTTTCAGGAACTGCCGGAGGTTGCCGCGCTGCTTGTCCGTGAGACGGAAATCCGTCGTGCCGGTGAGGAAAAGAAACGGCATTTCGAAAATCGCGGAGTCGTCGAGGCTCACGTCGCGGAGCTCGAACGAAACCGGGGTGCCGGTCGCCGCGTGGAATTGGTTGAGCAGCATCGGGAATGCGGCGGTGCGGGATTTCCAAGGGCCGTCGTGCATCAACTGTCCGACCCGGAATTTTCCGGCCGTCTGCTTGTCCGAGTTCACCAGCTCCACGCTCTTGCCGATGCTGCGGCCCGCATCGCGCATCGCGGTCACATAGCTGACGATGTTCGCGCCGAGCTTGCGCGCATCGGCGTCGGAGTACCCCCAGCTCTCGTGCCGGTTGGCTTCCCAGCCGAGGGAAAAGTCCCATCGCGAAATAAAGATGGCGGTGCGGTTGTCGATGTCCACGCCTTCGATCCACGGATACGGATCCGTGGCGAGCCCGTCCTTTACGAGCCGGTCCCGGAAGGAAACTTTGTCAATTTCGTAGAAGGAATGAAACACGGGATGGTCCATGCGGAGCCGGTAAGGCGCCTGCTCCGGCAGGATGTCTTTCGCCGCCTGGAGAGCGGATTGGTAGGAGTCGGGGTTGCCCACGAGCGAGTTGAAAACGATGGTGCCGCCGTTGGCGACGTATTCGCGCAGCAGGCTGATTTCCTTGCGTGAGAGCGTAAACGCCTTGTAGCCGGACCGGTAGAGGAGGGGGTTCTGAGCGGGGTCGGCGGAAATGCCCGCGAAGTTTTTGATGTTCGAGCTGAAATGGACGTTCATCTGCTGGCTGATCCATTCGAGCAGCGCTTTGATATCGTTCGGCGTCCGGGTCCAATCATCGGCGTCTGCGGAGCGAATCTTGGTCAGGAGGACCGGCGGCTGGGGCGGATTCTTTTTCTCCTGCCGTTTCTGGGGCACAACAGGATATGGAAGCGGGGGCATGCCTTCGGAGGAGGAGACTTGGGCCGGTTTCGGCTTCGGCTGTTCCAGCGGGGGAGGTTGTGGCGGAGTCGGCGCCGCCAAGGCGTGCGAGACCGGCAACAGCAACGACACGATGGCGCTCAGCCATAACTTTTCGCCGGGGGTGGCGCGAATCCTCATCATGGCGTGACGTTAAGCCGGGTTGCGCCGTGCGGCAAGCCTCACCGTGACATTTTGTCCGGGCTGGCTCCGCCGCTCCCTCCAGCCACTCCAAGGCCCCCGTCGCCGACATTTTCGGATTTTGTGATTGCCAACCCGATTGCGGGTGATAGCTTTTCACCCTTTTCCCATGCCAAAATCAATCGCCCGCAGCAAAACCCGCAAGTCCGTGGCCAAGCGGTTCAAAATCACCGGTACCGGCAAGATCGTTCGTGCCAAAGCCAGCCGCCGCCACCTTCTCGCCAGCAAGAGCTCAAAACAGAAACGCAAAATGGCGAAATCCACCCTCGTTCACGAGTCGGATGTGGCACGGGTCAAAGCTTGTCTTCCGTTCAGCCACTGAACCCATTTTTTCGATCCCACGGACTGCCCGGGAGTTAATCCCGGGATAACGGAGCCGGCGAGTCCGGGGATCACAACGAAACGAACAGCCGCTCCAAGGAGACCCCGCAAGGGGTGAGAACACATGCCAAGAGCAACCAATGCTCCCGCCAGCCGCGCCCGCCGGAAACGCGTCATCGACGCGTCGAAGGGCTACCGCGGACGCCGATCAAAACTCTTCCGCTACGCGAAAGACGCGCAGATGAAGGGAAAATACTGGGCCTACCGCGATCGGAAGACCCGGAAACGCAATTTCCGCGCCCTCTGGATCACGCGCCTCAGCGCGGCGGTCCGCGCCCAGGGCCTGACCTACAGCCGGTTCATCGAAGGGCTGAAGGCCGCGAACATCCTGATCGACCGCAAGGTCCTTTCGGACATCGCGATCAAGGACGAGGCGGTTTTCGCACAGATTGCCGACAAGGCGAAGGCCGCCCTCGAGGCCAAGCCGGCGAAGCCGACACAAAAGAAGGCCGCCTGACCCAAAGGAGCGCAGGCTTCCAGCCTGCAAAAACCCATCGGAGACTTAACCACGGAGGAGAGCGCGGAGATCTGACTATTAAAAAGATTTCCCAAATGTCTTTCCCTTCCTCCGTAGTTTCTAGATACCACAGAAGGTTTAACCGCAGATTAACAAGATTCACACAGATTGAATGACATACAACAGGAATGGAAGACTGATTCCGTCACTTATGGGGTGAAGGGGTGTTTATTGCGTAACATGTTTGCTTCCAGTTAATAATCTGCGAAAATCTGCGTTCATCTGCGGTTTCTAGTTTTATAGTTCTTGGGTTCCATGGAACAGCAAATCGAAATCCTGCGCGGCGAAGCGCTGACTGCGATCGCGGCGGTATCCGACCGCGCTTCGCTGGAATCCGCGCGCGTGCGTTTCCTCGGAAAGAGCGGGGCCGTGACCGCGCTCAGCGAGGGGATGCGCCATGTCGCGAAGGAAGACCGTCCCCGGTTTGGAAAATGGCTGAACGACCTGCGGCAGGCGGTGACATCCGCCCTCGAAGCGCGGGAGATCCGCCTGCTCGGGGAGGCCGATGCGGCGGCGGTCTCGTCGCTCGATCTGACGCTGCCCGGCACGTCCGCGTGCGCCGGAACGCTCCACCCGCTCACTCAGTTGATGGACCGTGCGGTGCGGTGTTTCCGCCGGATGGGATTTGCGATTGCCGATGGTCCGGATATCGAGAGCGAGTGGCATTGTTTCGACGCGCTCAACACGCCGCCCGACCACCCGGCGCGGAACGAGAAGGATACGTTCTACCTGCCCGACGGCCGGCTCCTGCGCTCGCACACCTCGACCGTGCAGATCCGCGTGATGGAGAACACCCCTCCGCCCGTGCGCATCATCGCCCCGGGCGCCGCCTACCGTCGGGATGAGGTGGATGCCACGCACCTCGCGCAGTTCACCCAGATGGAAGGGCTCTACGTCGCCGAAAACGTGAGCCTCGCCGACCTCAAGGGGACGCTCGAATTTTTCTTCCGCGAGCTGTTCGGTCTAGGCACCGACCTCCAGTTCCGCCCGCATTTTTTCCCGTTCACCGAACCGAGCTATGAGATCGACATCCGCGCCGAGGCCCTCGGGAACCAGTGGATGGAGCTTGCGGGATGCGGGATGGTCGACCCCGCCGTCTTCGAGGCGGTCTGCGAGCGCCGTGGCGACCGGGTGTATGATCCCGAGCGCGTCACCGGATTCGCATTCGGATTCGGACTCGACCGCCTCGCCATGAACCTCGCCCGGATCCCCGACATCCGGATGCTCGTCGAAAACGACCTCCGGTTCTTGCGGCAGTTCTGAGCGGCGCGTTCACCCGAAGATTCAGCGCGACAAAGCCCCAACGAACTATTCCGCTTTTCTTCTGGGTAGGACACCCGTTGACCGGGTTGCCGTGCGAGGATCACGGGCATCATGATACGAAAAACCATCCGAATCGGGAGAGTTCCCCGGTTGTTTTCTTCTCCAGGAATCTGTGAAAGTCTGGATTTCCGATTTGGAACAGCTACGATGCCTCCAATCCGAGCCTGAAAAACCGATGATGCAATCTCCCCCATACCGTTTCTCCGGGCATGAAACCTTTGCGTGCAGGTATGCCTGGTTGCCGAAGGCGGTTCGAAAAGTGGCTGAGATTCCCGAGATTTTGACGCCCTCATGCGAGGACCGAGGGATGGTCGAACTCGGTGTTGGTAAAAATATGGTTCGTGCCATCCGATTCTGGGCGGAGGCGGCTGGAGTTATTGAACCTTGCGATTATGGGCATGTGCCAACGGATTTCGGAGCCCAGATTTTTTTGGGAATTCATGACGACGAAACCGATACTTTCGAGGAAGGCTTCGATCCATTTCTTGAGGATATTCAGACGCTCTGGCTCCTGCACTGGAAGCTGGCAACGAATATCGAGAATCCAATTTTCGCGTGGGATTTTCTTCTCTCCAGGTTCCAAGAACCGGAATTGACGGCATCCTCGGTGTTCGATGCGGTCAAAAAAGCCACGATCAGTCTCGATAAAACGCTCTCTGACACCACACTGGAGCAGCAATTTGAGATTTTCCTCCACTCCTACGTCCCGACAAGAGGACGAAAGGGGGAAGTCCGGGAGGACAATCTCGACTGTCCACTCGTCGAGCTGGGCCTGCTTGATCAAGTCGGTCACCGACCAGGAAAGCGCAATGCGGGCAGGCCCGAGCCGATTTACGTTTTCCGTCGCGAACCCAAGCCGGAAATCTCCCCCATGCTACTCGCCTACTGCGTGGATGAGTTTTGGCGGCTCCGTCATCCGGGTGAAAAAACCCTCTCGTTCCAGCTTCTGGCCTCAGGACATGGCAGTCCTGGCCAAGTCTTCAAACTCCCGGAAGACGACATTCACCGTCGTGCCGAGTCATTGTCCCTGGATACGGACGGCTTCTTTGATTTCAGGGAATCAGCCTCGATCTCATCGTTGATTCGCAAGAATCACAAGCAGTCCATCCCGCTGTCTGCAATCTACGCGACCGTTCCCACATATGCTTAACAGCGACCTGCTCTCATTCATTCGCCCTTCTGAACGGTTCCTCCGCTCAGCAGATCTTGTCCGCGATTACGAGGACCCGAGCGCACTTGAGGGGTACCACCTGACTCCATTCACGCGGCAATGCCTCAAACGAATCGGTGAAGGCATGGAAGCCAATTCCAGTCGGCGGGCATGGCGTCTTACCGGCCAATACGGAACGGGCAAATCCTCCTTCGGTCTTCTTCTCGCCTCGACGGTTCGGGATGCCAGCAATCGCCTTCCAAAACCACTGTTCAAAGAGGTCGCCGAAATCCTTCCTCATGTGCGGAAAAGCCAATACCTGCCCGTGTTGGTGGTCGGCAGTCGAGAGCCCATGGCAACGGCCATCCTGAAAAGCCTGGCGACCGCTCTGGCGGAAAATGCCAGCAAAGGCCGCAAATCGGATCTCGAACTGGAAATCTCGCGCCTCGTCGAAAGCGATGAAGTTATTTCCGAAGACAAGCTCGTCTCGCTGGTGCAGCAAGCATCTTCGAAAATTGTCACATCCGGAAAAGCCAATGGCTTGATGCTCATTCTGGACGAAGTTGGGAAATTCCTCGAATACGCCGCCCTGCACCCCGACCGGCAGGATGTTTATCTCCTTCAGCGTCTCAGCGAGTTTGCCCAAAGAAGCGGAAAGCACCCATTCATCCTCGTTTGCTTTCTCCATCAGGGCTTCAATGCCTACGCCGAACAGCTTTCGGTTACCTCCCAGCGCGAATGGGAAAAGGTTGCCGGCCGGTTGGAGGAAATTGTTTTTGAGCAGCCGTTGGATCAAATCGCGGCGATTGCCGCATCGGCCCTCAATACCCAGACACAAAAACTCCCCGACGCACTTCGAAAGCAGGCTTCGGCATCCATGGAACAAGCCACCCGACTTGGATGGTATGGAACAGCCGCAGGGAAGGCAGCCTTGCGCGACCACGCGCTCGGGATTTTTCCCCTTGATCCGCTTGTTCTTCCGGTCCTGATCCGCACGTTCCAGAGATTCGGGCAAAACGAGCGGTCCCTGTTCAGTTTTCTTCTCTCGTTCGAGCCATTTGGTCTCCGGACCTTTTGTTCGAAGTCTCCCGTCGAATCCGCGCACCCTTACCGCCTGCACGATTTCTACGACTATGTTCGTCTGAATTTCGGCCATCGCCTGGCAGTCGCCAGCTACCGCAGCCGGTGGAGCGTTATCGAATCGTGCATCGAGAGTTACCAATCCCCGGAACCGCTCGATCACATCGTTCTCAAGACCATCGGCATGCTGAACGTCCTCCAGGCGGACGACATGGCTCCCACCGAGGAAGCCATCCAATGGGCCGTTGCCGGATCAAACAAGGCCGGCCAAGAGCAAGTCGCCTCGGTTCTGAAAAACCTCCGCAAGCGTGGCGTCATCCACTACCGCGGCCACGCCAAGAGCTACTGCCTCTGGGCCTATTCCAGCGTCGATATCGAATCCCGGTTTGACGATGCCAAGCGGAGCCTCCCGAATCTCCCGAATGTCTCAAGTGCCATTCTCGACAAGCTCGACAGCCGTCCTCTCGTCGCCCGCAGGCACTACATCAACACCGGCAATCTCAGATTCTTCCAGATCCAATACTGTGCAACGTCAGAACTTGAGGAACGCCTCAAGCAGCCGGACGGCGAATCAGACGGCACGATCTTCGTTCCGCTCTGCGAAAATGAACAGGATCGACAGGCAAGCCTGAATATCGCACTCGCCCAAAAGAAGGATCCCACCCGCTTGGATATCATTGCGGTTCCCCAGCCGCTCCAGAAACTCTCCGGCGCGGTCCTCGAATCGCTCCGTTGGGATTGGGTCATGGCGAATACGCCGGAACTCAATAACGACACCTACGCTCGGGAAGAAGTTTCGCGATACCAGGATCAGGCGGCGAACCAGCTACAAAAGAATATCCAGGATTACATCGGCCTCAACCGCCTGGGGGGCAAAACTTCCCTGACTTGGGTTTACCAGGGTAAAAAACTCCCGATCCACACAGGTCGGGAGCTGCTGACCAAGCTCTCTGAACTCTGCGACAAAGTTTACCACGCTGCGCCACGTATCGAAAATGAGCTGATTAACCGCCGCGCCCTGAGTTCCGCCGCCGCCGCTGCCCGCATGCGCCTTGTCGAGCTCATGTTCGCCAATGCGGACAAGCCCCTCCTCGGATTCTCGGTGGACAAGAACCCGCCTGAGAAATCCATGTATCTCTCAGTGCTCAAGCAGGCGCACCTTCATCGCGAGGTTCAAGGTGTCTGGACAATCGGTGATCCCGGCCCAGATGACCCCTGCCAAGTTCTCCCAGCCCTGAACCGCATTCGAAAAATCATCAGCGAACAGCCCGACACCCGAGTTCCGATCGACCATATCTTCCGCGAACTGCGCCAGGCACCCTACGGCTTGCGCGACGGTCTGATTCCGCTCCTGCTTGCCGTGATCGCCATCGCCGATGAACAGGAGGTCGCATTTTACAAAAACGGCACCTTCCTCAGCGAACTCCACCAGGAAGCATTCCTTCAACTCACCAAGAATCCACAGGATTTCGAACTCCAATACTGCAAGATCGAGGGCGTTCGCTCGGAGTTGTTCGACAAACTTGCCGAGATTCTCAAAGTCCGCTCGGCTCGCGATGCAGAAGTCGAGCTCCTGGATGTCGTCCGCAAGCTCTGCACATTCGTTGCCCAGTTGGAGGAATATACGCGGAACACCAAACGCCTGAGCAAACGAGCTCTGGCCGTTCGCGAGGTCATACTCGCCGCCCAAGAGCCAGTGAAAATGGTCTTCCACGATCTTCCTGTTGCCTGCGGATTCTCAAAATTTGAAATCGGAGGCAAGGTGCCGACAAAAGAGGTCGAAGCCTTCGTCAGTTGCCTCAAAGACACCCTTGATGAACTCCGCCAGTGTTTCGCTGTCCTCCAGGGCCGCATGCGGCATGATCTGGGCGAACAATTCGGTTACACCGGATCCAAGTTCGCCCAAACGCGGACGGAAATAGCAGCCCGCGCCGAAGGACTCCTCCTTCACGTAACCGAGCCTAAGTTGAAATCGTTCTGCTTCCGACTCTTTGACGATCAACTGGCTGAAGGTGAATGGCTGGAATCATTGGGCAGCCTGCTTGCTCTCCGTCCGCCCCAGCGTTGGCGGGATGAAGACGAAGACAACTTTAACCGGGAGCTGCCTGCGGCGATTGGCCGCTTTCTCCGCGCCGAGAGCGTTTCCTTCCGTTCCGGGAATGGCGGCAAATCCGCCCGCGGCATGCGTATCGCTGTCACCCAGGCAGATGGACAAGAGAAACAGGAGGTTGTTCATTTCAACCAGGATGAAGAAACCCAGCTCCACCAAATGGAGCAGGACATGGTTAAACTCATCGGCAAAAACAAACGCCTCGGCCTGGCGGCGGCTTCGCGAGTCATCTGGACTCAATTGAAAAATACCCCATGAGCGAACCCCGCCACATTCTCGGTCTCTCCGGAGGCAAGGACAGCACGGCTTTAGCTCTCTTCATGCGGGATAAGGTGCCCGAGATGGAATATGTTTTCTGCGACACAGGGAGCGAACTGGACGAAACCATCGACTATCTGAACCAGGTCGAGGCCTACCTCGGAAAAAAGATCGTCCGTCTCAACCCGCGCGCGAATTTCGACCACTGGCTCGAAGTCTTCGGAGGGTATCTCCCCGCTCCGAACATGCGCTGGTGCACCAAGATGCTGAAACTCAAACCGTTTGAGGAATACGTCGGCGAAGGGGAAGTCATCAGCTACGTCGGCATTCGAGCGGACGAGGATCGAGTCGGCTACATCAGCACGAAGGAGAATATTAAGGCTGTCTTTCCATTCAAAGACTACGGCGTCGATTACGCTGGGGTCATGAAGATCCTGACTGAGAGCGGAATCGGACTCCCGCCTTACCTGAACTGGGGACGCACGCACTCCGGCTGCTATTTTTGCTTCTTCCAAAAACCTATTGAGTGGGTTCGTCTGCTCGAAGCACATCCAGAGCAGTTCGACAAGGCTCAGGCCTACGAGAAGCTCAGTTCCGACCCGGGAAAAACTTTTACATGGAACCAAGGCATGCCGCTGAGTGAACTTCGCAAGCCAGAGAATATCGCAAAGATCAGGGTGAAAGCCGAGGAAATGAAAGAGCGCTATCGGAAATCTCGTCCAAACAAAAAACTCGTCGATGTTTTAGCCGGGCTGGAAGAAAATGACCATGGCCCAAAGGCATGCTTAATTTGTCAATTATAATAAATCTATATGTCAATACAATCTTCCCACAAGGCTGACCTGGATACTATTCATCCGATTCAGATCAAGGAAATCACGATAAGCAACGACAATGTAAGAGGAGTTACCGAAGCTGTTAAGGACTTGGATGAGCTGGCGGCGAGCATTAAGAAACACGGGTTGCTTCAACCTGTAGTGCTTTTGGGTGAATTCGGGAACCCCCCATATCAGCTCATCTCCGGACAAAGGAGATTTCTAGCTCATAAGCAGATTCTACAAGTCAAGTATATCAATGCGGTATTCGCAGGGAACCTGAGTAAGACCGAAGCGATTGTTAGGTCTCTCGTTGAAAACGTTCAGAGACTGGAGCTTGACTATCAAGACACATCTGAAGCAGTGACCTTTCTGTATGAGAAATTCAACAAGGATGAAAGGAAAGTGGTCGCAGAAACCGGGCTTTCATTACAGAAAGTCCGCGAATACATAATGATTGAAGCAAAGGCCACTCCGAAAATAAAGGATCGCCTAAAGAAAAAACAGATTTCTCCCGTTGACGTCAAACGAGCAATCCGTGCCGCACAAGATAACCTGCAAAAAGCGGAGGAGCTAATAGAGTTGATAATCAAACTTAAGCCTGACCCCCACCAACGCCGCAGGATAGCAATTTACGGGCAAGCCAATAAAAGTGCTTCTGCCCTAAATATTCTTGAGGCGGCCATGAAGCCACATATCGAACAAAATATTATTGTAAGCCTGCCACCACATATTCGAGCGGCCCTTGTTAAAGCAACTGCGAAAATGCTGATGGAGCCAGACGAGTTAATGGCAAAGGTTTTAGCAGATTGGCTTCGCGCTCAGGGGTATGTCTCGTGAAAGCACGAGATGCAAATGAGATTGAACAGGACCCGTTGTTAGATGAAGCGTTGGCGGCATTAATAGCAGGCACTTTCAATAAAAAAAGACCCAGTTCATTAGTTGACATGCTCGCGTGGCTAGAAATTGCAGAAACGCGACTGGGAAGCCTGAAGGCAGTCGCTGACAGAGTCGGCATTTCTACAAAAATGCTCAGTCAATTCAAATCCGTGGCCAAGTTATCTTCAAAAGTAAAAGCGCTTTTTGCTTCAAGAAAGATCGATAGCGTGGATGCAGCTGTTCATATCTCATCACTACCAGTGCCAGATCAAGTAGTGGTAGCAAACAAGTTAAGTCATTCAGAGATCGATACGTCTGATGTTCGCGCAATTCTTCAAGTAAGAAAACATAACTTGAAGATGCCAATAAGCACAGTGGTCGAATGTATTCAGAAGACTAAGACAAAGAAACACTATGTCGTTGAATTCGCAATTAGAGGGGAGAAAACAAAAGCCGAATTAGAGAGTCTGCTAAAACAAAGTTTTAACAGCTCTGACATCGTTGCCCTGGAGATTCAAGGTTCACTCGGCAGGCTTATTCTCACACAGAGTGGAAAAAGACAATTGGGGGCGCTCGCAAAAGAGCATAGCATTCCCATTAAGAACGTTATTTCTCGCCTTTTGAAATAGACAATGAAAGCTGCTTCTCCAAAGAAAAAAATGGCGATTGCGAAACCATTATTTGGGCAAATAATTTCAACCGAGCAGCTAACTGGACTTGCTGCTGAGTTACAGAAACTGCGATCTTACCCGCCACTTACAAAGCGTGCAGACGGAAAATACGAAGGAGACATTTTAGGTTTTGTTAAAGGTTTACGATTGTCTGCCAGGGTAATTTACTACTTGCGGGAACGTTTGGCGCATACCAACCACGAAGTAAGCTGGGGACACCTTGTTGATTCTAACGAACAGTCATGCTCTCCGGAATGTGATATAATTATTCATAAAAAGGGCCATATCCGTAAATGGAATGGTGGCGAACGTCCCGTGATGGAATTTAAATTTGTTCGCGCCGAAGACGCGCTTACGGTTGTTAGCTGTAAATCTTTGGTAAATAGTATTGATAAAGACTATCCTAAGGATCTGAAAAAGTATGGCGTTAATAATGTTGTTCTTTTTGGTGAGTGCTGCTCAAAGTCTAGATTCAAGACTCTGAGGGATAAGGCTAGACAATTAGGTTACAAAGATCTTTTTGTTTTGTATTTCACAGATGATGAAGAAATGCAATTCGCTGTTGACGAGAATTTGCATGCAAGATTCGGCAATTGTATCTGCAAGCTGCTGCCCAAAGACAAGAAGTGATTATTAAAACTCAATTGGCGTGTTTGCATAATGCGAATGACATTATTTTTGGCAATTCACAAGTCATTTCCTTAAAGGTTAGGGTGCTTCTGCATTTTCCGCTTCTACCAAAACATTATCGTTAACATGCCTTGTGAGCTTTTTCTAAATCTGTTTTCTTGTCTGGATGAAATTGCGCTTCACTCCGAGATTGGCCAGCTCGCTTTCCCGGTTCACTGGCAACCTCTGGGCGAAAACGAAAATAACTACGGAGTCATTGAGAATCAGCAGTCTTCTCCGATTGCAGCATTGATTGAAAAAGTCACGAATTCGATTGATGCCATTTTGATGCGAAAGTGTCTGGAACAAGGAATCGACCCCAAGTCAACACAAGCCCCGCAGTCAATGGACGATGCAATCAAGCATTTCTTCCAAGCGGAGCGCCATTCCTGGCATCTTGGCGAATTTCGCCAGAAGCAGGCTGAAGACATTCAAATTCTCGCCGATGGACCTAAATTGGCTCCCTCTCTGACCATCTACGACAACGGGGAGGGCCAGCATCCGGAGGATTTTGAGCAGACATTCCTTTCCCTGTTGCGCGGCAATAAGAACGAAATCCACTTCGTCCAAGGCAAATACAATATGGGCGGCACGGGGGCCATTGTCTTTTGCGGAAAGCACCGCTACCAACTCATTGCTTCACGCCGTTATGACGGCAGCGGCAACTTCGGATTCACCCTGATCCGTAAACACCCACTGACTGAGGAGGAGGCAAAAACCAAGAAGAACACTTGGTATGAATACCTCAAAATTGATGGCCAGATCCCGAACTTCCCAATCGATTCTCTGGATCTCAGGTTGAAGGGCCGTCAATTCACCACCGGGACTATCATAAAGCTCTACAGCTACGATCTCCCATCTGGTTCAAGATCCGTTATTTCCCGCGACCTGAACCAGAGCATTAACGAGTTCCTTTTCGAACCGGCCCTTCCGATCTACACAATCGACCGCCACGAGCGCTATCCCGACGACAAAAATCTGGCGCGAGATCTTTTCGGGTTGAAACGACGCCTGGAGCAGGACGATTCCAAATACGTCGAAACGCACTTTTCCGAGGAGCACGAAAGCGCGGAGATCGGGAAAGCAAAAATCACCTGCTATGTGTTCAAAAGCCGGATTGACGACAAAACGGCCAAAGAAACGAGAGACTCCATTGATCGAGAGTTTTTCAAAAATAACATGGCCGTCCTTTTTTCCCAGAATGGTCAGGTGCATGGGCATTACACCAATGAGTTCATCACCCGGACTCTGAAAATGCCGCTTTTGAAGAATCACCTGCTGATCCACGTGGATTGCACGCAGATGAAGCAATCGTTCCGAAGCGAGCTTTTCATGGCATCCCGCGACCGGCTCAAGGACGCCGAGGAAAGCCGTCTGCTGCGAAAACTGGTCGGGGACGTGCTCTCCAAAAGCAAGCTCAAGGAAATCTACAAGCACCGTAAAGATTCCCTGACCCTCGAAACCGGGGAGACAAGCGACCTCCTCAAATCTCTAAGTAAATCGCTTCCGCTCAACAGCGATCTTCTCAAATTGCTCAAGGAAACGTTCAAACTGGAGGAGAACAAGCCCCAGCCAGGCACCTCGGGAAAAGGGAAAAACTCAAAATCCGATGGGGAGGATTCTAAAGATCAAAATGAGTCCGAAGAGAACCATGACAAGGATGACCACAAACCGCCTCACTTTGAGGGCAAGCGGTTCCCATCGTTCTTCAAATTGAAAGGCGACGGCACGGAATCTCATCCTGCCGCCAAAATCCCGCTCGGGAGCAAACGAACGATCAAATTCTCCACCGACGCCGAGGACGAATATTTCGACCGCAGCGATGACCCAGGCGACTTGAGGCTCTCGCTTTTGAGCTTCAAGCCGAACCAGTCAGAAGGCGGCACGGAGCAAGGGACGCCGAAAGAATTATCAGAACTCCTGAACGTCACGAAATCCAGTCCGAGCCAGGGGACGATCCGGGTGAGCTTCAATCCCACCGAAAACGTTGGCGTGGATGACATGATCGAAATCCAGGCCACTCTCGGCGGTCCAGGTGTTGAGCTTGAACAGCGGTTCTGGGTAAAAGTCCTTCAGGAAGAGAAGGAAAAACCGAAGCCTCAGAAGGAAGAGGAATCCAAACAAGACACCATCGGTCTGCCCCCGCCTGTGCTGGTCTACCAGGAAAAGAAGGACCCCGAACATCTCTCATGGGACGAGGTCGAAGGCAGCGGAGCCGGAACTTTCGACTACCAGACCATCATGCACCCGTTCGTTGAAGGAGATCAGATCGAGAAGATCTTCATCAACATGGACAGTTCCGTCCTCAAAAACTACAAGGCCAAGCTCAAAACGCCGACCGAAGAGCAACTCGCCGCCGCCGACAAGCGCTACATCACCTCCGTCTATTTCCACACCCTCTTCCTCTACACGATCTCCAAGAAGAAGAATTACACCCTCAAACAGGATGACAAGGATGCCGACCTCAGCGACTACCTCAAGGACGTCTTCGCGTCCTACTACTCCGAGTTCCTTCTCAATTTCGGAATGGAGCAACTCATGACCGCGATGGATGCATAGCGCTTCCGAAAAAATATTTCTTTGCGCCGGGAACATCCGGGTATTACGGTAATACGCATGAAGACGATCAGCTTCAAGGTGACTGAGGACGAGGCACACCGCATCCGGCAGTTTGCGCGGCGCGAGCGCCTGAGTTTGTCCGCGTATCTCCGGTGTCGGGCGGCGGGGAGCACGCCGGGCGGGTCGGGCGGCAAAGTTCGTTGCAAATTCACGGGAGCCGAGATTTTTGCCGCCCCGGCGGGAGCCGCCCCGCTGACCACGGAAGCTGTTCGTGAAATGCTGGCCGATTTTCCATGAAATTCCTTCTGGATGTGAACGTGCTTCTGGCGTGGGGCTGGGCCGACCATGTGGAGCACTCGCGTGCCGCCTCATGGATTGGCGGGATGAAACAAAAGCGCGGAGTCAAGTTGCTGACCTCGGCGATCCCGGAGCTGGGTTTCGTGCGTGTCTCGGTGCAGCGCGGAGGGGGAAGCATCGGGGTGAAGGATGCGGTGGCCACGCTTGCGGGCATGCTGCGATCACTGGGAGCAGCCCATTCGTTCCTGCCGGACAATCTTCCATCAGCCGGCTTCCCTGCCTGGTGTGCTTCCGCCTCGCGGACCACCGATGCCCATCTTCTGGCTTTGGCCAAGAAGAACGGAGCCGAGCTCGCCACCCTGGACACCGGAATCCCTGGGGCGATCCTGGTGCCGCGCAAATAAAGAGAAAGAGTTTCGCCGCGTGCCGGGATTGAAAGTGGAGACATGGTCCTGACGCCACCCTCGACACCGGAATATCGGGAGGCCCTGTTCGCACTCCCCTTTGCGTATTGTCACTGGCGATGCTACGTTGCACACATGAATTGTCTTGTTCCATCAGAAGTGCAGTGCCCGCATTGCTGGGAGAAGTTCACCATCGAGGTGGATACCACTCAGGGCAGCTATGAAACGGTGGAGGATTGCACCGTGTGTTGCCGCCCGATGACCCTCCGGATCGTTTGCCATTCGGGAGACGTTGTTTCCATCGAGGCATCGCCATAGGCCGGTGGAAATTGGGGTTGCGGATTCCATCGGGTTCGGGAATTTCCTGTTCAGACGAACGCGGTCTTTACCACGGGAGGATTTCCAAATAAAAGGACGGCTCGTTCCGTCTTTTTTTGATTCTCAAAGCATATGAAAGTTTCGCTCAACTGGCTCCGCGAATTTGTGGATTGTCGTCTCACTGCCCCTGAACTTGAGGCGTTGTTCCGGCGGGCCGGTCTCGAGGTCGCGTCGGTCGAGGAGCGCGGCGCGGGCTTCGACAAGGTCGTCGTCGCGCAGATCCTGGAATCGAACCCGCACCCGAATGCCGATCGCCTGAGCGTTTGCCGGGTGGACGACGGCTCGGGGACTCCGCGGCAGATCGTGTGCGGGGCAAAAAACTACAAGGTTGGCGACAAGGTCCCGCTCGCCCTGCCCGGCGCGGTGATGCCCGGGGACTTTAAGATCAAGGCCGGCAAGCTGCGCGGGGTCGAGAGCGAGGGGATGATGTGCAGCGCGAAAGAGCTCCGCCTCGCGGAGGATTCCGACGGGCTTCGCATCCTGCCGCCCGAGGCCGCCGTGGGCTCGCCGATCGGCGACCACTTTCCGCCCGACGTGCTCTTCGAACTCGAGATCACGCCCAACCGCGCGGACTGGTTGAGCCATCTGGGAATCGCGCGCGAGATCGGGGTTTTCACCGGCCTGCCCGTGAAGCCGCCCGCTTTCCCGGCGGTCGCGTTTGCTCCCGCCAATGGCGCGGTCGTGCTGGAGGCGAAGGAGTGCCCGTATTACACGCTGCGCAGGATCCGTGGAGTGAAGGTCGGGCCGAGTCCGCAATGGCTCTGCGACCGTCTTGCTTCGGTCGGGCTGCGCCCGGTCAACAACGTCGTGGACGTCACCAACTACGTCCTCTTCGCGGTCGGCCAGCCGCTGCACGCATTCGATGCCGCGAAGATTTCCGGCCCGCTGCGCATCCGCCTTGCGGGCGCTGGAGAATCCTTCCGGGCGCTTGATGGGCGCGACTACTCCCTAACCGGCGATTTCCTTGTCATCGCCGACGATGCCCGTCCGGTCGCTCTGGCCGGGGTGATGGGCGGAGAGGATTCCGGAGTGTCGCCTGCAACGTCCGATATTTTGCTGGAGAGCGCGGTCTTTGATCCGGCATCCGTGCGGCGCGCTTCGCGCTCACTGGGACTGATCAGCGACTCGAGCTACCGGTTCGAACGCGGGGTGGATCCCGAGATGGTGGCGTCCGCCTCCGCGCTTGCCGCCGGGCTGATCGTGCAAGTCGCCGGCGGTGTCGCGGAGGAGGTCATCCTGGAAGCGGGAACCCGCCGGGCGCGGTCGCCCATTGCCCTGCAGCATGCCCGCGTGTGCTCGTTGCTCGGCGCGGATCTTTCCGACGGGGAAATCGAAAAGGCACTGGTTCAGGTCGGCCTCGAAAACCTGTCTTCCGGCGGCGGAAGCTCCACCTGGTCGGCGCCCGGGTTCCGCCACGAGCTGTCGCGCGAGGTGGACCTCATCGAGGAAGTCTCGCGCGTGATCGGGATCGAAAGGATTCCGTCCCGGACCGCCGGGATCTTCGCCCCCTCTTCCCGTCCCGATGCCGCCTATGATTTTTTGATGGACCGCCGGCGTGTGCTGGCCGGACTCGGATTTCATGAAGCCCGGACGAGCACTCTCGTGTCGGTCGCCGATGTCGCATGGTTCGGCCCGGCCGTCGAACTGAAAAACCCGTTCGGTGACGACCAGTCACGCCTGCGCACAAGCCTGATCCCCGGACTACTGTCTGCCCTGAAGCGCAATCTCGACCTGGGTGCGCAGGGGGTGCGACTGTTCGAATGCGGGCGGGTCTTTTTTCCGTCCGACGAGGCCTCGCGAATCGCGCTGGTGGCGACGGGCGAAATTTCTCAGGCCGATTGGCGCGGTGGACCGCGGAGGAACTGGGACATTTTTGATCTCAAGGGATCCGTGCGTGAGCTCGCCGGGCTGGCCGAAGACGACTTTGCCCCGCTCCCGAATCCGCCGCTCCCGTTCAGCGCGGCGATTGAAGTTTTTAAGAACGGGCTTCGCATCGGTTTGCTTGGAATTTTGCATCCGGCCGAGGCGCGGAAGCTCGATGCCCATGCGCCGGTGGTTGCGGCGGAGTTCGATGCCGTCGCCTGGCAGGGAGCGCTCCCGCCCACCGCCGCCGCCCGGCCGCTTCCGAAGTTCCCGGGGTCCACCCGCGACATCGCGATGACCGCTCCCCTGGCTCTCGCCTACGGGGAAGTGCGCGACGCGGTCCTCTCGCAAAAAGAACCGCTTCTCGATTCGGTGTCGCTCTTTGATTTGTTCACTGACCCCTCCGGAAAAAACCTTCCTCCCGACCGGAAATCGCTCGCAATTTCCTTGACATTTCGCTCGCCCGACCGCACTCTGACATCAGAGGAAGTCAACGCCTCCACAGATCGCTTGAAAGCCGGACTGAAAGAGCGACTGAAGGTCGATTTCCGCTAGCAGATCTTTTCACAGAATTTCGCGGTGGACCGGGTTCCACCGCATCAGATTTGCCCTGCTGTGTTCGCGATTACACGTCGCAAACTCCCGATCCGATAATAAAATATCAACCCGGAGGCTGGGCCTTCCGGCGCAATGACACGCCTTCACTGGAAGTCAGCGCGCAGGGAGGCGGTCATCCACCCTATTACTAGGGAACGGGAAATGCTTCGAAACGGCACAAGTGGGGCAAAATTTTCAAAGAGGGACGCTCCTGCAAGGGGGCGTCCCTTTTTCTTTTATTCTGACCGGATCGCGAAGTTTTCCCATTGCGGGAAACCGGCCGACATGGCATGAAATCTGCCAAAGCATCTTCTATGACCATCTCCATCGATGTCCGTTTGTTTTGCTGCCGGGGGAGGTTGGCACGCATGGCATTCCGCTGCGTGGCGCTTGCGGTGGCAACCGCGGCCAGCTCGTCATGCACCGTGTTGGAAAAACGGGCTGAAGAGAAGCGCTTTGCGGCAGCCCGCGCGGAAGCGCTCGCGGCGCACGCTGCCTGGCGGGCGGGATCCGGATGGAAAGCGAAGACGTATAAAAACGAAGGAATTCTTGCGAAGGCCACGAGCGAAAATTCCGCCGTTGAGATCTCGCTTTCCGAGCAGCGCGGGCTGCTCCTGGTGGACGGCTTGATCGCAATGGATTTCCCGGTGGCGACCGGCAAGCGCTCGCATCCCACGCCGTCGGGAAATTTCCATCTCATGGACAAACGGAGAGACTATTCATCGAACCTCTATGGCAAGATCCTTGATGCCACCGGTGTCGTTCTGGTCTCCGATGCCGATACCCGCAGGGATGTGCCGCCCGAAGGGGCCGTGTTCGTGGGAGCGAAGATGGCGTATTGGATGCGAATTACCGACACCGGAGTCGGGATGCATGTCGGCTACAATCCCGGCCGTCCGGTTTCGCACGGCTGCATCCGCCTCAATCGTGAGGCCGCTCTGAAACTTTTCGAACTTCTCAAAATCGGCACTCCGGTCGTGGTGGCGGACCGGGCTCCCGCATTGGCGGTCGGGGAAACTCCCTGAGAACCTGTGAAATAAATAGGAAAATCCATCAGCAACGCGGCCTTTCCTATTTATTTCACAGGTTCTGAGGCAAAAGATCGCACCCGAACGGCTGCGGGCCGGTGGGAACTCTTGGGTCTTTGCAATACACCCAAATCCGTGCGTTCTGGATGCAGGGTGAGAGGCTCGACAGACGATAGAAAAAGGGGGAGGGGAGTCGCCCCCGGAGCCCTTGCTGTGGCAGAGCGGGGGGCTATTTTTTGTCGGCCTGGATGATATCCACCCAGATCGGGAGGGCGAGGGCGGCACCGTAGCCTCCGGGGCGGATCGTGCGCGGCTGGTCGAACCCGACCCAGACCCCGCACGTCAGGTGGGAGTTGAAGCCGAGAAACCATGCGTCCATGAAGTTGTTTGTGGTCCCGGTTTTTCCGGCGGCCCGTCCGCGCAGGCCGAGGTCCCGGGCGTGGGAGGCGGTTCCCCGGTCCACGACTTCTTCCAGCAGGGCTGTTGTCTGGCCGGCAATGGAGGCCGGAAAACCGGCGAGCCGTCCGTGCGTCGCCTTGTAGAGCAGGTGGCCTTCGGAATCGGTGACGCGCTCGATCAGATACGGCTGGAGTCTCGTGCCGCCGGTGGCGAAGACGGTGTAGGCCGAGGTGAGGTCCTTGAGGTTTGTCTCAAACGCCCCGAGGCAGAGCGCCGGATAGCGCGGGGGATCGGCTGCAAGTCCGGAACGGACGATCGCATCGGCCACATGGTCGAGTCCCGCGCGCAGGCCGATGCGGACGGTCATGGTATTTCTCGACTGGACCAGCCCCTCGCCCGCCGGAAGCATTCCGCGATAGGTGTCATCGGAATTCGCGGGGCTGTAGCTGCCGTATTTCGCGGGAATTTCGCCGGGCCCGATCCGTGCGTCGTCCACCGGTTCGCCGGGCTGCAGGCCCTGCTGGAAGGCCTCCGCATAGACAAAGGGCTTCACGGTGGACCCGATCTGCCGCTTTCCGAAAAGAACCCGTTGGAATTTGCTGCGGCCGTAGTCGCGCCCGCCGACAATCGCCCGGATCCCGCCGGTCGCGTTGTCCATCGCCATGGCTGCCGCCTGCAAATAGGGCGCGGATTTTTCGGCATCGAGCACCTGGCGGTCAAATGCCTTGGCGGGCGGGTGCGGATACCCCGGCTGGGTTTCGATTTCGCACAGCCGCCGCGCCACCGACTCCTCGGCCGCCCGCTGCAGGCCGGCGTCAATTGTTGTGTGGATCTTCAGCCCGCCGCCGTCCATCCGCCCGGGTTCGAGAACCATGTCGAGGTCGCGGAGAATGGCATCCATCGCCCAGTTGTTTTCCGGGGAGATTTTGGTTTTGGACGCGGTGACGAGCGGTTCGGCCGACGATTCGTTACGCTGCGCGAGCGTGATGAGCCCGATGTCGTGCATGCGCGTGAGGACGGTATTCCGTTCGCGCACCGAACCCTGGGGGTTGTTGAACGGGGAGAAACGGTTCGGGCTGCGGATCAGGCCGGCGAGCGCGGCCGCCTCGGGCAGCGACAATCGCGAGGCGGGTTTGTCAAAATACGTCTGGCTTGCCGATTCGATCCCGTAGGTTCCGGACCCGAAATAAATCCGGTTCATGTAGGCCTCGAGGATCTCTTCCTTCGTCAGCTCGGTTTCGATCCGGAACGCAAGCGCGGCCTCGATGAGCTTGCGGTGCAGGGTTTTTCCTCCGAGCGGGAAGCTGTTCCGCGCGAGCTGCTGCGTGATCGTGCTTGCCCCCTCGCGGAATCCCCCGAGGAAGAGGTTGCGCACGACCGCCCGGGCGACCCCGATCGGATCCACGCCGTGGTGCTGGTAGAACCGCGTGTCCTCGCGGCTGATCAGCGCGTTCACGAAATGATTCGAAACCCTGTCGAACGGCACCACCACCCGGTTCTCACCGGCAAGACGACTGTAGAAATTTCCCTTGCAGTCATAGACGACCGACCGCTCGTCCATGTCGTGGATCGCCCGCAGGTCGAACCCCAGCGACCATGCGTAATAGCACAACCCAACGAGCGCCCACAGGAGCAGCGTCACAAAACCCAGCTTGAACAGCCCCTTGAGAATCCCATGCGAACGCCTCCGCCTCGGCGGAACTTTCATTTTTTTTCGCACGGGTTTTCTTCCGGGGTTTGCCACGCGCTCCCATTTAAACCGGAATGGCCGATTACAAAAACACTTTCGTAGGGGGGGCCGGGTAACAAAGACCATGCTGCTGGGCAGCCGGGTGATTTTTGTTGCATAAAATTTTGTTGCGCGACCTTTTTGATGCTCTACATTCCACACATGGAAGGCATGATTCACGGGATTCACGAGTTTTTCACCTGCAAAGTCATGGGAAGGGAGAGGATTTTTCTTTTTCTCGTTCTGCCCTTTCTCCTGATGGGAACACTGGTCCTGCTGTATTTTTTGCTTCGTTCCAAGGTGATGTAATTTCCCTGTGATCTTCTGACCGCTGCGGGTATTCCTCGGCATCGTGAAAATCCAAATCCTGACCATCTTTCCGGAAATGTGTCGCGAGGTGCTTGGCGGAAGCATCCTCAAGCGTGCGCAGGAAAAGGGCCTTGCCGTTCTGGAGGCGGTGGATCTGCGCAAATGGGCGAACGACAGGCACCGGACCACCGACGACGCCCCTTATGGCGGTGGCCCGGGCATGGTCATGAAAATCGAGCCGATCGACCGGGCGCTCGCGGAGCTGCGGACGCCGGAAACGAAAGTCATCTTTCTTTCGCCACAAGGCCGCAAGCTCACCCACGCGGTGGCGGCCAAACTCAGCAAGGAATCCCACCTGATCCTCCTCTGCGGGCATTACGAAGGCGTGGACCAGCGGGTGGCCGACCACCTTGTGGATGAGGAGATTTCCATCGGCGACTACGTCCTGACAAGCGGGGTCCTTCCCGCGCTTGTGCTCACAGACGCCGTCGTGCGGCTCCTCCCCGGCGTCCTCGGCGACAGCCAGTCTGCCGAGCAGGAATCCTTCGTTGCCGGTTGCCTCGACCACCCGCACTACACCCGCCCGGAAATCTATCGCGGCTGGCCGGTGCCGGACGTCCTCCTCTCCGGCAATCATGCCGCCATCGCAGCATGGCGCGCCGGAAAAGCTGCCGAAGCCACACGCGCGAAACGCCCGGACCTGGGTTAGTGCGGGTCCGGGCTGCTTTCGTTTCCCCTGGCGTTTGTGGCCTTGCTGACAGGGGGGGCGGATTTCAAAAGAAACGGGGCGAGAGAGGGGATCTGGCGGTAGGGATCGAAGGCCGGATCTTTTAGCAAAAAAGCAAGGCCTGCGGCCGGCAAACACGCTGCCGCCTCGGAGAGCAAATCGGCAGCCGGTCCCACTTTGCCCTCTTGCAAAGCCAGGGCGGCAGCCGCCACGACCCAGCCGTTCATGGTGTTCGTCACGCCAAGACGGATATCCAGGTTCATCCGGTTTCGCACGGCCTCCACTTCGCCACGGCTGAGGAGGTAGAGGTAATGCCGGTTGGTATAGATCGGGTTCGATGGAGACAGGCGCACCGCCTCGGCAAAATCGCTTCCCGCCTCATCCCATTTTCCCAGAACAAAGAAGCATTGCCCCCGATGCAGGAAATCCGTGGCCTCGGGGGCGAGCGTGATCGCGGCACCGAAGGCTTCCGCCGCTCCGGCCTCATCCCCCCGTTGTTCCAGGATGAGTCCAAGTGCCCGCCAGGCCGCCGCCGGATCCTCTTTTCTCACGATGGCATCTCGCAGGATTTCCTCGGCCTTGCCCGGGTTTCCAGCGCGGATCTCCCGGTCGGCCAAGGCCAATGCGCGTGGCGGAGCCGCCGCAGTTTCCAACACCCCTCCGGTGGCAGTTGCGATTTTTTCGTCACTCGCCCATTCGCGAAGTTCATCGCGAAACATCACACAAAAGAGCACGGGCAGGACGACAAAAATCCCAAGGAACGTGACCAGCCAGAGCCGCCTCTCCCGGGAGAAACGGGGGTCGTTCCAATATTCGATGGTTTTTTCCAGCATGGGTTCGTTCAGAAGATTTCTGAAGATAGCACTTGACAAAATTGTCTGCACATCATTAAAGGCTTCCATGAAGCATCTGCAATTCTTTTGGGGAATTTGCGTGTGGGGTGCTCAGAAAAAATCAGCGTTACTTCCCCGGATCTCCAATCGGTTGACAATCGCGGTGTTCGCGTTTTTGACTTTTGCCGTGTCGTCCCAGGCGGCCGTTCTCAACTATTACGGAAGCGGAGCAGATCCTGTGACCGGATGGAAGGCCGGCACCGACAGTCTTTCGTGGACGGCAAAGCCATCCTTGAACGATCCGGTGGACGGGGGCGGGAAACTCGATTTTGTGGGCGACACGCAGAATCCCGGGTTTTTCATGGCCCAAAATGCCGCCTACCTGTTCTTCCGCATGCGAGTTAACGTGGCCAGCGCACCGACCGGAACGTTCACCGACGCGCATCTCCTCCTGATCAATGTGGACGGCTGGAATTATCTGAAAACAGGGCAGACGGATGGTGATATTGACTATGCGATCACATGGGATTCGAAAAGCGACCCCACGAAACACGGGTTGGAAATGCAGATCCCCAGCACACTGGGCGTTGCGTGGGATGCCATCAGAATGGCTGATATCGATGGCAAGCCGAGTGACAAAGTCGTTTCGCCAACTGTTCCCGGGGACTTCAACACAACAACCGACGGGTTCGTCCGGACGGTTGACGGGCAGTCATCCGCCTCGCTCGGGGGCAACACCACGTTCATTGACTACGCTGTGAGCAAAGCGTATTTGACGCTCCAAGCGCCGAATATTCTCAATTACGACCTTCGCATTCAGCTGGCCAGCATCGCAAATGCGACGGACCACAATGCGATCAATGCCGACGTCGCGGGCAGTGCCTCACCCACCTCGATTGTGGCCGACACGTGGAGCGCGAGCACCCCGATCCCGGAGCCTTCCACAGTGGGCTTGATTTCTCTCTTCTTCGTCTGTTCCTCATTCTGGCTCAAACGCCGGAGCCTTCGGGCATCCGCTTAGGTCGCGTTCCTTGCCGGGAATTTCCCGTGCTTGAGTTCCGTGCGCGGGGGTTGTAAGCTTTCTTCGATGGCGGACGGCCGTTCTCCGCAGGCTGCGAGGCCCGCGGGGAGAGGAAAGTCCGGACACCGGAAGGCAGTATGCCGCGCAGAACGCGCGGGGGGCAGGGGCGAAAGCCCAGGCCAACGGAAAGTGTCACAGAAAACAGACCGCCTCCCGGCGAAAGCCGGTCGGCAAGGGTGAAAAGGCGGGGTAAGAGCCCACCGCCCCGGGCGCAAGTCCGGGGGCACGAAAAACCCCATGCGGTGCAAGACAGAACAGGAGGAACCGGGTTGCCTGCCCGAACCTGCGGCGCAAGCCGCAGGGGACCTCCGGGTAATAGTCGCAGTCCGCAAGGACTGCCCCGCCCGCAAGGCGCGGGGCAAGACAAATGGCCGTCCAGGCCCCGGCGCAGGCCGCGGGCCGGACAGAATCCGGCTTACAGCCATCAAAAACGGGGGTGCTCCGGCAACGGGGCGCCCCCGTCCATTTTTTCGGCTTTTGGGCCACAATTGACAGCGGCACCGAAACGCGCTTGTATCCGCAGGATGATTCGATGTTTTGTCCTCCTGGGCGCGGTGCTCGCGATCGCAGGCTGCGCCGCCCCCGCGGGACCCGCCACCAAACTGGAAAAAGCGAACGTCCTGCCGCTCGCGCTGGACGACTCCTTCCAGTTCCGCAAGATCCAGCAGACAACCGTGGACAGCGCGAGGCTCGTCCCGAACACGGTGAGCGAGGCAGCCAACTTCGAACGGACGCGCGAAACCTGGGGAGCGATCGGCGGACAGGAAATCGCCGAACGAAATGGAAATTATTTCAACTTTTTTTGGCGCTCGAAAATTTCCGCCGACATCACCGTGCGCTTGGAATACCGCCAGGCCGGGCTCGCAAACTATGTGATGGCAATGGAGAGGTATTATCCCGGTACCCGCGGATCCCGGGAAACCTCGTTTGCGGTCGTCGGGGATGACTATTTGGAAAACGGGCGCGTGACATCCTGGCGCGTGCTGTTGATCGTGGATGGCCGCATCGTTGCGCTGCGCCAGTCCTACATGTGGAGGTAGCCTTGTATTTGACACCACCCCCTTCCGGGGCTAATGATAACCGGCTAATTTGTGAGCAATCTTTCTTCGATTCTTGTCGGAAACCTTGGACGCACCGTGTGGATCAAGGTGGACGGACGCGGCACATTCCTGAACAGTCCGGGCGTCAAAGAGTTCGTGAAGCAGATGATCCAGCGCGGCCACCGGGATTTTGTCGTGGATCTCGGCGGGTGCGAGTTGATGGATTCGACGTTCATGGGCACGCTGGCCGGCGTGGCGCTCCGCCTTCGCGAGATCGGGCAGGGCGGGCTCAAGGCGGTCAACGTCAACATCCGGAATGCCTCGCTTTTGGAAAATCTCGGGCTCGACCATCTTTTCCCGGTCGAGGCCGGACCGGCTCCCGGTGCTCCGGAGAACCTCCGCCAGGCGGGGACGGGCGATGAGGAGGACGCAAAGGGAACGATCCTCGCCGCGCACGAGGCGTTGATCGCAGTCGATGCGCAAAATGCCGTGAAATTCAAGGATGTCGTGGAGTATCTGCGGCAGGAATTGACGCAGGAGAACCCGGCGGACGACTGATCGTTCTTGATTCGGAGGGCGCGGTTTCGGATAATTGCCCCCTTTCGCGGCCTCATGTTTTGGACAATACTTTTTTTCGCCATGTTCTTCGGGACGTTCGTGGCCTTGCTCTTCGTGCTGAACGCGTTCACGAAGAAGGTGAGCGAACTGGAACGTCAGCGTGCGGAGCTCGAGGTTGAGGAGGAGCGGGTTTTCGATTATATGCACGGGCTCGGCGAGGCGTTTTCCGAGGGGATTCAGAGTTCGGAACTCCACCGTTTGATCGTTGAGAGCGCGCTCAGGATCCTTGATGCCCAGGGGGGAGCCCTCTATCTGACGGGAAAGAAAGACGACTCGCTCGCTCCCGCCTTCATTTCAAAAGGGTGCCCGCCGATGGTGGAGGTTCCCCGTCATGTGCTCGATCAGGCGGCTTTCGCCCCCATTGCCCTGGAGAGTTTTTTGCGTCTCCACCCGGTGCAGCGCGGGGAAGGGATCATCGGCCAATGCTGGGAAAGCGGCGGGGCCTCCGTCCTGGATGGCTTGGATGGTTCGGACCCCGCGATTTGCAGCACGCAATCCGCCTTGGTCGGCCCGCTGATTTACCGGCGCAAGATCCTCGGGGTCCTTGGTCTTGCCAACGGCCCGGCGAGCACGCCGTTCAGCCCCGCCGATCTCAAGGTCTTCAAGGCGATCACCGAGCAAGGGGCGTTCGCCTTGTACAACGAGGTGGTGTACTTTGAGGCGGGCGAAAAAAAACGTCTCGACCACGATCTGGAAATCGCGCGCGATATCCAGGGCATCCTTCTGCCCTCCCGTTCGCCATCGGTGCCGGGCTACGAACTCAGCGGGCTGAACATCCCGGCCCGCCAGGTCAGCGGCGACTACTTCGATTACATCTGGATGGATCCCACCCGCTTGGGAGTGACCATTGCCGATGTGTCCGGAAAAGGGATTCCTGCTTCGCTCATCATGGCGATGTGCCGGAGTGTCATCCGCAGCGAGGCGGTCAACAAAACCTCCGCCTCGGAGGTGCTCCGCCGGGTCAATCACCAGCTCTACCCGGACATCAAAGAGGACATGTTCATCAGCATGGCCTATCTGGTCCTCGATGCCGACGGGCACCATGTCACGCTCGCCCGTGCCGGTCATGATGCCCCTCTTCTCTACCGCGCCGCAACCGGGGAGGTGGAAAAGCTCAATCCCAAGGGCATGGCGCTCGGGATTGACAGCGGGGAAGTCTTCAATAGAGTGTGCGCCGATTATCGTTTCGGGTTGGAAAAGGGGGATTGTATTCTGCTCTATACCGACGGGGCCACCGAGGCGCTCGATCAGGAGGGGATGGAATACGGGATCCTGAGGTTGGTCCAAGGGCTCCAAGCCAGCGCGCCGCACGGCGCGGCCAGCGTGGTGAAATACATCGCCGAGGATGTCAAAACCTTCGCCGGCATCCACCCGCAGCACGACGACATCACGCTGATCGCCATTGCAAAGACATGAAAAAATCCGAGTCGACAAACCACGCTTCTGACAAACATCCGTCTGTGCCTGCGGACGCACCGCAGCAACAGGCAGTCGGGGAAACCGCTCCGGATTACCAGGCCGAGGCGGCCCGTTTCAAAGACCTCGCGCTGCGTGCGAAGGCGGACCTCGACAATTACCGCAAGCGCGCAACGAGGGACAAGGAAGAGTCCATCCGCTATGCGAATGCCTCACTCCTCGAGAAGCTCCTCCCGATCCTCGATCATTTCGACCTCGGCCTTGATGCCGCCCGCACGGCCTCCGATCCCGCGTCGATCACGCAGGGCATGGAAATGGTCCGGAAGCAGCTCCGGGAATTTCTTCGCACGCACGGGGTTGAGGATGTTCCTGCGGAGGGCGGGGTTTTCGATCCCGCGCACCATGAGGCGGTGGCGCAGGAACACAGCGCCGATGTGCCCGAGGGCCATGTGCTCCGTCAGCTCCGCAAGGGATATAAACTGAAAGACCGCCTGCTGCGCGCATCGAGCGTCACCGTGTCCAAAGGTGCCGCCGCATGAGCCGGAAAAAACGCGATTATTACGAGGTCCTCGAGGCGGACCGTTCGGTGACCGAGGAAGCGCTCAAGCGCTCCTACCGCAAGCTCGCCGTCAAATACCATCCGGATAAAAATCCGGGCGATCATGAGGCGGAGGAACGGTTCAAGGAACTCGGTGAGGCGTATGACGTGCTCATGGACCCGCAGAAGCGGGCGGCCTACGACCGTTACGGCCACGCGGCCTTCCAGCAAGGCGGAGCCGGTGGAGGATTCCACGATCCCTTCGATTTGTTCCGCGAGGTCTTCGGCGCCGGCGGGGGATCGGGCGGAATTTTTGACCATTTCTTCGGTGGTGGCGGCGGGGAGTCCGGACGCCAGCGTGGCTCCGACCTGCGATACGACATGCAGATCACCCTCGAGGAGGCCGCGCTCGGTGCCGAGAAGGAAATCGAGATCCGGAAGCTCGACGCGTGCGGAACCTGCGGCGGATCGGGCGCGCAAAAAGGGTCAAAAGCCGTCACCTGTCCGACCTGCCGGGGACGGGGCCAGGTCGTCGCCTCCCGCGGATTTTTCCAAGTCGCCCAAACGTGCCCGCAGTGCCACGGGAGCGGCCAGATCATTGAAAAACCGTGCCGCTCCTGCCATGGCGAGGGACGCATGGAAAAGACCTCGCGCGTAAAAATCAAGATTCCGCCGGGAGTTGACAGCGATTCGCGCCTGCGCAGTTCGGGCGGCGGCGAGGCCGGCCTCCGCGGCGGTCCGGCGGGCGATCTCTACGTCGTCATCCATATCAAGGAACACGCGGTTTTCGTGCGCGACGGCATGGACCTCCATTGCGAGCTGCCGCTCCCGTTTGCCACCGCCGCGCTCGGCGGGGAAATCCGGGTGCCGACGCTCGATGGCGCCGTGACCCTCAAAATCCCGGCCGGGACGCAAGGCGGCGCGGTCTTCCGGATCCGCAGCCAGGGGATGCCCGCGCTCCAGAGCGCCTCGCGTGGCGACCTCCTCACCCGCGTCCAAGTCGAAGTCCCCACCCGCCTCGACCATGAGCAGCGCGCCGCTCTCGAAAAGTTTTCCGAACTCTGCGGCGCGGACAACAGCCCGATCCACAAAAGCTTCTACGAGCGGCTCAAGGACCTGTTCAGCTGACCCCGCCCGGATCAGAAATTGATCCGTTCTTTTTCGACGACGAGAGGGAGCTTGCGGACATGCGTGAGGATCACGCCGATGTATTCGCCGAGAATGCCGATGAAAAAAAGCTGCACGGAGCAGAAGAGGAAAAGGCCGATCACCACCGGGGCGATTCCGGCGGAGAAGCGTTCCCAGAAGAGCAGCTTGTAAACCAGGTAGGCGAACCCGGCCAACAGGCTCAGGAGCGACAGGGCGAAGCCGGACATCGTCGCCAGCCGCAACGGCACCTTGCTGTGCTTGGTGATGCCGAGCATCGCCATGTCGTAGAGCGTGTAGAAATTGTTCTTTGTGATGCCGCGTGGTCGGCGCGGCTGGGTGAACGGGATTTTCACCGGCTGGAAACCGATCTCGGAAATCAGCCCGCGAAAATACGGATACGGATCGTCAATCTTCCGAAGCGCCTCGATCACCACGCGGTCGTAGAGGCCGAAGCCGGTGCTGTTCTCATTCAGGTCGATGTCGGAAAGCCGCGCCACGATCCGGTAGTATGCGGTGCGGATGGCATAGAGCACGGGTGACTCGTTGCTGTCGGTCTTGATCCCCAGCACCATCTTCGCGCCCTTTTCCCATTCGGCGATCAGGTTGGGAATCAGGTCCGGCGGATCCTGAAAGTCGCTCGCCATGTAAATGACCGCGTCGCCCGTCGCCTGGAGGAGGCCATGGTAGGGGGAGCGGATGTGGCCGAAATTGCGCGCGTTGACGATCACCTTCACCCGCGGGTCCCGCGCGGCAAGTGCGCGCAGGGCCGGCAGGGTGCCGTCGGTCGAGCAGTTGTCTATGTAAAGTTGGTCGTAGTCGTATCGGGGGAATCGCGCCATGGTTTCCCGGATGGCCTCATAGAGCGGTCCCACGTTTTCTTCTTCATTGTAGCAGGGCGTGACGATCGTGAGTTTTTTCATGGCAACAGCGTCAAAAAATCGCGGAGGCACATGGTGAGCATCTCCTCCGAATCGAGGGCGGTCCGCTCCATGCGGCCCGGACCCCGCGTGAGGATGCAGTGGATCTTTCCTCCGACGTTTTTCTTGTCGAGCTTCATTGCGGCAAGAATCGCCGCCGGCTCCGCCTTTTTCAACACCGCGTGATACGGGGTGAAAAAAGGGCGCAGCCACGAGTGCAACTCCTGAAAATGCGCGTCGTCCACCCATCCGAGCCGCGCGGAGAGGAACGTGGCGGTCAGCACGCCGAGTGTCACGGCGATGCCATGCGGGATCGCGTAGCGGGTGGCGGATTCATACGCGTGGCCGAAGGTATGGCCGTAGTTCAGGAGGTTGCGACGGGCGCGGTCGAACTCATCCTCCTCGATGAAGGGCTGCTTGATCCGCAGGCTGCTCCAAATGATGTCGCGCAGCGAAAATTCCGGCGAGCCGAACGTGCCGAGCGCCTCGCGCAGCCACGCCAGTTTCTCGGGGCTGTCGAGAAGATGGAGTTTGATCGCCTCCCCGAGACCGGACCGGATTTCATCCGGCGGCAGGGTTTTCAAGACGTCGGCCACCAGCGTGATGGAGTGGGGCGGGAAAAACGTTCCGATCTGGTTTTTGAAGCGGCCGAGGTTGATCGAGCTTTTGCTGCCGATGCAACTGTCGCACTGGGCCAGCAGCGTGGTCGGGATAAAATGCCAGCGGATGCCCCGCAGCAGCACCGTTGAAATAAAGCACGCGATGTCCTGCGTGACCCCGCCCCCCACGACGAGCAGCGTGCAGTCGCGCCGGAAACCCCGTTCCAGCAGCCAGGTGAAAACGGGACCGAGCCGATCAAACGACTTGGCCTCCTCCGTGGCGGTGATGCCGAGGATATTTTCGCGCGGGAGGCTGGCAAAAGCCTCAGCGTGCCGGGGGGACAACGCGAAATCATCCGCCAGCGCGAAGACCCTTCCCCCGGCGGCGACGCTTTCCACGGCCGCTTTCAATCCCGCCTCCTCGTGAACCGTGTAGTCGTGACTGCCCGATCGGATGGTCATCATAAGCAAGTCTGGCCACCGTCGCAGACGACGGCCTGTCCGGTGAGATAGGTGTTCTGCTCCGAACAGAGCCAGACGGCAAGTCGCGCGATTTCCTGCGGCGTGCCGATCCGCCGCAGCGGAATCGTGCCGGCGATCTCATCGAGTTGCTCCGGCGTGTTGTTTTGCCGCGTCATGTCGGTGAGCACGTACCCGGGGCAGAGCGCATTGGCAAGGATCCCCTGCGGCCCAAGCTCAACGGCAAGCGCACGGATGAAGCCGTTCACCGCCGCCTTCGTCGCGGAGTAGGTTGCGCGTCCCGGTCGAGAGACGATGCCAAAAATCGAACTCATCGCAACGATGCGCCCGCCGCCGGTCATGCGCGGCGCGATGCCCTGCGCGAGCTGGCGCAACGCCGTGAGATTCACCTGAAAAGAGTCCGCCCAAATCTCGTCGGTGATTTCGGCGAGCGCGCGCGGCCGGTTCACCCCCGCGCTGTGGACAAGCGCGTCAATTTTCTCCGCGCCAAGCGCGGTGCACCAGCGGCGAATCGCATCGCCGTCGCTCAAATCCAATTCGTCACGCGATGGCGCAAGCACCCGCCATCCCTGCACGGAGAACTCTGCCGCAATGGCCAGGCCAAGGCCGCGTGATGCTCCTGTGACCAGCGCGAGTGGCATGGTTCAACCCTTGGTGGCGGCGAGGGCGGCGATCTGCTTTTTGTATCGCTCCTCCATCAACACGAGGCGGGCATCGTCCTCACGGCTGATCTGCGTGTAGTAATTCTTTTTGTTCTTCAGCCACATCAGCTCAAACTCGACAGCCCGCAGGAATGCCTCCTCCTGGTTTTGCAGTGCACCGGGACATTGGAAGACGACCTTGCGCGTCTCATAGCGGTCGAGATGACCGGTCGGAAAACTGCGGAAAAAAGACAACGAATCAACCGAAACACCGCCCCCCACGACCACGATTTTTCCCGTGGCTTTGGCCATCGCCGCCGCCTCGAGCGCGAGATTTTTCACTTGATCGCTGTTGATGTCCTCGCGTGTGAGTCCCAGCGAGCCGGTCAGGTCAACCCGCCCGATGACGATCCCGCCAAGCTCCTTCGCATCAGGCAGCGCCAGCATTTCCCCGAAGTTCCGGCAGCTGGTGATTGTCTCGAGGTTGATGAGAAATGTCATGTCCTGCCGCAAATCCGCGGGGAAGGCAACCCGGACGGCCTGGAGGTATTTCTTCAGGGCGTAGGCGGTCTCGACCATCGGCGCAACCAGATTGGTCGTGCCGAGGTTCGCCGCCTCGAACATGTCCCGGATCGCTTCGCACCCGCCGATTTTCAGCGTGAGATGGAGCCCCGCCTTCAGGCTGACCTCTTTCAGACGCATGGCTTCCTCGAGGCGCGTGCCTTCCGCCTCGAACTCGGCCTTCAAGCCCGCGACGTGATGTTGCTCCTTGAGGCGGAGAAGGAGATCGACCATTTGTTTTTCGAGCAGATTCATGGATGTGGTGTTTTGTCGTGGACTGGAGGAAGGATCATGTTGCTTTCCAACTCCCCGCGGCTCAGGAACGGGGAGAGGTCTTCGAGAGGCGGGGAGATGATCGTGCCGTCGGGAAGTCTCCTGGATGCAAGTTTTGGCGCGAACTGTTGGTTCAAGTCGAGGAAAATCTCGCAGATCACCGGACCGTTGACGGAAAGTGCCCCGGAGATTTTCCCGTCGAGCTCGCCATGCTCCCGCACGCTTGAGTAAGGCAGGGCATACACGGCGGCGAGCATTTCAAAATCCGGGAAACCCAATCCGCTCTCCTCGCCGCACCCCACAACATTGTCCGGAAAAAAATTCTGCTGTGTCTGGCGGATCGAGTGATACCCGCGGTTGTTGAGCACGAAGATTTTCACGGGCAACCGGTGGGAGCGAATCGTTTGGAGCTCCTGCAAATTCATCTGGATGCTCCCGTCGCCCGCCAGGCAAATGACCCGGCGGCCTCCGCCGGCGAAGCATGCGCCGATCGCGGCGGGAAGGTCGTAGCCCATCGAGGCGCACCCCGAGTTGGTGTACAGCCGCTGGCCGGGCTGGATGTCTGCGGCTTGAAAAGTTGTCACGCACGCGGTGCCATCGCCGCAAACCACGATGTCGTCATCGGCAAGCCCGGCGAACAGCGCTTGGACAAAGCAATACGGGTTCACGCCGTCCCTCCCCGCCCAATATTCCGGCAAGACCACCGGGTATTTCTCGCGCCATTCCTGGCAACGGGCGATCCATGTGTCGCGCTTTTCCCCGTGTGGGATTGCCGGCAGGGCCAGCAGGTTGGCGATCACCTCGCGCAGGTCCGCATGGACGGGCAGTTCCGCCTGCCAGGTCGGCTTTCGCAACTCGGCCACGTCAATATCCACGACGGCCTTGAACGCGGCGCAGGCGAACGAGTTCCAGTTGTAGCTCACCTGCCGCACGTTCAGACGCGAACCGAGCACCAGGAGGAAATCCGCGTTTTGCACGGTGAAATTTCCCGCGCGGTCGCCAATGGATCCGGGACGTCCGGCGAACTGGGGGTGGGCGTTCCAGATCACATCATGGGCGTTCCACGCTGTTGTCACCGGCATGTGCCAGTGTTCCAGGAGCGTGAGAAGTTGATCCCTCGCTCCGCTGGCGCGAATGCCCCCGCCCACCATGATCACGGGGCGCTCGGCCGCCGCGGCGCGCGCGCGCAGATCCTCGCAAACCCTTCTCAGTTCGTCTCCGCCCGGTGTCGATGGCTTTCCGGGAATGAAGCCTTTGATCGCCTGCGGATCAATCTTCGCCCCCTGCACATCGATCGGCACATCCAGCCACACCGGGCCCGGTCGCCCGTCCGTGGCGAGATGCCACGCTTTTTCGAGATGGAAACGAATGGACTCCGGATCGCGCACAAGCGCGGCGTATTTTGTGATGCCGCGAACCATGCCGACCAGGTCCGCCTCTTGGTCGCCGAGTTGGCGCAGGCCTGGCACCTCGTGAAAATCCATGCAGGTCTCGCGTTTGACCTGACCGCCGACCACGAACATCGGCACCGAATCCGTCCATGCGCCGAAGACCCCGTTGATTGCGTTGATGCCTCCCGGGCCGGAAGTGACGTTCACCGCGGCCATGCGCCCGCTCAGCCGGGCGTAGCTTTCTGCGGCCATGGCGCATGCCTGCTCATGGTGGCAGCAGACGTATTTCAGCCGGCGCTCGCGGCCAAACGCGTCATTCAGGTGCATCGCCCCGCCGCCGGTGACCAAAAAAACGTGGCGGACGCCGTGATCGGCCAAAAACTCTGCGATGTAATCGGCGACACGTTGCATGTGGGCGGGTTTATGGCGGTGGGGTGACGAGGGACTCATTGGTCGAGGCGGGCAGGAGCATGGTCAGCCCCGTTTGATTTTCCTGTGCGGCAAGGCGGTAAGATTGTCTGAAGAGTTCCTGAATGCCAGCCATTTGACCCGGCACAACAAATAACTTCGTGGACCTGTTTCCCTGGAGAAAACGCACAATTTGGAGGTGGTCCCGCAGGAAGAACCAATCGGTCGAGGAGGGGAGAGTCAAAACCGACGCCGTTGCGGACTCGGCATAATACATGCCTTCGAGGTCGTCCCCGATCAGAATAAAGATTTTTTCCCCGCGTTTTGTGTGTTTTCGGATGAATTCAATGTTCCGGGAGTGCATCCCTTGCGAGCCTGCCGGCGAGGCGCTGCATCCCTCGTAAATCCACCCCAGGAACACGGACGACCCCGTGAACAGGGAAGGGATGGCGCTGGCACAGAAATAAAAGAACAGGGCACCCAAGGGAAAAAACTTCCAATAGGATACGGGGGAATTTTTCATGCCGGTCAGGAGATGATCGGCAAGGAGGGTGATGATGAGAATGGGAATGCAGAGCAAAGGGATCAGGCAGAGGTCGTGACTCCGGCCCTGATAATAAGCAAACAAGCCGGCCCCCAAGATTGTCAGCAGAAACAAGTTTCCACAAAGCAGAGACGGCTCCTTGCGCAGCAGCCCATCAAGCGCAAAGACCATTGCTCCAACGTAAATTCCAACGACAATGCCCCACATGTGAGGCAGGCCGCACATGGGGAGCATGAAATATCCATAATGGGAAAACAGCGTGTAGTAGCCGGCGCTCATGCGCCAGTCGGGCCAGGCACCCGAGCGAAGGAAAGCGAATAAAGCGTATCCTCCGTAAACCAAGAACAGGGAGCCGAAAGCGGCGAGAAAGTGCACGAGGATTGGCAGAATCGAAGCGCGCCACGGGTTCTGTGACAGTTCGGTATAACCCAGGAGCAATAACCATGCCCCAAAGACCACCACGCCAGTGTCCGGATTCCAGAGTGTGGCAATTGCCGAAGTCAAAAAGGTCGCATAATAGACCCATCGCTTGCCGATCCCCCGAAGATAAAGCGAGCAGAGCGCGAGCAAAAGGCACGGAAACAGCATCCGGATCGGGGCATATTGGAAATAGGGATCGGGTCGGGCCTCTGAGAGCAGCGACTTTGTTCCAGCGTAGGAATAGAAGACTGCGGCGGAAAATCCGGAGAGAAAAACGACGTCATTCCTGATGAGCATTCGGAGATAAAGCCACAGAGCAGCAAGGCTGGCCGTCAGCAAGACTGCCATGAAAAACGTGAAGGAGTAGACGCTCAGCGGAAACGCCTCAAAAACCGGCTGGAGAAAGTGGGGGTAAAGACCGTAGAGCGGCGCGCAATCGACGAGGAGGGTTTTCCCGGCCATGACCTGGGCGAGCGGGTAAATGACGGGATTGAGGTGGTGGGTCCACAGAGAGATGCTGTCACGGTCGAAGAGCGCTGAAAAAAAGACGATCGCAAAAATGTATGCGCTCACCGAATAAAGTGCCGTTTTGGACAACCGCCGTCCCCAGCGTTTTTCGACAGAGACTGCCAGCAAGGCCGCGCAAGGGAAGAGAAGGAGCGTGTAGGTTCCCAAGTGGGTGAAAAGCACGCCGGCTCTCACATAGAGAAAGTCAGATTTCTTGAGTGCCAGATAGAACAGAACCGGCGTGGCGGCAGTCACCGCAAGGAGCAAGAGGGTCGCGCCCCGACGATAAAGGCGACGATTCCTTTCGGGCGAGTTCTGATAGAACCACCCGGATGCGCACAGGCATCCAAGAAGAAACAGGGGCATCAAAAGCAGACTGGAAACATATTGCAGCCGCTCCACGGGTTCGGGGGCCAGAGCTTGCGCGGCCGGGGGGGTCAGCAGTTTGGAAGCTTCCAGGATCAGTTTCGCGGTGTCTGGCGCATACCACCTGGCAATACCCCAGGTCCAAAGGACCAGGAAGGCCAATCCCGCAAAGAACGTGAAGCAGGCGGGAGCGAAATCCCAAGCGGCCAAAGGGGAAGGGGGCGTCCGTGCGGCGCCAGGGTCCCGAGGGGACTTCGGGGAGGTTCCCTCCCTCTTCCGGTTTGAGTTTTCCGCGCTCATTTGGAGAGTAAAGCAGGGAGGGCAACAAGCCTTGCGGTCCTGTCGTTGTCAACAAATCCGCAATGGCCGGCCAACAGATATTTCATCGCGCGCCCTCCTCGGTTTTGTGCTTTTTTCGCAGCCTCCACAACCGGTGCAGCACGGAGAGATAGCTGAAAGCAAAGGCGAGAAGCCGGCGTTTTGTTTTTCCCGCCTTGCGCTCCTCGAATGTGATCGGCACTTCTTGGATACGGTATCCCGGATGCACGCAGGAGAGCAACACAAGGATTTCTTCGACAATGTCGAAGTTGTCGCACGCCAGCCGCAGCCCCCGCAAGTGGTCGCCGTGATAAAGACGAAAACTGTTGGAGACATCCCGGCAGCGAAGGCCGAGCACGAACCGAAAAACGACATTCACCATGAGGCTCAGAAAAATGAGAATGGCGGGATTTTCGGTCTTTCCGCCGGCCATGTAGCGCGAGCCGATGACAAGATCCGCCGCATGACGTTTCTCCCACAGGCGGGGGATAAAGGCGGGGTTGTGTGAACCGTCGGCGTCCATGAGCAGCACGAATGTGCCGCGCGAATCCGCTATGCCGGTGCGCACGGCGTGCCCATAGGAATCACCCCCGCGGCGCGGAAGATAGTCCACGCCGATTTCCGAGCAAATTTCCGGAGAGCCATCGTGCGGTTCGGAGGTGTCCACGACCAGGATCTCGAAGCTGGGAGCCAGGCTCGCCGCCAGGTTCTTCAGCGCGGGCAGCAGCGTGCGCAGGTTTTCCGCCTCCTCGTAGGCGGGCAGCACGATGCTGAGTTCCGGCGCGTCGGAATTCACTTTCCCTCCCCGGGTTTCGGAAGCGCCCCCCCCCCCGTGGCACGGGTCATGGGATGGTGCCACCGGATGGTTTTTCCGATGCCTTCACGCAGACCGGTCCACGGACGCAGTGCGAGCTCACTCTCCGCACGGTTTGTGCAGGGAACGTAGCTCGCAGGGGCCGCGCCGGGGGCTGCCTGCCCTGTGACGGTTATCGTCACATCAAGCATCCCGCCGATGGTGCGTGCGAGGCTGCCAATACTGATGGCCTCGTCAGCCCCCACGTTGAATGCGCGCCCCGGCATGCCCTGAAACAGGATCGTCCAGAGCCAGACCGCCATGTCGGCGGCATAGAGATAGGAGCGGACCGCCGTGCCATCGCCTGTGATGACAATCGGCCCGCCCGCCACGGCATCCCGAATGAAATTGCCGATGGCGAAGCCGGCATCGAGCGGGAGCCGGGGGCCGACAAATGCGAATCCGCGGGCGATTTTCACCGGAACGTTTTCTTCGGCGAAAGCCTTCAGGCACTGATCCTCAACCTTTCGACGGATTTGCGCGTAGGATACCGGGCTTTCGAGCGGGGTGAGGGGATCGCTTTCGGAAAATGGCCCGGGGGGATCGCCGGGTTGATAAACCGCCCCCGTGCTGCAAAGCAGAAAGCCCCGAACCGCTTTGGAGGAAGCGACCTCCAGCAACCGCCGCGTGGCGGATTGAAAAAAATATTCCGTCTGATCCACCGGGGTTCCGGAATCGGGTGACAACGAGTGGATAATCTCATCCACAGGACCGTCCGGAACCGGCATGGTCGTGGCATCACATTCCATAAGTTCGACGCGTGGATCGCCAGCCAGATGAGGCAGATGTTGGGAAAAGCGCCGCGCATCCCGGGTCAACGCGATTGCCTGCAGAGGAAGGTGCAAATGCGTCCCGGCATGCAGGAACGTTTCCAGCATCCAGCTCCCGAAAAATCCGGATGCCCCGGAAAAAAGAACGCGCCGTTCGGTCCAGAGTCCCCGGGTCTTTTCGAGAACATGTTCCAAATCCTCTCGTGGGAGCGGGTGGTTCATCAGTTTTCGCGCAGATCGTCGAGCGTGCGCGCGAGTTTGAGTTTGGGAATGACAGAGAAATGCCGGTCGCTTGTCAGGAGGCGGGCGTCGTGGCGGAGGCAATGGGAAGCAATGAGGATGTCCTGCGCCGGGATCGTGCGGCCTTGGCGGTCGAGTTCCCAGGCGAGGCGGGTGGCAAGTTCCCAGACCCGGTTGACGGTGGGCAGGCAGATCATCGCGGAGTAGCGGGCGAGGAACTCATCGCGCATCCGGGACATCGTGAGGCCACGGCAGACCTCCAAGATTACCATGCCGGTGGTCGCCCATTCGACCGCGTCTCCGAGTGCTTCCATCTCCAGAAATGGCTGTCGCTTGGATCGCAGTTCGTGGATGTAGAAACTGCTATCTGCGACGACGAGTTCCATAGCGCACGGGCGACTCCGCCGCCCGAAGCCTGTCGTAGGTTTTAAAATCAAAAATGTCTCCGGGAGACATCTCAGCAATCTCTTTGATGGGAGCGGCCATCAGCTTCTTGAGCCTGACTCTCCGGCTCACTTCGCGCAACGCCAAGTCCACGGCTTCCGTCTTGGTCGCCGCCCCGGTTGCCTCGATCACGTTGGCGAGAAGTTCCTCATCAATGTGCATGGTCATCTTCATGAACCGCAGGGTATGGCCATGCAGCCATACTGTCAAAATATTCTACCGGTGCCAGAGTTTTCCGGCGCGCCGGAGGCGGGAGTAAACGAGGTTCGGTGTTCCGCTTCCGCGGGATTCATGGAGGCGGTGGATGAAGGTGAGCGCCACGATGTTGAGGAAAAAAAGCGCGAGAAAGTAGATGCTGTGCCGGCGCCAGTGAAAGGCTCCGGTGACGGCCTCGTAGGTGCCGATGACGTCGAGCGAAATCCCCCAGAGCACCGGCGCCGTGCCGAGTCCCAGGCTCGTGATCACGGTGAACAGGGCGAAAAAATGGTTGCGGCCCATCTCGGGCATCGTGGACATGATGATCCGGACGTTGGCCAGGTTGAAATTCGCACCGGCGACACCCGAAAAAAAGTTGAGAGCCCCGATGACCCAGACCGTGCACGGCAGGATCCCGGCTGCGACGAGGAACCATCCGAGAATGACGAGGCAGAACAAGCTGAGCGCGCCGGTCATCACCGGCTTGCTCCCCGCTTCGTCCACAAGACGTCCGACAAATGGCAGGCTCCCCAGCGCCCCGATGAAGGAAAGTCCGGTGAGGTAGAGGACGAGGGACACGCCGAATTTCGGAAACTCCCGCAGATACTCGATGGTGAAAACTCCCAGACTTCCGATGACAGCCATGAAAATGATGTTGAAAATCAGCAGCTCACGGAACGGGGGATACGAGATGATCTGTTTCCATGGCACGGGCTGGGAGGATTTCCTCACGGTCTCCGAGGCTTCGACTTCGGGGATTTTCCGGATGAACAACAGGCTTGTCGTCGCCCCGAGCGCGCTGAGAAAAAAAACGAACGTGTATTCCCAGGGCGCCACCTGTCCGGTCATGACAAAGGCGGAGGCAAGAAGTGCCAGCAGCGATCCCACATGCATGAAAATCTGATCCACCGAGAGAAACCGGCCACGGATCTCCTCCGGGATCAGTGTCGCGATCCATGGCATCCAGGCGGCCGAGGAGATCCCCCGCAGGAGGTTGAAGACAAAAAGAGAGGCCAGGATCACGACCATCTTCGACGAGTTGTCGAGAAAGGCCATCACCGGCACCATCATCATGAGAAAAATAAAAACCGTGCGCAGGCTCCAGCCCATGAGGAGGAATTGCTTGTAGCCGTAGCGGCCGAGGAACTGTGCGGCGGGAAGCTGGAAAACCGTCATGAGCGGGGTGAACGAGGCGATGATTCCCAGGACCGTGGACGAGGCCCCAATGCTCTTCGCATAGACGATGATCGGCGCACCCAGAATGATCTGGAACGAGAGCGCATTGAAGAGGCTGAACCAGTGCGCGTTGAATGATCCGCGCGGATACGCCGCAGTGGCAGGCACTGCCTTACTGGACCACGGTCACCGATTGGACGACGATCGGCGCGGGACGGAAAACCGGTCCGTCGGTCAACGGAGGCTGGATCAGGCTCCGCGCGATGAACTCGGGATTGATCGGGGCGATCAGGCTGTAACTGCCGGTGCCGGTGGGCAACATCGGGGTTCCCCAGCGACTGCGGCAAACGACTTCATTCGCAAGGATGGTCTCGCCGCGAAGCGTATGGTTGACCATAGCGGTTTCCTGTGGGGTGACGAAGGTGCCAAGGAAGGCACCGCCGGCGATGAGAAGCCAGTTCATAAAGAACTTCTACCGCACGATGTTCCGGATGAAAAGCGGATAATTTTGATTTCCCGCAGTTTGCGTCGCCGCCCGTTCTGCGATAGAATTCCTGGCAAAATGTCCTACTCCTCGTTCCGTTCCTTTTGTGAAACCTTGGAGAAGTCCGGCGAACTCCGCCGGATCTCCGCTCCGGTCGCGACCGAGCTCCAGATTACCGCGCTCGCCGACCTCGAGATGAAATCGCCCGGTGGCGGCTCCGCTCTCCTCTTGGAAAAGCCGACGATCAACGGCAGGGAATCGGCATTCCCGCTGGCAATCAACACGATGGGCTCGCGCCGGCGCATGGCAATGGCCCTGGGCCTTGAACGGATTGATGAGCTCGCCGACCAGATGCGGTTTCTCATGAAAGCGAAGCCGCCCCGCACGCTCCGCGAGGCCTTCGCGCTGCTCCGCAACGGGATGGATGTCCTCCACGCCAGGCCCCGCCACATCCGCTCCGCACCGTGCCAGGAGGTCGTGCACGAGCCGGGCGGGAAATTCTCCCTCGAGGATCTGCCGATCCTGCGCTGCTGGCCGGACGACGGCGGCCGGTTCATCACGCTGCCGACGGTCTATACGAAGGACCCCGATACCGGCGACCGCAATGTCGGCATGTATCGCATGCAGGTCTATGACGGGTGGACGACCGGCATGCACTGGCAGGTCCACAAAGTCGGTGCCCGCCATGGGAAGCGCTATTACGAACGCGGAGAGAAGATGCCGGTCGCCGTTGCGCTTGGCGGCGACCCCGCGCTCACGTTCGCCGCCACGGCACCCCTTCCCGACGGCCTCGACGAAATCCTCTTCGCCGGGTTCGCGCGGAAAAAATCCGTCGCGCTGGTGAAGGCTGTGACCGTGGACTTGGACGTCCCGGCGGATGCGGATTTTGTGCTCGAAGGCTACGTGCAGCCGGGCGAGATGCGGCCGGAGGGGCCGTTCGGCGATCATACCGGATTCTACACGAACCAGGAAGACTACCCGGTCTTTCACCTGACCGCGATCACCCACCGCCGCGACGCCATCTATCCGGCGACCATTGTCGGGATTCCGCCGATGGAGGATTTCTTCATGGGCGAGGCGAGCGTCCGGATTTTCCTGCCGGTCTTCAAAATGAATTTTCCGGAGATCGTGGATATGGCGCTGCCTGCGGAGGGAGTTTTTCACAACCTCGTCTTTGTCTCGATCCGCAAGCAATACCCGCATCAGGCCTACAAAATCATGCACGGCCTCTGGGGGATGGGACAGATGATGTTTTCGAAATACATCGTGATCGTGGACGAGGACTGCGACGTGCACAACACCAGCGAAGTCCTCTTCCGCCTCTGCGCGAACACCGATCCGCAGCGCGACAGCACGTTTGTCAAAAATCCGTCCGACGCGCTCGACCATGCGCCAACCGTCGCCACCATCGGCTCGCATATGGGTTTTGACGCCACGCGCAAACTTCCGGGCGAAGGCTACACCCGCGGCTGGCCGTCGCTCGTCAAAATGTCCCCGGAAATCCAGGCTTGGGCGGACAAGTTCTCCTGCGGCCATGGCATTTTAGAAAAAGGGAAATAGGCAGCGGCCGGCCTGCTGTGACCGAGCGGATTCCTCTTGGCGCGGCTGTTTTTTTTCGATAACGCAATCTTGCGCGACGGGATGGCTTTGGCACTTCCGTCTGCAAACCCAGCCGTTTTTTATGAGCAATCCCCTCCTTGGCGTATTCTATCACTGGCTTGGCGGCCTCGCCTCCGCCAGCTTCTACATCCCTTACCGCGGGGTGAAAAAGTGGTCGTGGGAAACCTATTGGCTCGTGGGCGGATTCTTCAGCTGGATCATCGCCCCAAGCGCGCTGGCTTGGTTTCTTGTGCCGGACCTGTGGGCAACCATCTCCGCCGCGCCGGCACATGCCTTGTTCTGGGCTTATTTTTTCGGTGCCATGTGGGGGATCGGCGGGTTGACATTCGGCCTGACGATGCGCTACCTCGGCATCGCGCTGGGCATGGCGGTGGCCTTGGGATTTTGCGCCGCCTTCGGCACGCTGGTCCCGCCGATTTTTGCCGGTGATTTCGGCAGGATTCTCGGCACGGGCTCGGGCCAGATAATCCTCTTTGGCGTGCTCACCTGCCTGATTGGCATCGGGGTGAGCGGAATGGCCGGCATGTCAAAAGAACGCGAGCTCTCCCCGGAACAAAAAGCCGCTTCGATCAAGGAGTTCAACTTTGGCAAGGGGATGCTTGTGGCGACGTTTGCCGGCATCATGAGTTCCTGTTTCGCCTACGGGCTGGCCGCCGGAAAACCGCTCGCCGACTTGTCGAAGGCCGCGCTTTTGGAGCGGGGGGGCAGCGACCTCTGGCAGAATCTGCCCGTGCTGGTCGTCGTCCTGTGGGGCGGCTTCACGACGAACTTTGTCTGGTGCGTCATCCTCAACATCCGGAACCGCTCAACCCACGAGTACCTGAACCTTCGCCCGACCGCCACCGCCGAGGTGAGCGCCGCCGAGGGCATGATGCTCTCCGCCGCCCCCGGGGAAGTCGGCGTGCAGGACAGCCGCACGTCCGCCCCTGCCGCCCCCGCACCGCTGCTCAACAATTACTTCTTCTCCGCCCTCGCCGGCGTGACCTGGTATTTTCAGTTCTTTTTCTACAGTATGGGCCAGACGAAGATGGGAAGTTACGAGTTCTCCAGTTGGACCCTGCACATGGCCAGCATCATCATCTTCAGCACCCTCTGGGGCATCGTCCTGCACGAATGGAAGGGCACGAGCAGACGCACTCATCTGCTCATCGGCATCGGTCTCGCCGTGCTCATCGGCTCGACCGTCATCGTCGGCTACGGCAACTACCTCGGCACCTCCTCGCCGGGACACTGCCGAGCGATCCCCTCGGGATTGCCCCGGAGAGCCAGCGGCGGCATCTGTCCCTTCCCAATCCGGAGGATTTCAGAAGCAATTCCCGCAAGAGGACTGCTTTTTTGCCCTCCGCAAAAATCCCCACAACTTTTTCGAGTATGAGGGGTTTGATCCCTCGGCAAAATGCCATTCACCACAAAAAGACACCTATGAAAAAAATCATCATCACCACATTGTGCGCCGCGGCGCTTTTTACGATCCCACAATCCGCGTTTGCCGGCCAAAAGGAAAAGGCGGATAAGGCGGGGGAGGCGGCAGGAAAAGTGACAGCTGTCGGGGAGGGAACCATCACCATCACCAGCAAGAAAAACGGCGAACAAACGTTCAAGACCGATTCGACAACGAAGTTTGCGAAAGCGGACGGCTCGGCTGCCACGGCCACCGATATCAAAGTCGGCGCCCGTGTCAAAGTGGCGCCTGGAGCATCTCCCGACCAGGCAGCCCAAATCTCACTGCATGAGCCCAAGGCCAAGGATGGCGCAGCCAAGGGTGATTCCAAGGGCGGGAAAAAGAACGCGGCGAAGGACGCTGAAGCGCCCCAATAGCACTCAAAAAATCTCCGGAACCAATTCTTGGTCTCCGGAAAGCCGGTCCCCGGGTGTGATGGAAAGGCTTTTCCGCCTCCAATTTTCCTCACACCCGGAAAACCGGAACGCCAGATTGGCGACTTCTTGAAACCATGCACACCGAGCAACTCCGCGAGCTTCTGTTGAGCTTCCCCGGCGTGACAGAGGAGGAGCCGTTCGGGCCGGAGGTCGTCGTTTACAAGGTCATGGGGAAGATGTTCGCGCTGGTGGACTACGATTCGGTGCCGCCCACGATGAATCTCAAGTGCGATCCCGATCGCGCGCTTGACTTGCGGGACATCCACGAGGCAGTGCGACCCGGCTATCACATGAACAAACGCCATTGGAATACTCTCGATTTGGATGGGAGCCTGCCAAGCCGCCTGGTGCCTGACCTGGTCAGGCATTCTTACGATCTGGTCGCTTCCGCCTTGCCGCGCCGGGTCCGCAAAAAAATTTGATGTCCGCGGGGATTCCGGACAGGATGAGGCGTGTCCGAATTGGTATCCCTCTATGCGTTCCTGACGGTCGTGGTCGAACTGGCGGGGATTTTTCTCGCGCTGCGGGCGGTCCTGATGGCGCGGACTCCCCAGTCGGCGATCGGCTGGGCGATCGCCTTGATCATCGTGCCGGTCATCGCCATTCCGCTTTTCCTGGTTTTTGGCGAGTCCCGGTTTTCCGGATATGTTCGCGCGGGCACCGGCGGGTCCGCTCCGCTGGACGAGGCGCTGCGGGCGACAACGCGGCATCTGGACGGCTACCGTGCGGAGGTGTGCGCGCTTTGCATTGACGGATCCCACATTGCGGAGAATTTGAGCAAGCTGCCGGCCACCGGCGCGAACAGCGTGCGGCTCCTTGTGGATGGGGAGGCCACATTCGACGCGATCTTCCGCGAGATTGATGCCGCGTGCGAGTCGGTCTGGCTCCAATTCTTCATCATCCGCGACGACCGCCTCGGCGGCGCTCTCGCCGCCCGCCTGCTCGCGGCGGTGGCACGCGGGGTCGAATGCCTCGTCATGTATGACCAGGTCGGATCGAAGGCTCTGTCCGAAAGCTGGCGGGATCGGCTCATTCAAGGTGGCGTGCAGGTCCAGCCGTTCGTCACCAACCGCCAGTATGGAAGGCATTTCCAAATCAACTTCCGCAACCACAGGAAGCTCGTCCTCACGGACGGCCGTGTCGCCTTCGTCGGCGGACTCAATGCCGCCGACGAATACATGGGACGGGACAAGAAATTCGGCCCGTGGCGGGACACCCACCTCCGCATCGAGGGGCCGTCCGTCGCAGGTTTTCAGATTTCGTTTCTTGAGGATTGGAATTACGCCACAAAATCCCTGCCGCCTTACCGCCTGCGGTCGTTGCCGGCGGGCGATGCCGTTGTCTTTCCGGTGGCCTCCGGACCGGCGGAGGACTGGAGCGTCTGTGCGGCGGTTTATCTTTCTGTGATCCAGGACGCGCAAAAACGCCTCTGGCTGGCGAGTCCGTATTTTGTGCCATCCAGCCCGCTGCTCTATGACATTTGCCATGCGGCATTGCGCGGAGTGGACGTGCGGATCATTCTCCCGCAAATGGCCGACCACCTGCTGCCCTGGCTGTCGGCATTCACCTATTATCCGAAACTTCGCGCCGCGGGGGTGAAGGTCTGGAGGTACCAACCCGGCTTCATGCACCAGAAGGTTTTGCTCGCCGACGACGACTTCGCCATCGTGGGCTCGATCAACCTCGACTACCGGTCGTTCATGCTGAATTTCGAACTCTCCGCCGCCGTGCATGACCGCGCATTTGCCGCCGAGGTCGAGGGCATGTTTCTCGCCGACTTCGACCGGAGCCGCCCGGAGGATCTCCGCGCCTTTGAAGCCGGCTCGCTTGCTTTCCGTCTCAAATGCCGGGCCGCCGCCCTGATGAGCCCGGAGCAGTAGGGATTTCCGGCGAAGTCGACGGCTTGTCCTCCCAAAGAAAATTTTCGAGCCGGATCTTGTTGATTCTCGAGATGGCGTCTTCCTGGCGCGGGCCGTTGACGGCGGCGATCAACTCATAGACCCGGATCGCCTGGTCCCAGCGCTTGGCGGATTCCAAGAGCCGTGCGGCACCGAAGCCGGCTTTATAAAACCAGAAATATTCCGGCAGACCCGTTTGGCCATCTTTCAGAACGTCGTAATACGAGGAGATGGCCGCGGCGGTGTCGCCAATTTTCTCGTAAGAGGCTCCGATCCGGACCAGCGCCTGGTTCCGCCACGCCGGGGAAAGCGACTTGTCCGCAAGCAAAGATTTCCATGTCTCCACGGCCGCATCCCCCGCACCGGGCTCCGGCGACCCGAGCAAGGTTTTCCCTTTTTCCATGAGAGCGGCAGCCCTCATTTCCGGATCCGGGTTCGAAGCGAGGATCCGATCAAGGATGACAATCCCCTCGTTCGCCTTGCCGAGAAGGTTCTTCAAGACCGCCTGCTCGAGCCTCGCGCGCAGGGCCAGCGGGCTGCTCGAGGCGGCGACCTCCTCGTAGAGGATCATCGCATCGTTTATCGAGGTCTGCGTCTGAAGGCGCGAGGCGGACTGCGCAGCCAGGAAGAGAGCGGGAATCTCCTGCGGCGAGCCGGGATGCTTTCGCGCCAACGATTCCAGCTGAATCCTGGCTCCTGCAAAGTCTCCCTTCCGGTAGAGGATTTCGCCGAGCTTCATCCGAACTTCGGGCTCGGGCTGGGAACCCGGATACATTGCAAGAAACTTTTCCGCCGCCTTGACGGGCTCGTCCCCGTCCCCTCCCTCGTCCGCAAGAAAGACAGCCAGCGCACTGGCGCGGGCGGCATCGGAGCCCGCGAGCGTCGAAACACGCCGGAGCTCATTGCGTGATCCCTGCACGTCATCCTGCTCGAACTTCCATTCCGCCAAGGCGAGAGCCGCAGCGCCGGCGACGGGGGAATGCCCCCTGGAGGCAATCTCTTTGAGATGCGCCTCCGCGTGCGGATCGCGCGCTTTGGCGAGAAGAAGCGCCTCTTGTAGCCTGAGGGAATCGAGTTTGGCGCTTTGTGGGAAACGTGCCTTGAAGAGAGTGAAGGCGTCTTGCTTGGGGGAGCCGAGTTCGCAGACAGAGGCATTGAAGAGCGCGGACTCCGCAAGCGTCTGGTTTGATGACGCAGACAAAAAGGCGGAAACCGCCTCTGGATACTGATGCAATCCGGCGAGCGCCAAGCCGCGAAGGAAGTCCGCGTCCGGAGAGACGGAGAGGGGGGCCAAAAGGGCCAGGGCATCCGCTTCCCTCCCTTGCTTCAGTCGGATCTTGGCAAGATCGAGAGCAGCCATCCTGTTGCCCGGGGAGACATCCGCCGCACCGGCCGCCTGCTCGAGAAGCTGCTCGGCCCGGTCTTCCCTGCCGAGCCGCGCCTCAAGTTTTGCCAGATAGAATGTGGCGAGTTGACGGCGGACCGAGGGGGACTCGTCGCTGGCCCAGCGCTTGAGTTCCGTGGAGACGGGCGATGTCTGCCCGGCGCAGAGGCGGTCCAGGAGAGCGAAGAGAATGTCCGCCCCGGCGATATCGGGATTCTTGGAGAGAAATCCCTTGATCAAATTTTCTGCGGCGGGAGCCTGCCCCGTGCGGATCAGGGCCTCAGCCTGGCCGATGACTGCGGAAACCGCCATGTGCGCGTCCGTTGGAATCAGGGCGTCAAAAATCCGGATTGCCCCGGCGTCGTCACCCGCCATGGCCAGGGAGCGGGCGATCAGGAATTCGCGCCTTGAGACGTCGGCTTTGTCGCTCGGAGCCATCGCATCCAAAACGGCACGGGCATCGTCTGGCCGTTGCAGATCGAGCAGGGCCTCCGCCTCTTCAAATTGCGCGAGCATCCGCAGATGTGCATCCGGCCAATCGGCCGGTTCTTTTAAAACTTGGATCGCCTCATCCGGATGTCCGAGGCTGCGCAGCATTCCGGCTTCCCCAAGAACGGCCTCGGCAGGAAAGGCCGCCTCCTTTTTTGCGGTGCGATATCCGGCCAGCGCCTCGTCCTGGCGTCCCAGCGCGGCGAAGGCCTGGGCGAGCCAGAAATCCCGGCCGGGCACTCCGGAGCGAGCTTTCAAGATCTCCACGGCACGGGCGGGATGACCGTCCTCGATGTAGGCGCGGGCGAGGAGAAGAGTGGAGTCCGCGTCGCGCTTGCCGGGAGGGATGCCCTCCAGTTTGCGGATCGCGAGGCCGGGCAGCCCGTCTTCGAGCACCGAGCGGGCGGAGGCGATCTGGTCGGTGTTCGTGGCGAGCAGGAAAAATGCGAGGAGATACGTCATGATCGGAAATAGCGTGCAAGATAACGCCCGGTGTGGCTTGCCGTCGAGCGCGCGACGTCCTCGGGGGTTCCCTCGGCGACAATCGTGCCCCCGCCTTCTCCTCCCTCGGGACCGAGGTCGAGGATCCAGTCGGCGCATTTGATGACCTCGAGGTTGTGTTCGATGACGATCACCGTATTGCTCGCATCGCGAAGCTTCATGAGAACTTCCAGGAGCTTGTGGATGTCCGCGAAATGGAGCCCAGTGGTCGGCTCGTCGAGGAGATAAACCGTTCTTCCGGTCGCGCGCTTCGAGAGCTCGGCGGAAAGCTTGATCCTCTGCGCCTCGCCGCCGGAAAGCGTGGTGGCGGACTGCCCGAGCCGGAGGTAGCCGAGGCCGACATCCTGGAGCGTCTCGAGCTTGTTGCAGAGCGCCGGAACGTTCCGGAAAAACCTGGCGGCCTCGTCCACCGTCATGTCGAGGACGTCCGCGATATTTTTTCCCTTGTAGGTGACCTCGAGGGTCTCGCGGTTGTAGCGCCGGCCGCGGCATACCTCGCACTCGACATAGACGTCAGCGAGAAAATGCATTTCAATTTTGATAAAGCCGTCGCCCCGGCAGTGTTCGCATCGTCCCCCCTTGGCATTGAACGAAAACCGGCTTGGGTCGTAGCCGCGCACGCGCGAGGCCGGCAGTTCACTGAAGAGGTCGCGGATCGGCCCGAGAGCCCCGGTGTAGGTCGCGGGGTTCGAGCGGGGAGTCCGTCCCACTGGGCTCTGGTCGATGACGACCACTTTGTCAAACTGCTCGATGCCTGTGATGGCACGATGTCCGCCGGGGCGTGACTTCGCGCGGTTGAGGTCGCGCTCGAGGGCCGGGCGGAGGATGTCGTTCACGAGAGTGGATTTTCCACTTCCGGAGACCCCGGTCACGCAGGTGAAGCAGCCTGCGGGGAAGGAGGCGGTGATATCGCGGAGGTTGTTCTCCGACGCGCCACGCACGCGCAGCCAGCCGTCTCCGACATCCCCGGCGATGGCTCCGGTCTGCCGCGGCGACACCCGTGTGCGGGGCACGGGAATCCGGATCGTCCCGTTCAGGTATTGCGCGGTCAGGGAACTCTCGCACTGGAGGATGTTTTCCAGACGGCCCTCCGCGACCAGATGCCCTCCGCGCGGACCGGCGCCGGGACCGAGATCCAAGATGTGGTCTGCCGCGCGGATCGTGTCCTCGTCGTGCTCGACCACGATCACGGAATTCCCGAGATCGCGCAGGTGCCGGAGGGTCTGGATGAGGCGTTCGTTGTCCCGTTGGTGGAGCCCGATGCTGGGCTCGTCGAGCACATACATCACACCCGAGAGGCCCGAGCCGATCTGCGTGGCGAGCCGGATCCGCTGGGCCTCGCCGCCCGATAGGGTTCCGCTTTCGCGGTTGAGTTGGAGGTAGCCGAGGCCGACCTCGCAGAGGAAATTCAGCCGCTGCCGGACCTCCCGGAGAACGTCCTTCACGATTTCCTCCTGTGAGGGAGACAGGTCGAGCGAGAGCATGATTTCCTCCGCATGGGAAATCGGGAAGGCGCAGAGCGACTCGATGCCGAGTTCCCTGCCTGAGCTGTCGGTGACGGTCACGGCAAGGATCTCCGGCCGCAACCGCGCCCCTCCGCACATCCGGCATCGTCTCCGGCTCTGGAACGCGCGCAGACGCTTTTTTGAGAACTCGCTCCGGCTGGTTTCGTAGAGCCTTTCGACCTGGGCGACGAGGCCCTCGAACGGCTTCTCAAGGATCTTCCCCGCACCCGTCTTCACGGAAACCGCCCGGTCGTGGGATCCCCCGAGCAGGAGATCGTGGAAACTTTCCGGCAGGTCGCTCCAGGGCTTGTTGAGCGGGACGGGCGTGTCGGCGAGAAGCGCATCGAGAAGCGCGGCGTAGTAGGCCTTCATCCGCTTGTTGGCCGATTTCCACGGCTTCACCGCGCCCTGGGCGAGCGTCTTCTCCGGGTCCACCATCAGTTCGGAATCAAAATATAGTTCGGTCCCGAGGCCATGGCATTCCGGGCAGGCTCCGAGGTGGCTGTTGAAAGAAAAATGCTTCGGGGTGAGCCGCGGCATCGTGAATCCGGTTTCCGGATTGCTGTAGTCGGTCGAGAACTTCTCCTCGACCCAGCCTGGCTTTTCAGGTTCCTGCCGGCTTGTGGAGATCCGACCGCCTCCCCAGCGGAGCGCGGTTTCGATCGAATCGGCGAGGCGCTGCGAAAGGCCCTCGCGAATGACAAGCCGGTCCACGACGGCCTCGATCGTGTGCTTCGCCCCTTTCTCCAGCTTCACCGATTCGGGCTTGGTGAGTTCGATGACTTCCCCGTCCACGCGCAAGCGCACGAACCCTTCCCTCCGCGCTTTTTCAATGACATCACGAAACTCGCCCGCCTGCCCGCTGATCAGCGGAGCGAGGATCAGGAACTTCGTGCCGTCCGGCCAGAGCAGAATCGCATCGGCAATCTCCTGGGGTGTCTGACGCGCAACCGCCCGTCCGGTGGACGGATCGTGCGGCTGTCCAACGGCCGAGTACAGGAGACGGAGATAATCGTAGATCTCCGTGGTGGTCGCGATGGTGGACCGGGGGTTGGCGCCAGCCGACCGCTGCTCGATCGCGATCGCGGGCGACAGCCCCTCGATGTAGTCCACGTCCGGCTTCTGCATCTGATCCAAAAATTGCCGCGCATAGGCGGAGAGGCTCTCGACGTATTTCCTCTGCCCTTCCGCGAACAGCGTGTCGAAGGCGAGCGAGGACTTCCCCGAACCGCTCAGGCCGGTGATCACGACGAGCTTGTGCCGCGGGATCCGGACGTCGAGGTTCTTGAGGTTGTGCTGCCGGGCTCCCTTGATCCGGATGAATTGTTGCTTGTCGGATGGCATGAGCGCGATTCACCCGTCGAGGTCGCCCCACTTCTTGCCGAGGATTTGCAGGCACTCAAACACCTCGTAATCCGTCAGCGTCCGTTGGCCGAGTTCCATTCTGTATGATCTGGTGAGGGAAGCCGACGACACTGGCGGCCAAATGGTTAGCAAGATGGGCTGCGTCACTGTGATTTTTTCAGGATAGTCGCACCCTACACATTCCGGTGGCCTTTATCCACCGGGAATTTTTCATGAATTTCGACCACTTGCCCCGGTCATCGTGATTCTCCTGCCAGAAACGCAGGGGCTTTCGTTCGCATCCACCTCTTATATCATCAGGAACAGAAAGCGTTAAATTCCTGCGTGGAGTTTTTTCGCGTCACGTATCCTGTCAATCATTCCCGTCAGTTTGCCGCCGGTTCGAGCAAACGCAGGTGGGGAAACCATCGGCGCAGGTAGCCGCGATCCTTTGCGGCGAGGCGATCCGCCTGCACCTGGGCATGAGCGGCGATGAGAAAATCGGGGACGAGATGCTGCCTGGGCCCTCCGCGCAGTCGGTAGGCCTTGAATGTGCTTCCGGCAAGAAATGCCGCCTCTTCCCGGATGTCATCGTAACGGATGCCGAGGCGATTGAGAAAACCGGTCAGTGTCGCGGGGGCACCGGCGGAGGGGGAAAGTTCGGCGAACGTCACCGCGGTGACAAGAAGCGGTCCCTCCGATGCCGCCCCTTGGAGGGCTTCCGCCCACGCCTCCCAACCGGTTTCTTCCTTGATCAGAGACCACAACACCGACGAGTCGATCGCCGTCCTCATGGCTCTGTCTTGTCCGCAGGGCCTCCCCGCAAATCATCCACAAGTTTTTCCGCCGACAGCTTTTCCCAAGGAAGTCCCTTCAGGCGGGCACGGGAGGTCTTTTTCCATTCGTCCAAAGTCTTGCTCCATTCCCTCCTGTTGATGAGCCGTCGCGCGGTCAGCACCGGGGCGTTGGTGTCAAACTCCAGTTTGTCGCCGGGGGCCAACGCGAAGCGCTCGCGGATTCCCAAGGGGATCGTAATCTGCCCCTTGCTCGTAATGGTCGCTGCCATGTCTATTCCATGGCATGGGGCGGCTGGCGTGGCAAGCATTACTTTGTGTCATTACCATTTCATCACACCCCAATTCATCCCGACGAGTCTATGTCCGGGCACTTCGGTATCCGCCAGCGCATCCCGCAACGGGACCGCGGCGCTCAGCGGACGGGTTTCATGACGCCCCGCGCGGTCTGGCCGGGATCGGAGAATTTTCCTCCGGCGACCGCGGATCCGTCCGGGCAAATGCCGAGCGCGGCGACAAAGCCGGTGAGTGTGGAGGACTGCCGGGGACCGGCCTCAAGGCTGCCGTCGGGGTTGAGACGGGCGATGCCGCGGCGGATCTTTCCGAAAAACGTGGTGAAGTTTCCCCCGACGAGGATGCTTCCATCCGGCTGGAGCGCGAAGGCGGCGATGGAACCATTCGTGGGCTCCGCCCCTCCCTCCTTCGCCCCGAACCCTGCGTCGGCAGTGCCGTCCGGTAAAAATTTGACGAGGCCGGTGCGCACGAGGTTGCCGGCGCTGGTGAAAGTTCCTCCGGCAAGGATTCCGCCATCCGGCAGGATGAGGAGTGCGGCGACCGGTCCGTTCGGTCCCAGCGCCGCCTGGGAAAGGAACGTCACATCGAGCGAGCCGTCGGGGTTCAATCTCGCAAGGTTTTGCCGGGGAACCCCATTCACGGCTGTAAAGGCCCCGCCAATCACGACCTTTTTATCTTGCTGGACAATGATCGCGAGAACCGTCCCATTGACTCCTTCGCCCGTGCCAAAACCGGTTTCGCTTTGGGCCGGGACGGGGAGAACAGACAAGGCGAGAAGGAAAGCTAGAAGTTTCATACCTGCCTCACTCCACTCCTGCCGTGAAAAAAATCAAGTCAGAGTTCGAACCGGGTTTGAAATATTCTGGACCGCTCGGGGCTGAACTCGGCGGCGGTGCCGTCGGGCAACCCCGCCACGAAGAGTCCGGTCGGAGATGTCGTGTAATGCGTGACCTTGTCCAGATTCACGATCGTTGTCGCGTTCACCCGGAAGAAATGCTCGCGATCGAGCCCCTTCTCCATGTCGGCAAGACTGTGGGGGACCACGACGCTGTGGGAGCCGAAAAAAATCCTCGTCGAGCCGTTTTCATCGCTCAGAAGAGAGAAGTCGAGCACGTTGACCATGTGGATGCCGTTCCTGTCGCGCAGGAGGACCCGGCTCTCGGAATCATGCTTCGCCTCTTCGGGCACGATTTGTTTCGGCGGCGCATCCGCAATCGCCTTCATCTGTTGGTAGGCCCGGCGCAGACGCTGCTGGTCCACCGGCTTGAGCAGGCACCCGATCACTCCCAATCCGATCGCGTCCAGCGCCATCATCGCGTGGGCGGTCACCAGAACCACCGGGGGGATCGGCGTGCTCATGCGCTCGATCATCTGAATGCCGCTCATGCCCGGAAGCTCAAGGTCCAGGAAAATCCCGTCAAAACGTTTTGGATTGTCGCTTTTCCTGGTGCCCATCAGTTCCAGCCCCTCCATCGCCGTCTGGACTCCGACGATTTCCAAGGACGGGTCAATTTCCAGAAGCGATTCCCGGAGGTCTTCCAATGCGACAGCTTCGTCTTCCACTACGAGGACAGTTTTCATAAAGAGGGGGTATCAGAATGGAGCAAACGGGGACTCTTGCCCAGAAATAATCGTCAAGGCGTCTCCTGTGGCGGTGGGAGATTCAGGTCGGAGGGGAGGTAGCGCTTGTCAAACGGGAGCAGGGCAATCGCCTCAACCCGCGGGCCGGGAATTTCATGGATCTCAAAACTTCCCCGCCCGTCTGTCGAGAGCATGATGCGCTCCCGGACGTTTTCCAGCCCCTGTCCCCCGTAGCTGCCGCCATCGGGGCTTTCCCTTTTCAACGCTCCGTCATTGACAACAAAAACGATGATCGAGGCCTGATCCGGCAACCGCCCGATCAGAATCTCGATGGCGCCGCCCTTCTCGATCTTCGAGATGCCGTGCTTCACCGAGTTTTCCACGAGGGTCAGAATCAGCATCCCGGGAATCCTTTGGGTCAGGAGGTCGGGGGGGCAATCGATCTGATAGGTGATTCTCTTGCCGAAACGAATTGTCTCGATATTGAGATAATCCCTGACGATTTCCAGTTCCTTCTCGACGGAATAGAGCTTCGTGTCACGTCCGGCGAGGACTTCGCGCAGCAGGCTGCCGAGCGAGGTGATCATGGATTTCGCCTTGATATCCTGCTTCCCGATCAGTGCCCGGATGCTGTTGAGGACGTTGAACAGGAAGTGGGGGTTGATCTGGCTGCGGAGGGTGCGGAGTTGGGCCTCGGTTTCGATCACCGAGATCCGGTTCTGGACCGCCTCCGACTCATGGGTGGTGTCGCGCATCACGCCGGCGATCGAGGCGATCCCATCGTCGGCATCCCGGCTCAACGGCTTCGCGTTGATCTCCACGGAGACCCAGGCCCCGTCGGCATTCCTCATCCTGCAGTTCTGGCTCCACTGCGAAATCTCGGAGGTGGACAGCCGTCGGAAATTTTCTTCAAAATCCGGCAGGTCCTCGGGATGGACCATCCCACGAACGAATTCGTTCGAGATGATTTTTTTCGATCCCAGCCCGAACTTTTTCCGCCAGGCCGGCGTGTGGCAGGCCCACCCGGCGGTGCTCCAGTCCCAGACGCACAGGTTCGCGGAGGACATCGCCAGGGCGAATTTCAGGCGGAGGGTCTCCATCTCGTCGTGGAACGACGCCGCGAACAGGCATCCCAGGCTGGCGAGGAACGCAAAGACATGCACGAGCGGTTGCAGTTCCCTGCCGGACATCAGAACGTGAATGTCCCCAATCCGGGCCGGCACCATGACGGCAAACGCCGGCACAAAAAAAATGGAAAGGGCCTGAAACAGTGTCGTGGTCCGCAGACCGAAGCGCAGCGCCACCAGCAACGACAAAGCCAGCGTCGATCCGATCGCGGTCAGGCGGATGTTCATGCCGATCTCCCGGACATGGACCAGCATAAAAAGCAGGGCGCCCAGCATGAGCACATAGCCCAGCAACTCGTAGCGGCCCCAAACGGTGGGAGGACGGAAATTCTGCCGCCTCAGCGCAAAAAGGAAAAACGGACCGAAGACCAGGATGCCGAACGCATTGGAGAGAAAAAATCCGGAAAACCCGGCGACCATCTGGGACATGGAAAGATGCCCGCTGAACATCAAGAGCACGGTCCCGCAGATCCCGCCCAGAAGCGGCCCGGAAAAGCACCCGAGGGCAACGAACCTGACGAAGTCCCTCAAATTGGAGAAGCCCAGATCGATCCTGGCCACCTTGGTCAGGAATGCCCAGCTGACGACAAGTTCCACAAGATAGCCCGCCGGTCCCACATAAAGGAAAAGCGTGGGTTCGCCAGTGAGGAAATTACTGGCAAGCGAACCCAGATAGGCTGCGGGAATCGCGCGTTCGAGCCCGTAAAGCAGCGCGACCGCAAGCGAGAACCCCGCAGCCGGCCAGATCGGACTGAGCAAACCGCCCGAGGACTTCTGGAACCATTCTCCAGCTTGCGAAAGCACAAAGACTCCCAGGGCCATCCAGGCGATCTGGAAGACAAAATGCGGAACTCCGACCGCCTCCGGGGGGCGCGACGAGCTCATGCGTCGTGGCGGTTGAACATCCATTGATGCGGTTCTCTATACGGCAGTCTGCGCGCCGACACAAGGAAAGCGTCAAGCCTGGCTTCCAAATTTGGCAGGGGAGTCCGGGGAAATCACTCGAACGGGTAACGCAAGCCGATTTGCGTGCGGATTTCATCCATGGTTTCGGTCGTGGCGAGCGTGTCGGCAAGCGGCATGAGCGGGCTTTCGATTTCGCCGGCCTGCAGGCAGCGCATGGCCTCCTCGATTTCATATTCGAAGCCCTCTCCCCGGAAAGGTTCCCGGATCGTTTCCTCCTCGTTTCCAACCGTCCAGGTCGCCTCCTGCGCCGAAAGGAAGGGAGCCGGTATGAGGAGACGTCCAGCCTCGCCGGCGACCATCAACGAATTGTCGCCCAGCGCGGCGAACCCGCATGCGAATTGGGCGAGCCCGTTTCCCGGATAGCCAAGCGAAACCGAAAGCATTTCGTCCACGCCTGTGTCCGCGAAGCGGGCGAGCGCATGGATCCGGTCGGGCTTTCCCCCGAAAACAAATTGCGTCATCGCGAGGTTGTAAACGCCGAGATCCAGGAGCCCGCCTCCCGCCAAATCAGGATTCAGCCATCGCTTCGCAGGATCCATTTCTCCCCGCACGCAAAAATGGGATGTCACCATCCGGCACTGCCCGATGCGGCCTTCCCCGATCCCTTTTCGCACCCGCCTGTAAACCGGCAGAAACCGCGTCCACATCGCCTCCATCAGGAAAACTCTGTTCTCGCGGGCAATGGCGACGAGCTCCCGCGCCTGTGCGGAATTCACTGTCAGCGGTTTTTCGATCAGGACCGGCTTGCCAAGCCGGAGAAGAAGCTTGGCGGCGGCGAAGTGAGCGTGATGCGGCGTGGCGATATAGACGATGTCAACGGAGGGTGCGGCCGCGAGGGCATGAAGGTCATCGAATGCCAGCGCGGCGCCGAACTCGTCGGCAAAGGCCCTGGCTCGCTCGAGATCCCGTCCCGCCACCGCCCGCAGTTGCGCTCCCCGTGCGACGCGAAGGTCCCGTGCAAATTTCCGCGCAATGGATCCCGGACCCACGATTCCCCAGCCAACAATTTTTTTCTGCATGAACGAAAATCCTCTCCGGACAGCTTGAAAATGTCCCGGTTTTTCTCACGTCCGGGTGTGATGAAAAGATGAGGTTCTCTCGCGATGAGCAAACCGTTCGAAATCAGTGAGGGAATTCGACAGGAACGGGAACGGCACGAAACTCACCGATCCGAACTGTCACGCGGCCAACCCCGTCCGCGCAATGAAAATGCGGTTTTGGTGTTTGGCCCGATTTGATTTCCAGCGGAAGCGAGTGTAGGATCGTTTGGTCATGAGATGCCTTTGGGCAGGGTTTCTGATTTTCGCAGCACTCTGTGCTTTCGCCGGGTCCGAAGGCGTTCGTTCCTGTCCGCCCGGAGATTCCCCAGAGGCGGCGTCGGGCGCACTTTCGTCTGCCGAGGAATGCGACCCTCCTCCAGAAAATCTCACTCCGGACCTCTTCCTCGCGGTCGCTGCAGCGGATCCGCAGCTCGTCGGACAGCTTCTGGATGGCGGAGTTGATGTGAATGCCATCCTGCCCCAGCCTGTCCCTGACGACCTCCTGAAAAGATTCAAGGACACCACCCTGGAGTATTATTTCACGAAGGAAAAAGGCCTCACTCCGCTCATGCTGGCGTCGGCCATGGGCTACCCGGACATCGTCAGACTGCTTCTGGAGCGGGGGGCGAAACGGAATGCCCTGACAAAGCAGCACCGGACCTTCGCCCTCTGGCTGGCGGGGCGGAACGGGCATGTTGAGGTCATGCAACTCCTGCTAGGAGTTGAGCCCGGATCGGATATCGGGCAGTCAAAAATCCATATCAGCCTGGCTGACCAAACCGCCTGGTTCTGGAAGGAGGGAAAAGTGGAACGGACATTTCCGGTCTCGACCGGACGCAAGAAGTTGCCCACCCCGAAAGGCCGGTTTGTGGTAACAAACAAATACCGGGAATGGAAATCCACGCTTTACCCTGCCAGGATGCCGTATTTCCTCCGGCTTTCGTGCAAAGACTTCGGCATGCACGCCGGGGTGCTTCCGGGTTACCCCGCCTCGCACGGATGCATCCGAATCCCTGCGACCGACGCGAAGGAGCTCTTTGCGGAAGTTCCGTTGGGAACCTTGGTCGAGATCGACTAGAGCTGTTTAAACAATATCGCGGCCGTAATTTTGTAGTCGCCCCACTCTGCTGGGGCGTTGGAGAGAGGCGCGGCAGCAGAGTGCCGCGGCTACAAAAAAATTTAAAATGCTCTAGGTGGCAAAAAAACAGGAAACAATCCATTTCAGAATTTGCGGAAGATCCGTCATGTTATAGAACGAAAGCGCCAGGGGGAACGCCATGCGCTCCCCCATTCGCCACCCAATGAAAATCCTTGTCATCCGGCACGACAACATAGGTGATCTGATCATCACCACTCCGGTTTTTCGCGCATTGCGGGACCGTTTCCCCGATGCGCAGATCGATGCCTTGGTGAATTCGTATAATTTTCCGATCCTGCACAACAACCCGGATCTGAGCCATGTCCACATCTATACCAAAGGAAAGCACCGCGCCCCCGGTGACAGCTTGCTGATGACCCATTGGCGCCGGTTTCGGCTCATGCTGAAGCTTCGCTCCATGCATTACGATACGGTGATTGTCGCCAATTGGGGCTACCATCCCCGACTACTGCGTCCGGCCCGGTGGGTTGCTCCCGCGTCCATCATCGGGTTTGTTCCCGCCCGGACAAAGATCCCCGGCATCACTCACGGAATCCCGATCAACACCGCGCCCCGCCACAGCGTGGAGAAGGCGTTTTTTCTGCTTGGCCCGCTCGGCATCGAAGGCCCGCCACACCCGCTGCGCCTGGTGCCGGATGCGGAAGAGAAACGCCGGGCGCTGGATCTGCTCCGTTCGCAAACCTGGTTTCGCTCTGACAAGCCCACGATCGGGGTCCATATCAGCTCGCGCAAAGAGCTCCAGCGTTGGACGAAGGAAAATTTTTCCGAATTGATCAGGCGTCTGCACGCGAAAACCGGCAGCCAGTTCATGCTCTTCTGGTCGCCAGGCGACGAGAATAACCGGATGCACCCGGGCGATGATCAGGCGGCGGCGGCCATTATCGCCGCCGCGGCAGGCCTGCCGGTTCTGCCCCGCGCGACCGAGCGGATCGAGAGGTTGATCGGCAGCCTGTCCGTTTGCGACACCATGATTTGCAGCGATGGGGGAGCGATGCATGTCGGCGCGGGCCTCGGGCTGCCGATCCTCTGCTTCTTCGGCGACTCGGTCCCGCGAATCTGGCACCCTTGGGGCGTGCCCTACGAGTTGCTGCACCCCCCCCACCCGAAATGTGAAAGACATCACGGTGGACGATGCCGAGGCCGCATTTGATCGGCTTCTGGCTAAAATTTCCGGATGAAGCCTCAGCCGAGCGCTTTGTGATAACTCGCGAGCAGCAGATCCATTTTGGTGTCGAACGAGAGTTCCCTGCGCGCCAGATCCAAAGCGGCGGCCCCAAAACGCCGGCGAAGATCCGGCGAGGCGGCGAGTTGCTCCATCGCGGCGGCAAGGCCGTTTTCGTCTCCGGGGCTCACGAGAAACCCGTTCACGCCATCGCGAACGTTTTCCGGGATGCCCCCCACGTTCGAGGCGATCACCGGCTTGCCCGTGGCAAAAGCCTGAGGAATGACAAGGGATTGCGCCTCCTGCTTCGAAGGCAGGACCAGGACATCGATGGCTGCCATCACCTTCGGCACGTCGTCCCGGTAGCCGACAAGCAGGACCGGCGAGGGTTGCCGGGGAAACATGTCCCGGATCTTTTTGCTGAGTTTCTCCACCCGCGCGGACTCGCCGTCACCGGCGATGATAAAACGCGCGCACGGAAATTTTTCCAGCACCTTCGAAGCGGCATTGACGAAGTGGTTGTATCCTTTTTCTCCGCGGATCATGGAAACGAGCCCGAAAACCGGAACCCCTTCCGCGATGCCAAACTCCGCGCGAAACTCGCGCCCGTCGACTCCCGGGTGGAACTCGCTCAAATCCACGCCTTCGCCGACCACATCCACGCGGGATTCCGGGATGCCGGCAGCAGGAACCAGGTGCTTTTTGATGAAATCCGCAGCAGCGATGACCCTCGCGCATCCTGAGCGGAAGGGAAATTTCCGGCGCGCCGAGAGGTGGGCCGGCATGGTCACATGGCACGAGCGGACGTTCGTCCAGCCGGCAACGTGTGCGAGGGCTCCCCAGAACGCGTCCTGCCAGTTCCGCGTGTGGATGATGTCCGGTTTCCAACGCCAGACGGTCCAGAAAAACTCCAGCAACCCGTGGAGGCCGCCCCACGAGCGCAGCAGGTGCACGGAGATCCGCGGCGTGTGCTCCAGCAGGCGCGCGCCGAGCTGGCTCCGGTTCCCGCAAATGACGAGGACCTTGTGCCCGCGCGCCGCCAGCCAGAGGGCCTCGCGCAGAAGCCGGTATTGCTGCCCGCCCCAGTTCGGGCTACAGTCGGTCAATATCACATTCAGCGCGCGCTTTTCGATGAGGGAATTCTTGTTCATATCATGCCGAAAAAATCAGTGAGGAACCCCGGCTATTCGGCGCTCGGCCCGTTCCGCGCCCAGTTTGCGCAGGGCGTGCCGACGTTGGTTTTTCACAAGCTGGGGCCGCTTCCGCAAGGCGTGAACATGAAGAGCCTGTATGTTGATGCAAGACTTTTTGCATGGCAGATGCGGGAGCTGAAGCGCGCCGGGTTTTCGACCGACACCCTTGGTGGATGGCGGAATTTTTCCAAGCCCTCCCCGCCGCGCGTCGTGCTGACCTTTGACGACGGCAGCCGCACCGTCATGCGCCACGCCATGGCGGAACTCGACACGAACCGCTTCAAGGCCATCCAGTTCATCGTCGCGGATGCGATCGGCGGGGTGAACCACTGGGACATCAGGGACAACAACGAGGCGGTGGACCCGCTCATGGATGCCGGTGAAATTCGCGAATGGCTGGCGGCTGGACACGAGATCGGCGCCCACACGCGCACGCACCCGCGCCTGCCACAAATCCCCGAAGACCAGGCCCGCGAAGAAATCTCCGCATCAAAAAAAATTCTCGAAGATCTGTTCGGCCGGGAGATCCGGCACTTTTGCTACCCCTACGGAAAGTGGAACCGGCGGATCCGGGACATCGTCGAGCAGGCCGGTTACGAAACCGCCGTCACGCTGAATTTCGGCGTGAACGGCACGGCCGACGACCCCATGACGTTGCGCCGGATCGGGGTGTGGCATCCCCCGCGGAACTTCCGGACCTTCGTCAGGTTGCTTGTGGCGGGATTTCCGATGCAGTATTTTCTGAAGCGGTGACCATCAAACTGTAGAAGCGGCGTCCCGCCGCTTTGGCTTTCCGGCAAGCGGCAAGATGCCGCTTCTACAAACTCACCCGATCAGCCCGCGTCACGCGGGAACCTCGTGGTGGTGGAACTGGAGCTCGTAGAGGTTGCGGTAGAGGGGCGATTTCCCGAGCAGATTGTGGTGCGTGCCGGTGTCCACGATCCTGCCCTGATCCATGACGACGATGCAGTCGGATTTGAGGACCGTCGAGAGCCGGTGGGCGATGGCGATCACGGTGCGCCCCTCCGAGAGGCGCTCGAGCGCGGCCTGGATCATGCGTTCGGATTCCGAATCCAGCGCAGAGGTCGCCTCGTCGAGAAGGAGGATCGGCGCGTTCTTGAGAAGGGCGCGGGCGATGGCCAGCCGCTGCTGCTGCCCGCCGGAAAGCAGGCAGCCCTTGTCGCCGACGACCGTCTCGTAACCGTCCGCCTGCGCCAGGATGAAGTCATGTGCAAAGGCGGACTGCGAGGCGGCGATGATCTCCTCGCGCGACGCGTCCAACCGCCCGTAGCGGATGTTCTCGTAGATCGTGTCATGGAAGAGGAACGACTCCTGCGTGACGACGCCGATCTGCTCGTGGAGCGAGTGCTGGGTGAGGTCGCGGATGTCGTGTCCGTCCACGCGGATGCACCCCTTCTGGGGGTCGTAGAAGCGCAGGATCAGCGAGAGGAGGGTGCTCTTGCCGGCACCGCTCGCCCCGACGAGGGCGTATTTTTTTCCGGAATCGATGGCAAGCGAGATATCCTCGACCGCCGCCTTGTTCACCCCGTAGGAAAAGGTCATGCGGTCAAACTCGATCCGCCCGGCGCAGTTCTTCAAAACCATGGCGTCCGGCTTGTCTTGAATGTCGGGCTTCAGATTCAGCAGGTCAAAAATATTGGTGGCCGAAGCCATGCATTTTTGCATGAGCATCGGGATCCTGCTCAGCGATTTCACCGGGTTGTAGAGGAGGAAAATCCCCGCGCAGAGCGCGGCGAACTTGATGAAACTGATGTGGAAGAAATAGACATACATCAACGCGAGGACGACGCCGAGGGCCGACACCGACTCGATGAGCGGCTGGACAATGTCGGAACTTCGCCGCACGCGCAGGCTGTTCTTCCACTGGATTTCGCTGGATTTGTCGAACTCCTCCGCCTGGTAGCTTTCGCGGGCAAACGACTTGATGATCCGGATCCCGGCGAACGATTCCTGGAGGATGACGGACATTTGCCCGGCCTCGTTTTCCTCCGCCTTCCCGGCCTGGCGGACTTTTTTCCCGAAGAAGATGACGGGAAAAATGCAGATCGGAAAAAGGAGGAGGGTGGTGAGGCTGAAGACCCAGTCCAGCTTGATCAGGACGATGACCCCGGTGATCACGGCGATGGGGCCCTGCACGAGATCCCCAGAGATCGAGGTGAGCGCGTTCTGGGCCATGCGGGTGTCGTTCATCACCCGCGAAATGAGCTTGCCGGCTTTCGAGCGGTTGAAAAACTCCAGCGACTGCGACATCAGGTGCGAAAATAACTGGGTTCGGATATCGCGGAGAACACGCAGGCTCACCCACGCGAGGCAATACGAGTTGAGATACGAAAAAACTCCTCTGGCCACCATGGCTGCCGGGATGAGCAGCGCGATCCAGAACACTTTTTCGATGCCCGGCCCCGAATCCACTCCTGATTTCAGGAGCTCGGTGGGGCTGACGACCGACTGGCCGGGTGCCAGGATGGCATCTCCGGCGAGTTTGATGACCAGCGGAAAGATGCCGTTGAGCACGCCGGCAAGGCTTCCGAAAACCAACCCCAAAATGAATCGTTTCCTGTAGGTCTTGAGATACTGGAGAAGGTGGACGTAGGGCTTCCAGAACGCCTGGACGAGTTGGATGAACGACAGCTTTGGTTTGGACATGGACATTTATGGATTGCGGTTGGTGGAGTATTTCATGGATTCACTGTTTTCGGATATAAAACTGCGGAGTCGGGGCCGAGCGCGCACCAGGCTGCCGGAAAGACCTTGCCACATTTAGTCGCTTCGATGGGGGCCGACAAGTGCTGAGCAAGCACAAATTACGGGGATTGCTTTCGATTTGCATGAAACCTGCAGAAATGAGCGGCGGGCAAAAGATTCGCAAGATGGGCTGTCTCCCTGTGATCCGGGTTAAGCCAAGGGGGCCGTTGATTCAGAAGGGACGGCAACCATCGCCACACATCAAACCTTTGACAATGGCTAAGACGCCTTACCGATGCCGCGCGCAGCTTCCACGATTCGCCGCAACGGGCGGGAGTCCATGTTCACCGGCACGGCGCATTCGGGCGCGATGATGGCAACGCCCGCTTTCAATGCGTAGTCAACTTCCGCATCCACCTGAGCCAACTTTCCGTGGTAGAGGGTGTCGGGATTGTTGACGTTGCCGATGAGGCGGATGCGGCCTCCGACGGCCGCGACCGCTTCGCGCGCATCGTTCCTTGAATCGAAGTGAAACGCCGCGAAGCCCGACTGCGCAATGTAAGGCATGCGATCCAGCGTACGGCCGCAGATGTGCAGTATGACCGGGCACGGCAGCCGCGGTGCCAGTTGCTGATGCACCGGCAGCAGCAGATCGCGATACACTTCCGCGCGGCAGAGGTCGCCGGTGAGATGATCCGCCAGCGTCAGGCAATCCGCACCCGCTTCGATCTGTGCGTTCGCGTAGAGCACGGTGATTTCCGCGAGCCGCCCGAGAATGCGTCGCAGCTTCTCCTGATCGTCGAGCACGAGCATGAGAAAGTTTTCCAAACCGAACAGGTGATATGCCAGCGTCCACGGTCCGAAAACTTTGCCGACGAGCGCAACCTCGTCGTCGTAGCGCCGCTTCAGGATGCGCAACGCGTCGAGCACCGTGCGCGTCGGCCGACGCTCGAGAAAGTTGGCGGGAATGTCGATCTCTTCCGGCTCTTCGTAAAGGTAGCGACCCGTTTCCGGAAACGGTCGCACCGACGGCATGCGGCTGCGCTCACCCCAATCCATGTGTGCGCCCATCGCCGCCGCTTCCTGGATGACGGAGAAATAGGGCGCGATGGCGTCATAGCCGAGCATTTCATAGGCGGTCGCCGCGAGCTCCGCCATTTTCTCCGCGTCGTTGTGCACGTCGGGAAAAAAACAGCCGCTGGCTTCCATCAAGTCCACGGTCGCGAGCGATGTCGGGCTGCCAACGGCGGGCATATCCGTCGGCTTGCCGCGCAGCGCCTTCAAGAATCGATCGCGAGGGCTCAAATCGTGGGGCCTCCTTGCCGGATCGGATAGCTCCCGAATTGCAGGACGGTTTCCCGCATGGCGTTGTAGTTTTCCAAGCGCGCCCATGACGGCACGGAATTACCGGAACCAAGCCCGTATCCGCCGCCTGGGGCGACCTGACGCAGCAATTCTCCCACTCTCTCGCGCATCTGGTCCACAGTCCCCGAGCGGAACAGTTCGGTATCCACATTGCCAAAGAGACAAAGGCGGTGTCCCCATCGGCGTCTCACTTCCACGATATCCATCGCCGTCGGATCAATCGGGTGCAGGGCATCGAGGCCAAGGGCGATCAAATCGTCAATAAGTGTGGTCAGGTTCCCGTCGGAGTGCATGAAAAAGAGCCGTCCCGTCTCGTGGCACCGCGCAGCGATTCTCCGATACCATGGGAAAATATGTTGGCGCAGCAGGGCGGGTGAAATCATCGGGCCCTGGGTATGGGCGATGTCATCCACCGACCACACCGCCGCGACATGGGGAAGCGCGAGCACCTCCTCAAGGGCGCGAAGCTGGATCTCACCCACTCTTTGAATCACAGCGGCGGCGAATTCCGGGTCGGCCAGCAGCGATTCGGCAAAATTTTCGAACCCCATGAGCATCCAACTCAGGGTGAAGATTTTTCCGGAGAGAGCCACGACCTTCATGCCCTCGGGCAAGAGCGATTTCACCGCGTGAAACTGGCTGATGTCGATCTGGGCGGCGACATCCCACGGAAACAGGTCGAACCGGCGACGATCCAGGATAAACGGCGTGTATTCCAAGTTCCAACTCCGCTCGTCGCTGATATCGACGCCCTCCTTTTTCAGTGTGTCGCGCAGGACGCGCGAGATGGACGAATCCTCCGTGACCTTGCCGGGGCGCATCATGCCGACCACGAGCGGGATGTAGTCGTAGCCCGCCTTCGTCCAGAACTCGATCTGGGCGGCGAGATCCTCGTAAACCACGCGTCGTCCGAGGAACTGGCTCTGAATTTCGAAATCCACGAGTGCCTCAACGAGCGGAACGCGGTCGGGTTCTTCGCGGCGGACGGTGGTGCGGACGCGCTCAAAGTCGGGCTTGGTCACGGTCTCGTTGTTCATGGAGGTTAAAGGTTCAGAGTTCAGTCGTGCGACACGCCTTCCTGCAGGAATCCGTCATCGGCAAGCGCGATGGCATGGCGGTTGAAGATTGCGTGCCCGGCGGTGTGGGATCGCGCCTCACACATTCTTCGCTGAGGCCGCAAAGCCTGTGGTTGTCTTGCGGGTCCATATTGAGGACGACCAGTAGGCAACAGGATGGGGTGGGTGGCAATATCAATTGAGGGGGGCATGGGCCGTGCATACAGCCAAACGCCCTGATTTTTGGCTTGCTTCATCTATTGCAACGCGTCAGGAAAGGCGCTTCGATCACCGGTGTCCGGGTGCCCCTCTCCCCTCGGGCCGGTCTTTTTGCTCTTCACACGTTTTTCATGTCTTCAGTTCCGCCGGATTTGTTTTTGAACGACCTGCAGCGCCTGCCGCTGGAAGGCCTGTTGGCACGAGCCCGGGAAACGGGCGGCCGGGTGCGTCTGGATTCCACCCGGCATCACCTGATCATGGACCAGGCCCGGCACCAATTGTCGGCGGGCGGGCATCTCACGGGAAAGGGGCTGCTGGAACGGAACGGGGATTTCGGGGTGATCCGCTGGGCGGCGTTCGATTTGAGGCCGGGGCCGGAGGATGTCTTTGTCCTGCCCCATTTGATGCAGAGTGCCGGACTGCGGGAAGGGCTGATGCTGGAGTTTTCGATCCGGCTGCCGCAGCACCGCGAGCGGGGGCTCGTCGTGAAGGAGGTGATCTCCGTGGAGGGGATTCCTTTCTCCCAGTGGAAGCCGCCGGTGGATTTTGAAAAGCTGACGCCGCTGTTCCCGAACCGGCGGATTTTTTTGGAGACTCCGGTCGATCCCGAGCTGTCGGCACGGGCGGTGGATTTGATCTCGCCGCTTGGCATGGGCCAGCGCGGGCTGATCGCGTCGCCTCCGCGGGCGGGGAAGACGCTCATGCTCCAGACGCTCGCCCGCTCGATCCGCAAAAACCATCCCGATGCGGTGCTGATTTTGCTGCTGGTGGATGAGCGTCCGGAGGAGGTGACCGACATGAGGCGGGCGCTGGATTGCGAGATCTACGCCTCGACATTTGATGAGCCGGTGACGCGCCATGTGCAAATCTGCGAGGCCGTCTCCGACCGCTCGCAGCGTCTGGTCGAGCTCGGGCGCGACGTGATCATTCTCCTGGACTCGATCACGCGCATGGCCCGCGCCTACAACAACCTGCAGCCGACAAAAGGCCGGACGATGAGCGGGGGTGTGGACGCCAAATCGCTCGCGAGGCCGAGGAGGTTTTTCGGTTCGGCGAGAAATGTCGAGGAGGGCGGGAGCCTGACGATCCTCGGCACCGCGCTCATCGAAACCCGCAGCCGCATGGATGATCTCATTTTTGAGGAGTTCAAGGGGACCGGCAACATGGAGCTTCACCTGGACCGGTCGATTGCCGAGCTGCGGATCTTTCCGGCCATCCATATCGTGCAGTCGGGGACGCGTCGCGAAGAGCTGCTCTTTCACCCCGACGAATACGAGCGCGTGGTCCGGCTCCGCAGGCAGCTTTCCGAGCTTCCCGCCGCCGAGGCGATGGAGGTTCTTGTCTCCAACCTCGAACATACCCGCTCGAATGCCGAGCTGCTCCTGACCGGGCTCCGGGGGGTCTGACCTTTTTATGTCCCGCATCCCGGCCATCCTCCTGGCGGCCGCCTGCCTCTTCGCGGTCTGGGGATCCTTCCGGCTCGACGCCCCCGTGCGCGAGGCGGTCGTCGCCTCACAGGGCGAGAAGTGGAAAAAGTCCGCCGATGCCCGGTTCCATTCCGCCGTGAGAAAATTCGGCGACTGGCCGCCGTTGATGGGGGCCTGCCTGGCCGCCCTGCTTGTGGCCAGGCTCCTGAACAAGCGACGGTGTGCGCGGGTGATCGCCGCCGCGATGATCGCCTCCACCCTTGCGGGAATCGTCGCGAATGCCTCGCGGCTGACCACCGGGCGCACGCGGCCCAAAGAGAGCCCTCGCATCGAGCAGGGATATTATGGGCCGTGGCACGACGGCAAACTCCTCGTCGGCCAGCCAGCCTACAACTCGTTCCCCTCCGGACACACCGCGACCGCCTTCGGGTTGGCCGCCGTCATTTTTTACGCCAGCCCCGCAGTGGGAATTTTCACCCTGGCCGCCGCCGGGATTGTGGCATGGTCGAGCATCGCGATGGGAGCACACCACCCGTCCGACATCACCGTTTCCGTGATCCTTTCTTTTTTTGTCGCCTGGTTTGTCTGGCGATGGATGCGAGGGCCGGGGGGAGACTGGATCGAAAAGGGGATGCGGTAAAAAAAACGCTCCCCGGGCGTGAAACCCGCGCTTGTCGTTCCGGCGGAATTCGAGCAGTCTTCGCAGTTCATGGACACGGAACGGCTCCCCCTCACTTCCGCCGACCCGCTGGCCGACCGGCTCGCACGCTTGCAGGAACTTTTTCCAGAGGCGGCTGGCGAGGGGAGTGTTGACTTGGAAAAACTGCGGGTGCTGCTGGACGGCGGCGCGGCCTCGGGCGTCGAGCGCTACGGGCTTTCGTGGGCGGGGAAAAGCGATGCGCTCAAGGCGCTCCAAACGCTCACCACGGCGACCCTGCTCCCCTCGCCGGGCGAGTCCGTGAACTGGGACACGACCGGCAACGCGATCATCGAGGGCGACAATCTCGAAGTGCTCAAGGTCCTCCAACACGCCTATTACGGCAGGGTGAAGCTCATCTACATCGACCCTCCGTATAACACCGGCGGCGATTTCATCTACCCGGACAACTACGCCGAGGGGCTCGGCAGCTATCTCACATATCTCGGACAGGTGAAGGACGGCGTGAAACAGACCACAAATCTCGACACCAGCGGCCGCTTTCACTCGCGCTGGCTCACGATGATGTACCCCCGCCTCTTCCTCGCCCGCAACCTCCTCCGCGAGGACGGAGTCATCTTCGTCTCCATTGACGACCACGAGGTCTCCAACCTCCGGATGGTCATGGATGAGATTTTTGGAGAGGAGAATTTTCTTGCAGAAATCGTTTGGAAAAAAAGTTATGGAGGTGGATCGAAAACGAAAGGAGTGGTAGGTGTTCACGAATATGTGCTCGCCTACTCACGGGATCGAGAAGCTGCTGGCATAATTGAATTACCCCCCGATCCATCGGTGTTGAAATATTACAAGCATCGCGATGCGAAGTTTGAGACTCGCGGACCGTATCGGACTCAGCCACTTGCAACAACCAGCATGGATGAGCGTCCGAATCTTCGTTTTCCTATTACTTGGAAAGGCGAAGATATTTGGCCTCAAAAGCAGTGGCAGTGGTCGCGTGAACGGGTCGAGAAGGCATTGGCAGGTGACGATCTCATCATTAAGAAACGGGCTGATGGTTGGACTGTGGATTACAAACAATATCTCCGTGATGAGGAGGGAAACGAAAGGAAGGCAAAGCCATTTTCCGTTTTGGAAGGCCCATATACTCAAATTGGCACCGACGAATTTCGTTCTCTCTTTGCCGAAGAAACTGGATTTTCATTCCCGAAGCCGAGTGGTCTAATCAAACATCTTCTGGCATTCGGGGCGCAAGACGACCTGATCCTCGACTTCTTCGCCGGGAGCGGGACGACGGCGCAAGCCGTGCTGGAACTGAACAAAGAAGACGGTGGGAACCGGCGGTTTGTTTTGGTGCAGCTTCCCGAGCCGACCGGGCGCGAGGATTTTCCGACGATCGCCGAAATCACGAAGGAGCGCGTCCGGAGGGTGATCCGGAAAATGACTCCCGCGAAGCCGCAAAGCCGCGAAGAAGAAACACCGGAACTCGACCTTTGCGCCTCCGCGCCTTCGCGGGAGATTCCTCCCGATCTGGGCTTCCGGGTTTTCAAGCTGGCCGAGAGCAACTTTGCGATTTGGAATCCCGAGCTTGCCGCCACGGAACCCGGGGCGCTGGCGAAGCAATGGCAGTTGTCCGCCGACAATGTGCGGGCCGATGCGACCGAAACCGCGCTGCTCTGCGAGCTGATGCTCAAGAGCGGCCTTCCGCTGCACGCGCCCGCCGTGGAGCGCGACGCCGGGGGAGTCCCGGTTTACCTGCTCGACGAGGGGCGCGTCCTCTTCTGCCTCGCCCGCGAGCTCACCCGCGAGCAGCTCCGAACGATGGCGGAATGGAAGCCCCAATCCGTCCTCTGCCTCGACGTGGCCTTCAAAGGCAACGACGCCCTCAAAGTCAACGCGCAATTGGAATTCCAAAGCCACGGCATCCAGTTCCGGACGGCGTAAACCCCAACCGCATACGTTCAATAATTGAAGACGAGATTGGAAATGGTTTTAAAAATCCACAGTTCGGGATCAATTTGAGCCGGAATTTTTTAGGAGATTTCGCTTTTCTCGAAGATCCTTGCGCTGTTGTTGCTTTCCCAAGACAAAAATAGTCGCCAACGATATGACCGTTCCGCTGGTTAACGTTCCACCCACGCCGGGATGCCCGTTAACCCGTCCAGGAAAATACCCCCGCAAATTGCCAAAACCGAAATAATAAATCCCAAGTATTGGCCAACTCCGCTCTGCCGTTGCTGGGAGCTTACAACGATCTTTTCGGTTTGTATCCTGTGAGCCGATTGGTTTTCCGCCATTGTGACGAGACGATTGGCGAGACCCGGAAGAATTGCCTCGAATTCACGCAATTGCCCCGGCGAGGGAATCGGACCAGAATACGACTTGATCTCAAGTTTTTGCTGCTCGACAAGCAGGCGGTATAACTTTGGACGATCTTGCTTCGGGATTTTTTCCAGTAAACCCGGAGCCTGTCTTTTGACCAAAGCCTCGGCTGGCTTCAGATCATCGTCTGACATTTTCCAAGTCTTTCGACAATTCCTTCAATCCAAGAGACAACGCGCCCCTGAAATCTTGGGAAACCATGCCCCAATCTTGCATAATCGCCAAAGCATCAGCTTGTTGCGGTGTATTAGATTGGTTATACTCGTAGTAATTGCCAAGAATGTTCCAGATCGTTCCAGCCCCCGTCAATGGAGTGGAAGTCGCTGTAAGAAAATCTGTGTGGAAACTACCCATACTCAGAACATGGCATGTCAATCCATCTGTGCAAAGGCTATTTTCTGGCCTTGGCGCAATGGCAACAGCGACTGCCCGAGAGGCAACAGGAGGGATTTCCAGAACCGAAGCAGATCGAAGCATGCCAGCAGAAATTTGGATTCGGTTTTCAGGCGCGATGCAAGATCATCAATGAAAACCAGGCAGAAAAAGTGCCCGGCTCGACTTTCCTCCGATTCCAGATAGTCTTCCAATGTGAGCGGGAGTGAACCTCCCGCGCTTTCGACAAACTCATTCATGACAACCACCCAGACAACAGAATTTTCAGATTTCGAGGTGCTGATTCCCGCAGTGGATGGCAGTGGAATCGCTGATCGAATCACAATCCAAGTGCCTGTAACCCGCGATCCGGAGACGGAGGAGGAACTGCTCACCCTGGAAGCGCACGAAAAAATCGAGTGGACACAAATCCACCGTGTCGCTCCGCCCGTCCAATAAATGGCAACAGACAAAAAGGTTCCGTGAAGTTCCAATTCGACGCCCGGCAGCAATACCAACTCGACGGCATCCGTGCGGTGGTGGATCTGTTCACCGGACAACCGGCGGCAGCGGGAACATTCGAGTGGCAACCGGATGTTTTTGGCGGCGATCTTCTCGACAGGCTCGGCATCGCCAACGCACTGGACATTTCCGAGGCGAGGATTTTGGAAAACCTCCGTCTGGTGCAGGCACGCAATTTTGCTGAAAAGGAACCAGCCGCCCAACTGTCGCAGGATGCGGTTCTCGGCCCCCGCAATTTTTCCGTGGAGATGGAGACGGGCACCGGGAAGACTTACGTTTATCTCCGCACGATTTACGAATTGCACCGCGAATACGGTTGGAAGAAGTTCGTGATCGTGGTGCCCAGCGTGGCCATCCGGGAAGGAGTGCTGCAAAGCCTGCGCACGATGCGGGAGCACTTTGACACGCTCTACAACAACACGCCGCTGGATTCGTGGGTTTACGACTCCGCGCAGGTCTCGCGGCTTCGCCAGTTCGCGGTGAGCAACCAGCTCCAGGTGCTCGTGATGAACATCCAGGCGTTCGACAAAAAAGACGTGGCGGTCGTGCATCGCGAAAGCGACCGCCTGCAAGGGCGGCGGCCCATCGAGTTCATCCAGCAATGCCGGCCGGTCGTCATCATGGACGAGCCGCAAAACATGGAGAGCGAGAATGCGAGAAAGGCGATCGCCGAACTGCATCCGCTCCTCACGCTGCGATATTCCGCGACGCATCGAAATTTGCACAACGCCGTTTACCGGCTCGATCCCGTGCGCGCCTACGATTTGCGGCTTGTGAAGCGGATCGAGGTCGCCTCGGTGACGGAGGACGGGGATTTCAACCGGGCATTCGTCGCGCTGGAAAGTGTCACGGCCTCGAAAATAGGTCTGAGCGCCAAGCTGAAAATCGACGTCGAGCAGGCCGGGGGAGCCAAGCGAAAGCTGGTGACGCTCAAGCGCAACGGCGATGATCTTTTTTCCCTTTCAGGTCATCGCGAAATGTATCGCGGCTATGTCGTGACGGAGATCAACGCGGAAAGCGAGTTCGTGTCGTTCGGCAACGGGGTGAAACTGCGAAAAGGCGAGTCGCAGGGCGGACACGGTGACGCGGTTCTGCGGCTGCAGGTCGAGGAAACAGTGCGCGAGCATTTCAAAAAGGAACTCGCCCTACATGGCCGCCCAGCCGGTGAACGCATCAAGGTGCTTTCCCTTTTCTTCATTGACCGCGTGGCGCATTACGCGCCTGCCGACGGGAAGATCCGGAAATGGTTCGAGGAGAGTTACCGGAAAATCGCGACGCTGCCGGACTTTGCCCCGCTTGCGCCGCTGCCCGTGGAGGACGTTCACAACGGATACTTCGCCGCCGACAAGGACGGCGCGAAAGACTCGAAGGAAGGAAAATCCACAAAAGCGGACGACGAGGCCTATCACCTCATCATGGAGGCGAAGGAAAAGCTGCTCGCTCCCGACGTGCCGCTGCGATTTATCTTTTCCCATTCCGCTCTGCGCGAGGGCTGGGACAACCCGAACGTGTTTCAAATCTGCACGCTGCGCGAGGGCGCAAGCGAGATTCGCAAACGGCAGGAAATTGGACGCGGTCTGCGCCTCGCGCGCATCGAAAACGGCGCGCGTTGCGAGGATTCCATGGTGAACAGGCTCACGGTGATCGCGAGCGAGAGCTTTGCGGACTTTGCACGCAAACTGCAAACGGAGTTTGAGGAGGAGTGCGGGGTTTCGTTCGCGGGGCGCATTGCCGACAAGAAAAAGACCCGGAAGAAGCATCTCCGCAAGGGATGGGAACTCAACGCGGACTTCCGCGAACTTTGGGAACGCATCAAGCACAAGACACGTTATCAGGTGGAGTTTGAAACGCCGGAGCTGGTGAAACTCGCGGCAAAAATGCTTTCCGCGCAACCGGAAGTTTCCGAGCCAAATCTCCTCGTTACCAAAGCGGAGGTGGATATTTCCCGTGCCGGTGTGCACGAGGTTCCGCGCGCCGTCCGCTCCGTCGGTCTCCGCGACTACCGCCCGCCCGTGCCGGATGTGATCGGCTATCTTCAACGTGAGACGGAACTCACCCGCGCGACCCTTGCAGAAATTCTATTGAAATCAGACCGGGTGGATGAGGCACTGAAAAACCCTCAGGAATTCATGGAGCTGACGGCCAGTGCCATCGGGCACGCCAAACACGAGTTGATGGTGGACGGCATCAAATACGAGCGCATCGCCGGACAAAGCTACGACATGATGCTTTTCAAAAACGAGGAAGTGGAGGGCTACCTCAGCCGCATGGTGGCCGTGAAAAACTCACTGATGGATTATGTGGAGTTCGATTCGGAACTGGAAAGGGACTTTGCCGGGGAACTCGACCAGCGGACCGACATCAAGTTTTTCGTGAAACTGCCCGACTGGTTTCGCGTCAAGACACCGCTCGGCGATTACAACCCGGACTGGGCGATCGTGAAGGAGAACGACCGCAAGGTGTATCTCGTGCGTGAAACAAAAGGCACCACCGATCCACAGGATCTGCGCCCCGATGAAAGAGGGAAAATCAAATGCGGCGAGCGCCATTTCCAAGGATGCCTTGGAATCAGCTACAAAGTCGTAAAATCGGCACGCAACATGGATTGATCCGGTTTTTCAGGCCTTTAACTCCGGCTTTCAGGACAAGCTGCGGACCGGAATCCGGGAACCTGAGCGCCTGGCCTCCGCGACCGCCTGGACCACCTCCATGTAGGCGACCCCCTCTTCGAAACCCGGGTGCGGGCGCGGGCCCGCAGGGCTCCGGACGGCATCGATAAAATCGCGCTCCACCTGCCATGGCCGGCTCAGGCCGGCGGGAGTTTCGAGCAAGGAAACCTCCCCGCCTTTTTCGAGCCGGATTTCCTCTGTCAGAAAGTCAATTTCCAGATTGCCGCTGGACCCCTTGATCATCAGGGCCTCGACCGGGGTGCCCCGGTGGATGTTGCTGAAATTCCACCGAGCGGAAAATCCCTGCGCGAAGCCCGCGCGGACCGCGAGCTCCTCGGGAATTTCGACCCGGTATCCCTGCCTCACCGGTGTCGCAACCCGCCCTTCCGCCTCCACCCAGTCAAGTTCTCCGAACCATCGCTGCAGAACCTCGGTATAGATTCCCAGCGTCATGACATTCTTTCCGCTTGCCTCCTGGCGCTGCCGCCAGTGCGCCGGGGCGGCGGGATCCAAAAAGGCCCCGTTGAGGCTTTGCAAGCGGAGCTCCTCAATGCTTCCGATGACCTGCTCCGCAAGCAGGCGCTTGACGAACGCGTCCTGGCGCAATCCATAAGGAGGGGGGCAAAGCATGGTCACATGGCCCGGAGCGGCTTCCGCAGCGGCGAGCATGCGGCGGGCTTCCGGCAGGTCTCTCGCCATGCGGGCCTGGCAGAACACATGTTTTCCGGCATGGAGCGCGGCGACAGTGATCGGCTCATGCAGATCCGGGTGCGTTCCAATCCACACGACATCGATGCCGGGGTCGTTCACCAAACTCTGCCAATGTTCGACAGCCCGGGCATCGAGCCCTTCTTCGTCGAGAAACTTCCGCGCACTGGCGGGCGTGGAGTTTGCCACCGCGGCCACCCGGACCCCTTCGATCAAACGAAGGCCCGGCAGGTGCCGCTGCTTCACAATCGAACCCGCCCCGACAATCCCGATTTGCAATGGAGTGCGCATGGGAAAAATCTCAGATCCCAGCATCCGCAAAGGCTTGAGCGCCCTCCAGGGCATAGTGGCCGGCGCCGAGCAGGGCGGATTCGTCGTTCAGGACGACCACGACGGAAATTTTTTCCATGAGCGCGGCCATGCGGCCCTTGTTGTTGAAGGCATGAAGAAATCCCACCCCTTGGAGATGGCCCAAAAGTTTTGCGGGAAGCCCGCCCCCGAGAAAGACCCCTCCCAGCGCCATGGTCTTGAGTGCCATGTTGCCGGCCTCGGCACCCAGGCAGGCCGAGAACATTTCCAGAGTCTGCGCGCACATCGGGCAGATGCCGGCGTTTTTCGAGATCACCCGGTTCGGGTCCGTCTTTTTCATCTCCTCCGCGACGGCGGGCATTTCCTTGCCGCGGCCGGTATCCCGCAGGAACTTGTAAATGTTTTCGATGCCCATCCCGGAGGCGACCCGCTCGACGCTCACATGCCCGAACTGTTTCATCAGGTGTTCGAGCAGCGCGATTTCGAGCTCGTTCCGAGGGGCGAAATCCGCGTGTCCGCCTTCGCACGCCCAGACATGGGAGCGCCGCCCGTCCCAGAAAAGCCCCGCCTCACCGAGGCCGGTGCCGGGAGAAACCACACTCCGGTTTCCGGTGGCGCCCGGCGCACCTTTTTGAATCGTCGCGAAGTCGCCCGGCTGGAGGTGCGAAATGCCGCAGGCATTGGCCGCAAGATCATTGAGCAGCGACACATGCGGAATTTCAAACTCCTTCGAGATTTCGGCCGCATCCACGCCCCAAGTCAGGTTCGTCGGCTTGGCCCTCCCTCCGCTCACCGGGCCGGGAATCCCGAACGAAGCCCCCAGGACCGGACGCTCGTCGTCCGCAAGATACTCGCGAATGATGGCGTTCAATCCGGGATATTCCGCGCTGGGGAATCGTTCGTTGCGCACCTTCACCAGCTCCCTTCCCACAATTCGGAACGTGGCCAAATTGGATTTTGTTCCGCCAATGTCACCGGCCAAAATATACTGGGAGGGGATTGCAGGCATGGAATGTCGTTGGGGGTTGTCCGGGCTATCCGGGAAGATTTTCGAAAGTCCCGAACCTCTCCCGTTTGCAAAAAATACCGGCGGAGGGTCTCGAACCCACACTCCCGAAGGAACACGATTTTGAGTCGTGCGCGTCTGCCAATTCCGCCACGCCGGCAATACGGATTTTCAACGACTTACTGGAAAGATTCACAAAAACCTTGTGTTCGCGCCAGAGCTTTTTCAATGCCAGGCACCGAGAAGAAAATCCATCATGTGCGGCAGTTTATCGCCGCGCCGAATCCGCGCAACCAAAAATCCCATCGCTCGGCTGCAAAACACAACGGAAAATTCCACGGCGATCTCCGGGGACTGCCCCAACCCACCCAGTCTCACGCCGGGACCAGTTTTTTCCTCCTCCTTAGGCTGCAATGACCGCGTAGTCCAAGCCGTTGATCTGGATGCTCATTTTTTCAGGAGTGCGGCGCGATCCACATGCGGATGGATGATCGGGCGGGGGATTCCATGGAGAGATTTCAGGCCCCCTCGAGTTGGATCTGTTTGAACTTCGGCACGAGCAACTGCATGATCGTCCAGGCAACCAGATAAGCGCTTCCGCAGATCATAAAAAGGATGCCGTAGCCCACTTCGACTTTGTCCAGTTCGGTGTAGTGTTTGAGCAGGACACCCGCCGCGCGGGCGATGAGGATCCCGCCGACCGCACCCGCCATGCCTCCGATGCCGGTGACCGAGGCCACCGCCTTCTTGGGAAACATGTCCGATACGGTGGTGAAAATGTTGGCCGACCAGGCCTGGTGGGCGGCGCAGGCGATGGCAATGGTGGCCACGGCGAACCAGGTATTGATGGTTCCCAACCAGGAGGCAAGCAGCACAGTCAGCGGCAGCAGCGCGAAAAGAAACATGGCCAGCTTGCGGGCTTTGTTGGCGTCCATTCCAGAATTGATGAACCGCTTGGGCAACCAGCCGCCAAAAATGGACCCGAATGTGGAGACGGTGTAAACAATCGCAACCGCGAAGGGCCAACTGATGACGCCGGGAATCATGTCGGGAGCGCCGGCATAACCCGGGTGTGCCGCCATGTAAGCTGCCACCTTGCGGGAATTCTCACCGGCGAGGAACGATGGCAGCCAGAAAAGGTAAAACCACCATACGGGATCCGTTAAGAACTTGCCGGCGCAAAACGCCCATGTCTGTCGGAACGTAAGGAGCCGGAACCACGAGACTTTTTCATTGGCACGCTCCGTCTGCTGCTCATCCGCGTCGCTATGGATATAATCGAATTCCTGCCGGGACAATTCCCCGCGCTGCAGCTTTTCGGCAGGTGAGGCGTAGATGGCATACCAGAAGGCGAGCCAGGTGAATCCCACGGCGCCGGTGATGATGAATGCCCATTCCCAGCCCCAGGCCGCGGCGATGAAGGGGACAGTCAACGGCGCAACGATGGCCCCGACATTGGCTCCCGAATTGTAGAGGCCCGTGGCCAATGCGCGTTCCTTTTTTGGAAACCACTCGGCGACCGCCTTGTTGGCAGCCGGAAAATTGCCGGACTCCGTCACGCCCAGTGCCGCCCGCCACATGCCAAAACTCCACGTATGATGCCCGAATGCGTGCCCGATGGCCGCAAGGCTCCATCCGAAAAGCGACCACGCGTAACCCGACTTCGTGCCGACCGCATCGATGAACTTTCCGACAAAGAGCATGCCGACGGCGTAGGCCACCTGAAAGCAGATGACCACCGTGGAATAATTCAGCTCCTGAACAGCCTTGTCGGCTCCGAACACCCCGGCGGCCGAAAGCACCGGCTTGAGCAATCCCAGAACATTGCGATCCAGATAATTGACCGTGGTGGCCGCAAAGATCAGTGCGCAAATGGTCCATCGGTAACCGGGGCCGGATGCAGACCTGTGCGGCAAAATGTCAGGGTGGGGATTTTTCATGGTCATGCGGCGCCGCCAATTCCGCTAGCGGAGCTCCGAGAGCGGGAAGCCGTCCATGTCGTCGAAACGCTGGTTCTCCCCGCCCATGCCCCAGACAAATGAATACGAATTCGTGCCCGCGCCACAGTGGACCGACCAGGATGGCGAAAGCACGACATCCTTCTCTCCGATCCACAGGACGCGGGTCTCTGATGGCTCGCCCATGAAGTGAGCCACGCGGTGGCCGGCGGCGATGTCGAAATAGCAATACACTTCACTGCGGCGATCATGCGCGTGTGGCGGCATCGTATTCCAGACGCTGCCGGGTTGCAGTTCGGTGAATCCCATCACCAACTGGCAGGAACGAATGCCGCCGGGATGGATGTATTGATACAAATGCCGCTCGTTTGCATCCTCCTTCGACCCCAGCAGAAGCTTGCTCGCATCCGCGACCGTGGCATGCACGGTCGGATACTCCGCGTGTGCCGGGTAGCTAAGAAAATAGAATTGCGCCGGATTCGACGCATCTTTGGAGGAAAAGCAGAGCGCCTTTGACCCGCGGCCCACATAAAGGCATTCCCGGCTGGCAACGGCATGCGTTTTTCCATCGACTACCACGGCTCCATCTCCACCGAGGTTGATCGCGCCCAGCTCGCGCCGCTCGCAGAAATACTCCGCCCGCAACTGCTCGCCGGCTTCGAGGACAAGGGGCTCCGCGATGGGAACCGCCGCGCCCACGATCACCCGGTCAAGGTCCGTGTAAACCAGGTTGACCATGCCCGGCTGGAAAAGCCCGCCGAGGCGATAGTTCGCCCGGAGGGCTGCGGTGTCGAAATGGGAATAGGCGTCAATGCTGGAAACACGATGGTTGGTCATGAAAGTGGGCGGATGAAAACTGGTTCGAAAAATTAGGTTGGAAGCATCGCCTGCTTCCGCTTGACCAACTGCACCGCGAGCCCCCATGGGTCCCGCAACATGGCAATCTCGTCGCCCGCGGCGGTGAGGCTTGGCGGAGAAACCAGCACTGCACCGGCCTCAGCAAGGCGCGGGATGGTTTTCGTCATGTCCTCACAACAGAAAGCCAGATGCAGCAGCAACGGGTCCATGTTGGGATAATCCGGCAAAGGCACCGCCTGGTTATGATAGATCTCGACAAGCACGGCACCATCGCTTGCCGCGAGAAAATGGGTTTGCGAGGGAGCTCCCAAGGAACGCTGGATCCGCATGCCGAAGTGAACGACATACCATTGCGCCATGCTTGAAGGGTCGGCGACCTGAAGGGCAAAATGTTCGATTTTCATTTTTTGATCTCCTCCACCTTCACCGCCCCGGCCGGCACTCCTTCCAGAAGTTTGACGGGTGTCCCAACCCGTTTGAGGTCGTTATTGATCAGTCGCACGCCGCCGGTACCGGCGCCGGCAAGCTCAATATATGAGTCGCAGTCTTCGGGAGCGAGGCAGTTTTTGATCGTGATGTCGCTGGCGTTTGTAAATGTCATCACCTGCCTGAAGTTCACGGGGTCGATATAGACGTTATCCAGTGTCACGCCCTTTGCATCGGCGCAGACCAACCCCTTCAGAGACACGATATGCATATTGCGCAGCTCCACGTTTTCCACCGCCTGCTCCGGCAAACCGAGGATCGAAACGGCGACAATCGCCTCCTCCACCTTGATATCCTCGATATGAATATTGCGAAACGTGGGGGCCTCACCCGTATCCGATCCGAACCAACCCTTGTAAAAAGTCGAAATCTGGATGGCTTCGCCGCCAATGTCATACATCCGCAGGTCACGGCACCAGATATTTTCAACCACCCCCCCCCCGCCCCGTGTGGATTTCAAGCGGATTCCGCGTTGAGTGCCGATAAAATCGCAATCGTAAGCGATCGCATTGCGAATCCCCCCTGAAGTGTCGCTGCCAACGACGAAACCGCCATTGCCGCTGCGCATCACGCAATGGCGCACAACAACGCGCTCGGTAGGCCGCCCGATCCGCCGCCCCTCTTCGTTGAGTCCCGCCTTGAGCGCGATGCAATCATCCCCCGTGCTGATGTCACAACCTTCGATGAGCACGTCACTGGACGAATCAATGTCGATTCCGTCGTTGTTTGGCCCCGTGGTGTGAATTGTGACGTTGCGAATAATCACCTTGCTGCAATACGTGCATTGCACGGTCCAGAACGGACCGCTCAAAATTTTGACGCCTTCGATGAGCACGTTTTCGCAATTGATAGGAACGATCACCTGCGGCCGCAATCCATCCTCCGGGCGGGCAAACATGCGCTGCTCCATCGGCACATCAGCGATCGTCATTTGATACAACCGCTGGGAGGGTTCTTTCTCCCGCTTGACCCAATGCCACCAGGATGCCCCCTGTCCATCGATGGTTCCCTGGCCGGTGATGGCAATATTTTTGCAATCGCGCGCATAGATCAGCGGCGAATAATTCATGCACTCGAAGCCGGTCCAACGCACCCAGACCGCGGGCAGGTAATCCTTCGGATTGGTGCTGAACAGCAGCGTGGAGCCGTCCTCCAGATGAAGGTTGACATTGCTTTGCAGATGGATCGCGCCAGTCAACCAGCGACCGGGCGGCACAATCACGCGTCCTCCACCGGCTTTATTGCAAGCCGCTATGGCCTTCGCAAACGCTTGTGTGTTCAGGGTGCGGCCATCGGCCACGCCGCCGTAATCGAACAGATCAAACTCGCGATCCGGAAATCGCGGCGGCTGGGGCAGCGTCATTTCGAACGGCAGCTCCACTTCGCGGCTGCTGTCATGACGGTAATCAACCAATGCGTTGTCCCGGGCGTGTCCTGCGGGAATGGCAAGCAGCAGCAATGCAGATACCGACAGCCAATACCGTTTTCGCGCAATTGCCTCCCCTGGCGTCGGAACAGAGCGGCCACGGAGGGAGACGGCCGCCGGGATGCCGATCACCGGCATGCGAAACAATCTCGCCGGGTATATCTTCCCTTTCGATTTCGGAAAGGGAATTGCATGTTGAGCGGTGGGGAACATAGATTGAAAAAGCAAACTTGGGCGACAGCGTAACCAGCCAGCCTTGACTTTCCAGCCGCTTCTGACGAATATCGTTTCGTGGATTCTTCCCCGATGGTCACGATGCGCGATCTGGCCCGCGCCGCCGGCGTGGCGACCTCCACGGTTTCCAAGGCGTTGCGCGATGATCCGACCATCCCCGTGAAGCGTTGCGAGGAAATCAAGAAACTCGCGCACAAACTCGGCTATATCCCGCATCCGATGGTTTCTGCCCTCATGTCGCAGTTGCACCGTCAAAGGCGCAAGAGTGATCCCCATCACATTGCCTGGCTCGATTTCTGGAATGTTGATGAAAAACCCATTCCGATTTTGAAACCCCTGCTCGTCGGGGCGCGTCAGCGCGCCAATCAGTTTGGATATGGCATCGAGGTGCATCGCGTCGCAGTTGACAACACCAACATCACCCGCCTGCGTCAGATTCTTGTGACGCGCGGACAGTGGGGCCTCATCATTCCGCCCGTGCCGGAATCCGCGATGAATCTCGCGTTTGATTTGCGGGGGTTTTCGGGCGTCACGATCGGCACCAGCCTTCATCAGCCCATCATGCATCGTGTGTCTCCCAACCATTTTCAAGGCGCGCAGCTTGCGGTGGATCGGCTGCGCGAAAAGGGATTCCGCCGCATCGGGCTTGTGTTGAGCCCGGCCAAAAACCAACGGGTAGAGGGCAAGTGGCTTGGAGCCTATCTCGCCCGGCAATGCGAATGGCCGTCAAACGAACGCCTGCCTCCGCTGTTTGCGGACCATGCGGATGAAATCGCGTTTAGCAAGTGGTGGCGGCAGCACAAGCCGGATGCCGTCATGCTCGGGGAGAAGCATGTGTTGGAGTGGATGCAACGCCTGCCGCGCGGACGAGTCAAGCCGCCGTCCATCGCCTGTCTGGCCCATGAGATCACGCAAGCCAAGGTCCAGGGCATCGATTGTCAGCCGGAGTGCATCGGAGCCGCCGCGGTGGAATTGGTCATCAGCCAGATCCACCGCAACGAGCGAAGCAGCCCGGCGGAACCGCATACCGTGTATTTGGACGGCGTGTGGGTCGAGCACTGAGCGCGTTTGCAGGACAGCCTTACCTGGGAACTTGAGTCGGCATCTCGTCGGGCAGGATCTCGTTGCCGTTCGGAACATTCAAGTTGTCCGGCTTGTCCCTCAACTCGTATTGGACGCTAAATCGGCTCTGATCGAGCGCCTTCTTCGCGACGGCTGCGCTGCCAAAGAAATTCAGATTGTTCCGTTCCGGGGCGACCGGCCCGATCACGAGGTTGGACGGCGCGGTTTGGGGGCAGAGCGTGGCCGTTTCGCCCTTGCGCAAATCGAGCTCAACAACCCCATCTTGCAGGGTGCGCAGGGAAATATCCCTCTTCGCCAGAACCTTCAGCGGGCCTTTCATGTCCGTCTTCAGGCTGCAGGGTTCGCCCGCCAGGCTCGTGACCGTAACGAACTGAGTCTGCCCGCCACGGCGGACGGCACCGACCAAAAAAGCGCCCTCGGCACGAAGGTTATGGAAGCTGACATCGGACCAGTCCTTGGGAACGGCTGGAAACACGCGGATCTTTCCTCCCCAGGTCTGAAGAAGCAGCTCCTGGATGACGGTTGCGCCTGCGATGGAGGTTTCTGTGACGGGACCCGTTTCACGAGCCAGGGTATTCGGCTCGGCATAACCCATCAGGTCGTGCAAATATTTGACGGCCTTTTCCCCGTCGCCCAGACTGGCAGCGATGCCGGAAGCTCCCACGAAGGAAAAGCCGGCGAATCCCTTGCCTCCTTCGACATTGATCCAGTGATCGAGGGAGCGCGCGATGAGTTCGCGCTGACCCGGTTGCTCGCTGTTGATGATGCGCAGGGGGTAAGCCCCCAGCATATGCGAATAGTGGCGGTGCGATTTTGTCATGGACACGTCCCTGCCGATCATCAACCCCGTATCATCCACGGGATACGGAGTCAGGTCGGCCAGCGCCTGCTTCCATTGGGGAATCAGGGGGTCGTTGAGTTTCAGCCGTTCCGTGGCAGCCAGAAGCGTTTCGCATCCCCATCGGAACAGGGCCAGATCGAAGTTTGTATCCTCCGTTCGCGTGGGGTATTCCGGCGACCACGCCTTGGGCAAATGGAGCTTTCCGTCTGCGCCGCGGGTGGCGACATGGAAGTAATAGTTCACCGCGCGCCGCAGCAGCGGAAACAGACGGTCACGCAGCATCGCGTCATCCATGGAATAGCGGTATTGGAGCCAGTAGTTGTGACAGATCCAGACCAGGTTGCCCATGGACTCGTGGGAATCCGCCCTGCCATACACGATCCCGACGGTGGGGCCGATGTCCACATCGTCGAGACAGTCATAGCTCGATGCGGTGCCGATCCCGGAGGAATCCTGCCGAAATTCCTTCGGAACATTCAAAACAAGATTTTCCTTGTTTCGATCAAGCATCCGCGTCAGCGACTCGCCAAGTTCCAGGCGGTTCGCGGTGTAGACGGGCGAGTAAACAACCTGGATGTTCATGTCCCACCAGATGCCCGGCCACGGGCTGGGTCCATACCACGGCCCAATGCAATCAATGGCCGGACGATCGGCGCGGGTCGCCGAGCCGAGCTTGTAGATTTGTATCCAATAGTAGCTCTCCATTTGGGTGTCCGGAATCGACAGGAAGCTTTGGGGATAATAGGCGTGCCACCAATCACGATGAGATGCGATCAACGGATCCCATCCTTTTGTCCGGGCGGCTTCGACTGTCTTGACCGCCTCGTCGCGGGCACCCAACTTGTCGAAGGTATTATTGACGCTCAGATAGAGTCTCCGCTTGTCATCGGAAATACGCTGCTCCGTCCAGGCCGTGGCGTATTCTCCGCCGGCCTGAAGGAGCTGCACGCTGACCCGCGTGTCTCCGCGCTCCTCCACAAACGGAGCGGGATTGATGTCCTGATTATCCAGAGGAAATTTGCGGATCAACTTGCGCGGATTAACCGCCACCGCGGGCCGCCATTGCCATCGGCATTTCCGCTCGCCTCCGGTCGTTTCCAGCTCGACCGCCAGCACCATGTCGTCGCTGTGAATCAGGGAGCGCCAGCGGATTTCCCCCTGATCGGTCTGGATCACGCCATGGGCTTCGGCATTCCAAAGATCCAGCCGGGCGGAGCCGCCCGTGATCTTTCCCGCCGGAATCAAAACCATCCGCCCGATGGGCAGCCGGGGCTTGCGAAACATCGGGTTTGGCCCTTCGCGATGGTCGGTGACATCCGTTCGGGCGATGTCCCAACGAAGCTCATTCGCCTTGTTGGTGTAGATCAATGCGCCCATCAGCCCGTTTCCCAACAGCGCGGCCTCATCCCAAGTCGCCGGAACCGAGTCCCACACGAGATCGCTCCGCGACAGAAACTTTGACCAGTCAATGTTTACGGTCGGTTCGTTGGCCGCCTTGGGGGCGGCCTGGGCGCCAAATGCCAATCCCAAGCACAAGACGAGGAAAGCGGAGATTTTAGGCATCTTTTTGGGGTTGGGCAGGCAGGTCATGGCGTTGATTTCGATTCTTTGAGATAGGCGAGAATGGCATCGCGCACGGCGGCGGTGTCTTCAGGGGTGGAAAGGTGAGCGTCGTGGTATTTGTTCTTGATGTTTTTTTTGCCTTTCGCGGCATTATAGGCGGCATAGACGCCGCTCGGAGGGCAGGTCGTGTCGATGAATCCAACGGTGAAAAAAGCCGGCGCCCGGGTGCGGGCGGCAAAGTTCACCGCGTCAAAATACCGCGCCGCCAGCAACGCCTTTTCATCGGGTTTGCCATCCTTGTCGATCGGGACCAGCTTCGGCCAGCCATTGATGCGGCCGGCCACTATGCCGGTGTGATCGCAAAGCGCGGGAACCTCGGCAGCGAAGAAAGTCACGCGCGGATCGAGCCCCGCCGCTGCGATGGCTTGCCCCCCGCCCTGGCTGCGGCCATTGGCCACCAGGATTTTTCCGTCCCATTCCGGCTGCGCCGTGACCACGTCAATTGCCCGCATCAGCCGCAGGAACAACCCGCGGAAGAAAATCGTGTCCCGCGATCCCGGGTTCTTGAGAGCATATTTTGCCAGTTGTGTTTTGTAGAGTTCGGCGTAGAAAGCCGGCGGCTTTCCATTCGCAAGGCCGTGCGCGTTGAAATCAATCGCAAGAAAGCCGTCCTTGGCCCACGCCCTGGCCACGTTCAGCGCCGAGCTGCCCACCCCCGCGCCATGACACAAAACAATGGCCGGCAGAGTCCCTGGACGGGCTCCCGCCGGGCGCGCCAGATAGGCCGACATCGGCGCGCCGATGCAGTCGGCCTGCACGTCGAAGCACTCGATGCCAGTCACAGCGGGGCTCACCGGCGTCATGCGCACATTCGGCGGCACGGCTGCAAGTTTCTTTTTCTCGTCCGACCAATAGGCGTCGAAATCATCCGGTGGCGGCAGGCTCGGCTTGATCTCCAGCGGGTCGACGGCCGCCGCAGCGCGGGCCGTCGGAACGGATTCGCCGGGCGCAGTGAAATCCGCCCGGCAATGCAGGAAGCCGGGCTCATCCATCGAACCGGAAACCGTGGCGGCACCGTTCGCGTCCATTGCAACCACCCCTTCCTGCAAGGGCGGCTCCATGCCGTCCTTGGAAATCCTCCATTTGACTTTTGCGTCCTTGGCCGGCTCATCCTTTTTGGTAAGCGAAATCGCAAAAACCACCCTCTCTCCCTTGTGATAAAACGGATCGGATTTATCCGTCGCCACCGTCAACTTATAGCCGGCGGGTTGGACTGGCCCGGCCTCCACTGGGATCGCCGGCCCGATGCCGAGGAACAAGGCGGCGAGCGTCGGGATGGCATTCAGGATTTTCATGATTCCGGAATGGAGGTGCTTACTTTTTCACTTTGCCGTTGCGTTGAATTTGCGGCACGGCTTTGCAACTTTCCGCCGCGAGGGCAAGGTTAGCCTTGCGGATATCTTCCTGGGCAGCCTTCGTCCATTCATGGGGTCTGCTTCTTTTCGGCTTTTGAGGGAGGCTGGCCTTTCCCGGCGAACTCGCTGGAGGTCTGCAATGTGACCGGCCCGAGAAGGCCGCTTTCGACCAAGGTTTTGCCCTTCATGACATCCCAGATGTAGAGCGGCACTTGGGCAATGCGCCGTTTCTCGGGAAGCGAAAAGTCCGCCACCATCCGATTGCGCCATGTATTGGAAACGGCCACTTCCAGCTTATTTTCCGCGGCGAGCAATCCCGTAACCTCGAGGCGATAGGGCGGCTTCCACACTGTGCCGAGGGGATGACCGTTCAGCGTAACTTCCGCGAGGTTCGCCACCCGTCCAAGATCGAGAAAAACGCGCTGCCCGGCGAAGTTGCCCGCGCTCGGAAAAGCACACCGATACGTCGCCGTGCCGCTGAAGTGTTTGATGCTGTCGTCCGGGTGCGTGTGCAGCGAAGACAGGGCCGGCAGGGAAACCGAAGGCGGTGCGCCGCGCCCGGGTTCGAAGGCAACATTCCACGGGCCTGGAATGGTCTCCGCAGTCCGGAAGACCGGGAAATTTGGCGCACGCTTTTCCGGTGGCACGGCCGGGCGGCGAAAGACGATGAAGAAGCTTTCGGCGGGCGCGAACTGCAGCGGGATGTGCGTCCGGCCCCCGCTTACGGACCAATCGGTGAGAGAACGCATCGTCCCCGATGCGGGATCCCACAGTTCCGGCTGCTTGCCGGTGACATTGAAAACGGCTTCCGTCACCCGCGGCTGGTATTCCTGATTGCTGATGAAATAGATGTCGGCATCTCCGTCGCGGCGATGTCCCCAGGAGAGTGGCGGCGAGGCATATTCTTTATCCGCGCGCCACACGTAGTCCTCGTTGACGCCGGGGAAGACGAGATCGGGAGCAAGGCCCTGTTCTTCAAGCACCGACTTCAGCGCATCCCGCCCGCGAACTTTTCCCCAGCCCTCGGCGACGATCCGCCGCACCTCATCGTCACAGTGCGGATAGCCGGAGAGGCTGATGGAACGATTGGGTTTGGTTCCGATAACCGGGACGCCCTGTCGGCTCAGGTCGGCAATGACGCGGGCCACCTCGGGTGACATCCTTTCGTCGTCCGGCAGCAGGAGCACGCGGTAGCTCATTCCGCCGGGCAGCACGAGGCGCCCGTTTTCCGCCTTTGCCACGCGGAGCAAAGCGTCACGATTGATGCTGCCGTATGTGAATCCGTCGGGCAGCGCGGGGTTGAGGCGTGCGGGCAGGAGAGCCCGCGTCGGCTGGTCCTCACCCACGTAGTAAAGAAGGTCCGCGACCGGCACGCCGCTTTGCAGCACCGCCTGACAACGTGTCAGATACTCGAACCACGCCTTGCCCGGTTTCCACCACGTCTGCCCGTCGCTGTAGTCAAACCCATAGCGCCAGAGGACGACACCGGGTTTGCCCTGCGTGGCCTTCAGCGCCCACACATGGAGGACGAAGCGGTTGATTCCCAGGGCAAATTCGTGATCGCCCATCGTCTTGGATTCAAAAGGCGTATCGTCCCAGTCGATATCACGATGAGTAAAGGCCTCCGCCTGTACGATCTTCTTGCCATACAATCGCGCGCCGTGGATGGCATCGCGGATGTCGGTGGGCTTGTCGCCGCTGGCGCTCTCATACCAGAACTCGCCCATGGGGAGATCCACGCGGCCATAGTGCGCCATGCCGTCACTCGTTATTCCCGGTGCCACGCACTCGGAGCTGAAACTGCCGCCCTTGGCGTGAACGAGTGCCACCATTGGCGCAAAGAAATTATCGAGGACCAGATCGCTGATGGTTTGACGCACATCGAGCAAAAACCGTTCGGAAATTTCGGCGCTTTCCACCGGCACTCCGGTCATGACGGGGAGATAGGGAATGGGGTCGTAGCCGCGCCGCCGTTTAAATTCCGCCAGCATGACCGGCGACCAGTTTTGGCTGCGGCATTCCCAGCTATCGATATGGCTGCCAACGAGCGACTTTGTGCCCAGCTTGGCTTGGCGCTCGGCAGCCTTGCCAATCCACGAGGCGAATTGGACCGGCACCGAGGCGGGATTGAGCTTGTCGGCCTCCAGCCCGATGCCCGCACCTGCCGGACCGCTCTTCTTGGCCGTCGAAGTGTACCCGATCCGCTGAATGATCCATCGCCGCCCGGAGGGCGGCGTCCACCGAAGCTTTCCGTCCGGTGACATTTGGCCGGTGAGATTGATGATGTCCGCGCTGGGGACATTGACTGCGTCCGGAGCCTGGGCCGCCGTCGTCGGAGGGCTGGTGCGCCAGAGAAACCCGGCCTTGCCGAGCGAGTCCATGATCGCGGGGGATTCGCTCAGGACGAGTTGGAGGAGAGTGCTCCCGTCCTTGCTGCGATCCTTGGCGGAGTCGAGGTTCTCTGCCGCCGGCTCGCTGCCGGCCGGATCGCAGACAAAGCGGAAGAAACGCGCTGTCGTTGCCGGAAAAGCCGTGGTCATCGGAAAGATCCCATCCTGGAATCCGTGGCGGGGGACGGAGAGCCGTCCCAGCGAACGAAACTCCACTCCATCATCGCTTGCCTGAACCTCCAGCCGCATCGCTTGATAGCTTTTCCTCACCGGATTTATGGTGACGGCACGGCAGGCAAATGGCGTCGGGAACTCGTATTGCACCCATCCCGGCTGCGGAAGCACCACGCCTTTGGGATGGCCCGCGACAAGCGCGGACGCGTCGAGTCCCGGCTGGCTGGTCGTGACTTTCGGCTTTGCCTCGACCGACGTGCGTGCGTGAGCCACAGGCTCGGGATAGGCCAGCACCGCAATGTCCCGGTAGTAATCCAACTTGGTCGGCGGTTGAGGCAGTTGGCGATCAAAAGATTTTCCGCCTTCGACCACCGTGTTTGACCAGGTGATTTCCTGCATCGATAACTCCGGGGTAATGTCGGGCGATCCGGCCGTCGCCCAGCCGTCACAGGCATTCAGCCGGACCTTCAGTCCCAGGCGATCGGCCTCCCGCAGGGTATGGTCAATGTGCTCCCACCAGAGATCGCTGAGAGAAGGCACCGGCGGATCGGTGAGCGCCGTTCCACCACCGATGGAAAAAAGATAGACGCCGCCGATGCCGTGATCGGCCATGGCCTCCAAATCGTGCGTGATGCTCTCCTTGGTGACGCTGTTCTGCATCCAATACCAAAACGTCCACGGCTTCGCCTCCTCCGGGGGATGAAGAAATCGAGCTTCGAGATCAGACGTGTCTGCCGACCGCACCGTCATGGGAAGGAGCGACAAGATGGCCGCTGCGACGACGCCGCCTGCCCGAAGCGTCGGGCGCCTGGCTCGCTTCGGATTTGCTGGACGAAATTCCGAAAGTTGCAGAGACGCTTGTTGAAGGGAGCGTGGGCGTCCCGCCCGCATGCCCCACCAAGCGGGCAGGATGCCCGCGCTCCTTTGGTTTGCAACTTTCGGAGATGCGCCCGGCTCCGCCCGTTGATCTGATTTCTGACAATGAATATTCATGCGCCTCAGGTTGTGTCTTTCGGAGTCGCCATGTCCTGGTTGAACTTTCAGCCCGGTGTTCGCGGCTATTTCCTGCTCTTCTCCGCAAGTTGGATTTGTGGTATCAACCCGGAAAGCCTTGTGGCGACGTAATGCGCGATTTGCTCCGCGCCATTGGTGGTGAAATACGCCGTGCTGTTTTCGACAAAGATGGTGTCCAGGTTGCCCGCCCCGACCTCCTGATACCACTGGCCGGTCCAATCATAGAGATCGATGAGGGGAATTTTATCTTCCTCCGCCACTTCACGGATGGCGGCGATGTAGGGTGTCAGCGAGCCCTGGGGCGTCTTCCGGTCACTACCCAGGACCTGTGGGGGGGCCACAAGAATCGGCTTGGCTTTCTCCCCGCGGCAATCGGAAATCATCCGGCGCAGGTTGTCCTTGAACTCCCCGGAAGGCTCCGTAAAACGCTCATCTCCCTTGCGTCCGTCATTCGCCCCGAACTGGATGAGCCAGTAGTCCGCCGGCGTGGAAAGCGTTTTTTTCCAGACGGGAGAATCCAGAAAGGTTTTTGTGCTCCTTCCGGGAGTGGCAAAGTTGGAAACTTTGACATTGCGGAGCTGGGCTTCCAGATATTGCCCCCAGCCCCAGCCAAGGGCGGGATTGGAATGATTGGCGGCCGTCGTATCCCCGATCACCGTGATGGACATTTCACTTTGAGCCAAGGCCATCCCGGTCGCCAGGGCGAAGAGGAGGAACTGTGCCGCGCAGAAAATCCCGCGCGGGCGATATGCTGTTTTTTTCATGTTCATAAATTCATCTGCCCAAGTTTCATTGCGGCCAGTCGTCCGTGGGGAACGAGGTGAAGGAATGACGCTATTTCTTGAAATATGGGACGAGGGCGGGCACGGCAGCGCGCAATTCCTCCGCGACCAGGCCGGCCATAAGCGCGGCGCCTTTTGGCGAAAGGTGGGTTCCGTCGCGCGTGCCTTTCTCGGTCATGGGGCCGAGATCTTCGCTGCCTTTGGCTCCAAGGTTTTGCACGGCCACAAGACTGCGCGCGTGCAGATCCACCAGGGGAACCTTCTTTTCCGCCGCTACCGCCTTCATCGCCTCGGCATAGGGCGCGAGACCGTCGATCAGCGTGCCATCGGTTCTGTTCCATGTGCGACGGACGAGGGAGGAAACCAGGACCGGTTGCGCTCCCGCGGCGCGGGACTCGTCCACATAACGGATGAGATTTGTCCGATAGGTGGTGTTGGGGTCGGTCTCGCGGTTGGGTCCCTTGCCCGGCATGTCGTTGTGACCGAACTGAATCAACACATAGTTGGGGTGCCCCAGGAGCGCGGTGGCAAGCAGGCCCTGGTCCAGAAAGCTCTTCGTGCTTTGGCCGCCGCGCGCGCAGTTCGTGAGCCTCACATTGGGGGTGAGGAGCTCGGCAAAGGCCTTGCCCCATCCCGCAGTTTCCGTAACCGTCGAGTCACCGACCAGCGCGATCCTGATCGGAGGAGCCTCCTCAGCCAGGGCGCGGACGGAGGATGCGGCAACGAGCATCCCGAACAATAGTCCCGCGATCAGACAAAGAGGGCTTGGGCGTTTCGCCACAGCATGGCGGAGGAATCGTGTGATGGAGTCTGTCATTGGGTGGTGGTGGTTCATTCGCTATTGGTTTTTTGTGGAAACTTGCTTGGAAGTGCTGGCGATCATCTTTCTCCATTTCGGCAGTTCCCGCGCAAGAATGCTGGAAGGCCGCTGAGTGTAGTAATCGTAGCTGTTACGGTTTCCGTTATTCCACATCTCTTGGAATGAGCCGTAAACAATGCCATCCTCATGCCCGGAAAATACCGGCTTGTTCGTGGAGGGATCGTAAAATCGCGCCCACCATTGTGTCTGCGAGGCCGGGTCCGATTCGTAATACACATATCCCTCACGGGTGGTCTGGCGTATTCCGGTGATCTTCGAGCTTTCGAACCAGGAAAGCGCTCCCTCGATGGAACGAACGACCTCGGGGGGCGGATTTTTGATCTGCATGAGATATCGCAGAATGGCCGCGCTTTCCGCGCCGCTCAACGCGGGAGGCTCTATGCGCCGGGCTCCCGTCACCTCGATCGTCAACGGATCGTGCTGCGCGCCCCAGACCGTTGGTTTTCCAGCGCGAACCACCTGGGCCTTCAAAATCATTCGCAGCCCATCCTGCACGGCTTTTCCGGCCCGCTGGCGGCGCTCCGCATCCACGAACGAAAATTCGGGATTATCGCCGGCCACATCACGCAAGAGTTCCATGACACTGACCACGACATCATCGTTGAATGTGATGCCGTCGTTGTAGCTGTGCTTCAACGGATAAACCTGCGGCCAACCCCCGCTCGGATATTGCGCCGCAAAAATGTAATCCAACCCCGTGATGAAGGATCGGCGGTATTCCTCCCGCCCCGTGGCCCGGAACGCCCGGGCCAGGAATCTCATCTGTTTCGTCGTTGCGCCATTGTCGAATGTGGCGGAGTAAATCCACCAATTCCTCTTGGTGGGATGGGTCACCGGGAACCAAGTCGCCGCCGGCTGGCGCGGCCCCTTGCCATAATTGATCGCCTTGCACCAGCCCCCGTTGGGAGCCTGGTAGGAAATCATCGTCTCCGCCAATTTTCGCGCCTCTTCGGAGGCATACCAGGACAACGGCTTCCTGGAATCGAACGTGACCTGGGTCCCCAGATACTCCAACGTGGGAATGGAGTTCTCGATCCCCTGCGCTTTCACCTCGGCATCGAGCGATTTCTTATCATGTTCCTTGCTTGCCTGGGATCGTTCCCAATATTGCGTCCATGCGTCCCGCTCCGGCTCCGGCAGGGCGGCGATTCGCTCCAGACTCAAGGGGACGACCATTTCCGGGCCCCATTTCCGATGGCCGGATTCCCCCTTCGGTCCGTTCGCTCCAAGCTCCGCAGCGTGGGCACATGGAAAGACCGGCGCGAATGGCTGCACGAACATGGCCGCGATCCCAAATCCCGCGGCAAGGCTTCGCTTCATGGAAAGCAGGGAGATCCCCATGAAAAATTGAAACCGGCATTTGAAGCCATGGATCCTTAATCCCGGATCCGGAGATAACTCACCACGGAGGACACGGAGAGCACGGAGAAAAGAGAAAAAAAGGGCGGTCGACATCGGGACAAAATGGTGCGGTTTGATTTTTTGTTCCGCCTCCGTGTTCTCCTGTCCTCCGTGGTTCAAAAACGTTTTTCGGGTTAATTTTGACAAAAGTTCCCCTAGGCTTTTACCGCAAAAACACGCCCGGAGGAGAAGTGACGGAATGGAGCGATGCGTCTATGCCCTCACGCTTTTCGGCGCTTAATCAGGAGGAAGGCCGCTGCAATCCCAAGGAGCGAAGCCACGCCGGGCTCGGGCACGGTCACGATGGCAAAGTCGCTGTTGTGGTTGATCACCGCCCACGCGGAACCGTTCGTCGTATCCACCCCGTAATTCCCCAGGCTGAAGTAACCGGAATTATAGGCCACGTTGCCTACAAAGTTGGCCGTGCCTCCGTCATTCCCCTGCACGGCATTGACCCATTGGCCGCCGCTTAAATAGCCAAGGATGTCGGTGGCCGTTACGCCCGCCACGCTCAATTGAAGGACAAATGTATCGTTGGTTGTTCCATTCAGGCTGAACACATCGCTGATGCGACTGGCATCGTTGCTTGCCGCACTGCCGGGGGCTGTGGCGAAGGAAAGAGCCACATCATTGCGCGCCGCTCCCGCCGTGCCTGCCAGGAAGGCGGCCGCGGTATCCGGCTTGCTGTCCGCGGTAAAGTGGCTGACCGGGTTGCCGAAAAGCGAGTAGGCATTCCCGCTGGCGAAGTCCTTGCTGTAGGTGCCTCCGGACAAGGTCACGGCATTTCCGATGCTGTTGCCGCTGCTCACCTTCAAAGTGCCTCCGTTCACGGTCACCGTGCCGTTTCCCAGCGCGGTGTTGTTCTGCAGAATCAAAGTGCCAAGATTGACCGTCGTGCCGCCGGAGTATGTGCTCGCTCCCGCCAAGGTTTGAGTTCCCGTTCCATTCTTGGTCACACTCAACCGGCTGGTGGTGACATTGCCGCCGTTGCTCAGAGAGGCGTCTGTCGTGTAGGAATTCGAACCGGCGACATTGATGATCAGGTTGGCTTGATCGCTGTCCTGCGTCCGGATATCGGTGCTGATTACGCCGCCGCCGGTGCCTGTCACTCCGGAAACCGTAGCGTTGATGAGCGTGTTGGCTGCGCCGCTGTGCAGAGCCACGCTGCCGCCGGTCAGACTCAACAGCCCGAGCCCGTAATCGGTGAATGTATTTACCCGCAGAGCTCCTCCGCTGACCGTGGTGTTGCCGTTGATTGTCAGGGTATCGAGGCCGGAGGCAGGCGTCGACGCAAGTCCCAAATCAAGATACCCGCCGGTAACAACAGAGCCGTTTCATCTGATTTCTCCGTGGCTGGGTAGCCTGCGTGAGTTTGACAGGAGTTCGAGCGGGGCTGGCGAAGCGGGCGTGCCGGGTGCGTGGAGGTGGAGCAATCGGCGCCCGCCGGTG
>Ga0247841_10000512_pt1 | contig 100304 bp, 41 predicted proteins | sample LaCruzMarch2015__2_FD_192410 | JGI IMG/M metagenome (GOLD analysis project Ga0247841, IMG submission 192410) | Freshwater microbial communities from meromictic Lake La Cruz, Castile-La Mancha, Spain - LaCruzMarch2015_18m | ecosystem: Environmental > Aquatic > Freshwater > Lake | place: Spain...
TTCTCCTTTTGTTAATATTTTATCTTGGCAGACAAAATATTTTAGCACAAGGAGATTTTCTATTCAACGGCAAAAGCCTCAACCGCACCACCAGACTATCTGGTGGTTTCTTATACAAAAAAACCACCTTTCGGCGGTTTGTTTTAATTTGCGTTGATATTTTGATTTTATTTATTACATTGACATATCTTGCTCTTCTTGATGATTGGCTTTGCTCTTTTTTTCACTTTCCACTTTTTCGTCGAGCATTCTCAAAATGCGTTCTTCTCTTCCACAATAGGCAATGCCGTCGATAAAAACAATTTTGAAAGATGATGGGCTTTCTTTTTCCTTCTCATCAAGCATTTCTTTAATAAGTTCTATATCGCCACAATAAGCAATCTTGTCAATTACTATTGTTTGAAATGAAGTTTTGTTTCTGTGGTTTTTGGCAAGTTCAGATGTGGGTTGAGCAACAGTTTCTGCTTTTGGACAAATTTCTTCACCCATTTCTTTCAAGCGAGCCTCTGCCTTTTTGTCCGAGATTTTTTCAAGTATTTTTTTTCTATTATTTACCATTTTCTTCTCCTTCATTGATGTTTAGCAATAACTTTTCTTGACAAAAGTATTCTAGCACACAAAAAACTTGTTGTCAATAGAGAAATATCTCACATTTTTGTGAGATATTTGACTGTTTATTCGGCTTTATTTGCTTTTGTTTCATTCACTTTTTGGATCTCTCTTTGGGCATCTTGTCTAGCCTGCCATTCCTTTGAAATGGTTGGATAGATTTCCTTATATTCTTTCATACCCGTTCCTGCTGGAATGAGCTTTCCGATCATAATGTTTTCTTTCAAGCCTTCGAGTCTGTCAATCTTGCCTTTTATGGCGGCTTCGGTCAAAACCGCTGAGGTCTCTTGGAAACTTGCTGCTGAGAGGAAAGACTCAGTTTTAAGTGACGCTTTGGTGATGCCAAGAAGAACACGCTTTGCAATGGCTGGCCTTTTGCCACTGCCCAAAAGTTCGTTATTAATCTCTTCATATTTTTGAATGTCTAAAAGATTTCCCGGCAAAAGTTCAGAATCGCCCGGATCTTCAATCTTAACTTTCCTGAGCATCTGCCTGACGATGATTTCAATGTGTTTTGCGTTAATTCGCACATCTTGCAAACGATAGACGCCCAAAACTTCTTTCAAAAGATATTCTTGAACACCTTTCAAGCCTCGAACTCTTAAAATGTCGTTTGGATAGATGGAGCCTGATGTGAGGCATTGTCCCACGTCAACCAAATCTCCTGTCCTCACTGCAAGCACAGTTTTATTCTTTGGTGGGGTCAAATATTCAACGTCGCCTTCGGTCGTGGAAGACACAATGATCCTGTATCTCTCGCCGGAAACTTCCACTTTAACTTTCCCGCTTACTTCGGAAATGATTGCTTCGCCTTTTGGTCGTCTGGCTTCAAAAATTTCCTCAACACGAGGCAGACCTTTTGTGATGTCTGTTTCCGCTGTGACACCGCCAGAGTGGAAAGTTCTCATCGTAAGTTGTGTGCCCGGCTCACCGATGCTTTGGGCAGCGATGACGCCAACTGGCTCGCCAACATTCACAATTTGATTGTTTGCCATATTTCTGCCATAGCATTTTGCACAAACACCGTGCTTTGCTTTACATGTGAGAAGTGTCCTGATGTTCACTTCCTTAATGCCTGCATCAACAATCGTTTTTGCTATTGCAGGGTATATCATTTCGTTGGATTTGACAATTATCTCTTTTGTCTTTGGGTCATAGATGTTGTCAACACTCACTCTGCCGGTGATCCTGTCTTCCAACTTCTCAACGACCGTTTTGTCTTCCACAACTTCGGTGACAATCATTCCCTTTGGTTTCTCACCAAGAGATTCAAAGCAGTCTTCCTCTGTCACCACGACTTCCTGAGCGATGTCAACAAGTCGTCTTGTTAAATAGCCAGATTCTGATGTTTTAAGAGCAGTGTCGGCAAGTCCTTTTCGTCCGCCACGACTGGACAAGAAATAGTCGATTGGGGTTAGGCCTTCACGGAAGCAAGACTTGACGGGAATATCAATTTTAAGACCTGATGCACTCGCCATAACGCCACGCATTCCGCAAAGTTGGTTGATTTGCACAGGATTGCCACGAGCACCTGACACTGTCATCATTTTGACAGGGCTGAACTCGCCAAGGCTGTTCATAACCGCCGTTTTCACTTTATCAGTCGTTTCGTTCCAAATGGCGATGTTTTTTGAAATTTTTTCATCAAAGGTAATGAGTCCTCTCTTATATGCTTTTTCGTTCTCGAGAACTCTTGCATCTGCCTCAGCAATGAGTGTCTTTTTCTCTTTTGGCTCTTTCATATCATAGACATTGATTGTGAGAGCGGCTATTGTGGAATATTTATATCCCAACTCTTTGACTTTATCAAGCATTAAAACGGTTGGGGTTGAGCCCAAAATGTTGTAGGTGGCGGAAACAATCTTTCCAAGCACTTTTTTGTCAACAACATCTTCAACTTCATATCTTAAAACATTTTCCTTTTTCGTTCTATCAATAAAGCCAATGTTTTGAGGAATGCAACGGTTGAAAAGAATTTTCCCAACTGATGTCACAACATTTCCCGTCGCTTTTTCGCCATTAAAATCTACTGTTCTTCGAACTATAATCTTTGATTGAAGTTCAAGATTTTTTGTTTGATATGCCATAATTGCCTCGTCTTCGTCTTTGTAGGCGGAGCCTTCATTCAAGCAATTTGGCTTGTTGATTGTCATATAGTAGCAACCGATGACGATGTCTTGCTGTGGAGTCATCACAGGTTGTCCATCGGCTGGTTTTAAGACGTTGTTTGAAGAGAGCATAAGAATTCTTGCTTCTGTTCGTGCTTCAATAGAAAGAGGAATATGCACTGGCATTTGGTCGCCGTCGAAGTCGGCATTAAAGCCAACGCAAACTAGTGGGTGGAGTTTTATGGCTCTACCCTCACAAAGCACTGGTTCAAAGGCTTGAATTCCAAGACGGTGAAGTGTTGGTGCACGGTTTAAAAGGACTGGGTGGTCTTTGATTACTTCGTCGAGGACGTCCCAAACAACAGGTTTTTCACGCTCTATAAGCCTCTTTGCACTCTTGATGTTGTGCGACTCGTTCATCTCCACAAGCCTTTTCATAATGAAAGGTTTGAAAAGTTCGAGAGCCATTTCTTTTGGAAGTCCGCATTGATAAATTTTGAGTTCTGGCCCAACAACAATGACGGAACGACCTGAGTAGTCCACACGCTTTCCAAGCAAATTTTGACGGAAACGCCCCTGTTTTCCACGGAGCATTGCTGTTAAACTCTTTAAATCTCTTGATTTTGGTCCTTGTACTGCTTTGCCACGTTTTCCATTTTCAATGAGAGAGTCAACTGCTTCTTGAAGCATTCTCTTTTCATTTCTGACAATGACGTCGGGAGCACCGAGTTCAATGAGTTTTTTAAGTCTGTTATTACGGTTAATCACACGCCTGTAAAGGTCGTTTAGGTCGCTTGTGGCAAATCTTCCGCCGTCAAGTTGAACCATTGGTCTTAAATCTGGTGGAATGACAGGAATGACGTCTAAAATCATCCAATGAGGCTTGTTTCCACTCTTAATAAAATCGTCAACAATTTCAAGTCTTTTCACGGCTTTAAGTTTCTTCTGCCCTTTTGAAGTCTTGACAATTTCTTTCAGTTCTTTATAGTCTTTTTGCAAATCCACTTCGCTCAAAAGTTGTTTGATTGCTTCCGCACCCATTCCTGCTTTAAAAGCATTTGCACCAAGTTCTTCCACTGCGTCACGATATTCTTTGTCGGAAATGACTTGTTTATAGGTGAAAGGTGTCGCTTTTGGGTCGAGAACAATGTAGTTTACATAATAAAGCACTTGTTCCAAAGATTTTGGTGTGATGTCGAGCAAAACGCCAATCCTTGATGGAATGCCACGGAAAAACCAGATGTGGCTGACGGGAGTGGCAAGTTCAATGTGCCCCATTCTCTCTCTTCGCACCTTGGAACTGGTGACTTCAACACCGCACTTATCACAAATCACGCCTTTATAGCGAATTCTTTTATATTTTCCGCAATGACATTCCCAATTCTTCCTTGGTCCAAAAATTCTCTCGCAAAAAAGACCATCTCTTTCAGGCTTCAATGTTCGATAGTTGATTGTTTCGGGTTTTGTCACTTCGCCATAACTCCACTCTTTAATTTTTTCAGGTGAAGCAATGCCAATTCTCATAGAGTCAAAATTATTGAGTTCAAACATAAAAATTCTCCTTAAATTTTTGCGTTCTATTATTGTTATTCAAAATCGTCAAACAAAGAGTCTTCATCAAAATTTTCAAGAAGATTTTCTTCTGTTTCGGCGGTGCTCTCAGGCTTTTCCTCTTCAGGACTCTTGGCTGGTTCTTTATCAAAATTGAGTTCGATGTCCTGAGTTGGTTCTTTTTGTTTAACTGTGAATGGAGCCGTTTCAGTGTCGTCACTGGCAAGTTCACTCAGCGAAACTTCTTGTTTCTCTTCGGTTAAGATGCGAATGTCAAGCCCTAAACTCTGGAATTCTTTAATCATAACTTTGAATGATTCTGGAATGCCAGGTTCGGCAATTGGATAGCCTTTCACGATTGCTTCGTATGTCTTGTTTCTGCCTGTTACATCGTCGGATTTAATGGTTAGCATCTCTTGCAAAAGGTGGCTTGCACCATATGCTTCAAGTGCCCAAACTTCCATTTCACCAAATCTCTGGCCTCCAAACATTGCTTTTCCACCAAGTGGTTGCTGAGTGACAAGAGAATATGGTCCTGTGGAACGAGCGTGCATCTTACTGTCAACCATGTGGTCGAGTTTAAGCATATACATCGTGCCAACTGTTACTCTGTTTTCAAAAGGCTCACCTGTCCTGCCGTCGTAAAGCATCATTTTGCCGTCTTCTTCAAACTTGTTATCTTTGATTATTTTGAAAATGTCTTGTTCTTTAATGCAATCAAATGCAGGCACAGCGACTTTCCAATCAAGGACTTTTGCAATCCTTCCAAGAAGCACTTCAAGCACCTGCCCAACGTTCATACGGCTTGGAATGCCAAGTGGGTTCAAAACGACATCGACTGGCGTGCCGTCTGCCATGTATGGAAGGTCGGCAAGTGGAAGCACTCTGCTGACAACACCTTTATTTCCATGACGTCCGGACATTTTGTCGCCCACGGAGAGTTTCCTCTTTTGAGCAACATAAACTTTGACCATCATATTAACGCCGGGCTCAAGTTCGTCTTTATTTTTCCTTGTGAACACTTGAACGTCCACAACAATTCCGCCTCTGCCATGCTGAACACGCAAAGATGTGTCTCTCACTTCTCTTGCCTTTTCACCGAAAATGGCTCGAAGAAGCCTCTCTTCTGGGGTGAGTTCTGTTTCACCTTTTGGAGTGACTTTGCCGACCAAAATGTCGCCTGTTCGCACTTCTGCGCCAACACGGACAATTCCGTTTTCGTCAAGATTTTTCAAGGCTTCGTCGCCAAGGTTTGGAATGTCACGAGTTATTTCCTCGTCGCCCAACTTTGTGCTTCTTGCCTTACTTTCTTCCACTTTCAAAGTGATTGAAGTGAAAAGGTCTTCCCTGACAAGACGCTCGGAAATTAGAATGGCGTCCTCATAGTTGTATCCTTCCCAGTTCATATATGCAATGGTCATATTCTTGCCAAGAGCAAGTTCGCCATTTTTTGTGGAGAAACCGTCTGCTAGGACGTCGCCCACTTCAACTCTTTGATTTTTGATGACATTTGGCTTTTGATTAACACAAGTGTCTTGATTTGTCTTTGCAAATTTAATCAGGGAATAGGTGTCCAGTTCGCCATCGTCGTTTTTCACACGAATTTCGTTTGCACAGACATAGGACACAAAGCCTGCATTCTTGCAAAGCACCATTGCACCACTATCGACAGCAATCTTATATTCCATTCCTGTGGCGACTATTGGGGCTTCTGTTTGAATGAGCGGCACTGCTTGACGTTGCATATTTGAGCCCATAAGTGCACGGGAAGTGTCGTCGTTCGCAAGGAAAGGAATGAGCGCTGTCGCTGCGGAAATGAGTTGCTTTGGAGAGACGTCAACATAGTCCACTTCACTTGGAGAGACTTCTATTACAGACTCTTTTTTCCTGACAACTATACGGGAATTTATGAACTTTCCCTCTGGTGTGACAGGCTCAATTGCCTGTGCAACACAACAATTCTCTTCCTCGTCTGCCATTAAATAGACAACTTCATTCGTCACAATGCCTTTAACTTTGTCCACCACTTTAAGAGGTGAAAGCAAAAAGCCATATTCATTAACTTTTGAAAAAGTGGCAAGAGAGTTGATGAGTCCAATGCCCTGACCTTCAGGAGTTTCAATGGCGCATATTCTTCCATAGTGTGAATAGTGAATATCACGGACTTCTGCCGTTGCTCTCTCTTTTTTCACACCGCCGGGTCCAACTGCGGAAATCTTCCTCTTTTGCGTGAGTTCGCTCACAGGGTTCACCTGATCCATAAGTTGAGAAAGTTGCGAACTTGCCAAAAAGTCTTTTAATGCTTTATTAATCGGTCTTGCGTTGATGATTGAAGATGGGTTCACAGTGGTTAAATCCTGCGCTTGCAATGTTTCACGAATGACCCCTGCCAATTTGCTGACACCACTTCTAAACGCATTTGCTAAAAGTTCGCCCACAGTGGCTATTCTTCTGTTTGCAAGATGGTCGATGTTGTCGATCTCGCCGATGCCGTCGTTTAAATCAAGGTGATAACTGAAAGTTGCGATGATGTCGTCCATTGTAAGCTGAAAATTCATAAGGTCTTTTGCGTTTTCTCTTATCGCTTGAAGTCTGTCTTCCTTTGTCTTGTTCTCTTTCAAAATCTTTTGAAGAGTTGGATAATAGACTTTCTCAAACACGCCAAGTTCACTTTCTTTGCATGGAAAAATTGCGGACAAACTCACTCTGTTGTTCCCCACAATCTTGTGAGGGACAAACTTTTCGCCGTCCATTTTAAACTCGCCTTTCAAAGTTTTTGCTCGCACCCAAACTTCATTTATGCCTGCGTTTTGGATCTGCTTTGCAATCTCTCTGCCGATGATTTCTCCGTCTTTCACAACAACTTTGCTATCAATCTTGATGCTACCATAGGCGGTTTCGCCTGTCATTCGTGTTGCGATGGAAAGTTTTTTGTTCAGTTTGTATCTGCCAACTCTGGCAAGATTGTAATATTGATGAGTGAAAAACAAAGAATTAATAAAATTATAGGTTGCTTCCGCACTTGGCACTTCGCTTGGACGCATCTTTTTGCTCAGTTCTATGAGTGCTTCTTCTTGCGACTCTTGCATCTCTTTTTCAAGAGTGTTCATAATGATTGGATTGTTGCCAAAAATGCTTGCAATCTGATTTGAAGTGTAGCCAAAGCACTTTAAAAACACGCCCAAAGTCACTTTGCTACTTCTGTCAACCACCACTTTCAAAACATCTGCTGCACTTTGTTCCACTTCAAGCCATGTTCCGTGAGTTGGAATGATTGTGCCGTCAAAAAGCCATTTGCCAGTTTTGTCCTGCTCTTTTGAAAAATAGGCACTTGGTGACCTGATGATTTGGCTGACGACAACTCTTTCAATGCCATTAAAAATGAAAGACCCTTCCTCTGTCATAAGAGGAACATCTCCTAAAAATACTTCTTGCTCAATGACTTCGCCATCTTCTTTTCTGACAAGTCTAACTTTTGCTTTAAGGGCAACAGAATAGGTTATACCTTTTCTCTTGCATTCCAATTTTGAATATTTGCTTGTTGGATCGAGAGTGTAGCCCACAAAATAGATCTCAGCCTTTCCGCTGTAATCCACAATTGGTGAAAATTCTTCCAAAATCTCCGCAATGCCAACTTCAAGAAAGTGCTTGTAAGCATCTTTTTGAATGGCGATGAGATAAGGCATTTCAATAGGCTCTGAAATCTTTGAAAAATTAATTCTCTCGACTTTTCCAAACTTAGTCTTTTTAAAAGTAACATTAGATTGTCCCATTTTGACTCCTATAAAAAAATTTTCTGGCTGGGTTGTTTAAATTTATTTTAAATTCGTGGACACAAAAAAATTATGTTTAATAACTCAATTTTTATTTTATTCTAAATTAAATTATCGAACATAATTTCTCAACTTTATCATTTCCCTCTCTAAACTCAAAACAAATTCGCACAATCTAGCAGTCTAAGATGATTTTGAGTTTATCACAATCATATTTATTAGTCAATAGTTTTTTAAAATTTTTTTTGTTAAATTACATTTTAATTTTTTTTTTAAAAAAAGTCAAATACATAAACCTTTGATTGCAGTTTTTAAAAAAATAAGAAATTCAAAATTGAACTTCCTATTTTTCTATTTTCACCGAATAATTGTGACAAAACAAGTCACGATGTCCACTCCTTCTGCAACGGTGATATATTCTGATAAATCATAGCCATTATCAGTTTCGTCCAGCAAACTGAGCGGTGTCTCAAAGTAGAAATAACTCAAAACTCCGCCTTCAAGCTGAACAATTGCTATGCCGATTTTGTCGCCTGTCACAAAAGTGTCTTGCGCATATGTCACTGTGTTTTCGTCAAAAGTTGAGATGTAAAGCCCCGGATTTGTGGAATTGATGAGTGGGTTGTCAATTGGAGAGCATGCTTTCAAAGTGATTTCTCCACAACTCATCAAGAAAATTCTCTGCTCTTTTAACGCTTGATCACTCCAAAAATCTGATTTGAATATTTCGCTATTGCTTAATATTGTCAAGTCGGTGAGGAAAATGTCTTCTAGGGCGGAAGTTAAAACACAAGTGGATTCATAGTGCCCAACACTTGTTGAAAAACCTGTTCCGTCAGTTGAATATACACTTTCGCTGTCGACTTCGCCTAAGTTGAAAGTCTTCCATGCTGCGTTGCCAATTATGGCACCAGTATTTACGTCTTGATTTTGTGAATTTGCACGAGTATTCCCAACACTCACACAATATCCCAAACTTCCGCCATAAATTGAGCCCACAATTCCGCCCACATACGACCATATATTTTCATTTGTGGTGTCTCTGCCAGTTGCCTGACGAGATTCAACATATCCGTCGAAATAGCAATTGCTAAGTCTGCTTTCATATGAATATCCCACGATGCCACCCACAATATCATATTTTGATGAGTATGTCTTCACATTCCCTGAGTTCTGTGAAGCGTTCAAGGAAAATAACATTCCATAACCCACCAAGCCTCCGGCATAGACATTTGAAGAATTGGAAGTGGACACTCCCGCCAAGTTCGCTTCATTATCTGCATATTCCACGACATAGTCGTTCCCTGTGGTTGTATAGCCTGAAACATAGCCCGCCACCCCGCCAACATACACAAGTCCACTGCTACAAACTGCCAAAATGTCTGTGGTGTTCGCTTTGATGACACCCAAAGAACCATTGACTTCTTCTGCAACCATATCTTCAAAACTGCCAAGGTCAACATAGGAGCCTGTCCCACTAACATGGACATTTTTGATTTCATTTCCGGCGGAGGTTGTGTAGAGCCCAACAATTCCACCCACATATGTTCCCGCTTTTGACGAGCCAACAATATTTGTTGAAACACTCACATTTTTGATTGTCGTGTTCTGCGCAAAGCCAACCACTGTGCCCACATAAACCTTTGACAAAGTGCTTTCACTGTTGACTTTTATAAAGGCATCAGAGATGTAGCCATTCAAAATCTGGGCGTTTGAAGTGTAGCCAAACAGCCCGCCATAAGTCAAACTGTATGTGTCAATCCTTAGCCCCGAAATAACGTGACCATTGAAATTGAATATGCCACGGAATGAATTGATTGATGAGCAACCGATTGGCGTCCAATATTTGCCACTTAAATCTATGTCATTTATCAGCAAAAACTCACAATTTGACGTGGTGATTAAGCCGTTATTCACATTGGTTGCAAGCCAAGAGAGTTCAACCGCCGTTGAAATGAGATAGATTGTTTTAATGGAAGTTGTGGTGTTGTCGCTGGCAAAACTTACGAGAGTTTGCAAGCCTAAATCCTCAATCTCTTCCATTATTTGAGTTTTCGTGGCTGAACTTGAAGCCGAACTTGCTGAATTATAGGTGTAACTGAGAAGAGTTTCACTCTCTGTATTTTTCCAATTTTGTCCTAAGCCCCGAAGAGATGGGTAGACGCTAAACTCATCTTCGTGCAAACTATATTCTTTTGTCCAGATGTCGCTGAGTTCATAGCCATTCACAGTTAAATTTTCAAAAAGAGGTTCTTTTGTCGTCGCAACAATCAGACTCGTTGAAGAATCAATCTCGAAAAGTTTTGGTGAGCAAGTGTTGTATGTGTTTGAGGCATCTGAAACTGTTGTGGAAAGGTTGAAAACGTTGAGAATTGAACAATTCTCGTCCACTTTTCCAATAACAAGGATACCATCGTCAGCACCAACCACTGCTTCTCTTCGTGATATGACTGCGTTTTCGCCGTTATAGGAGTTGTCTATGGTTGCATTTTGCATTTTTGCCACAATGCCACCGACAATCTGGGTTTCTGCGCCTGTCAAACTGCCCGACACTGGGACATTGTTATAACTATATTTTAAACTGCAAGTTGCGCTGTTGTTATCTTCGTCATTTATCATTTGATAGATGAGCCCGCCAGCGCCAGAAAGTCCCTCCACTTTTGACTGCTCGCTGTCGCCCTTTTCGGTGAAGACTTTGCTGACAGAACTGTTATCCACACTGTAAGCCACGCCTCCTGCATAGTCCACATTTTGAATTATCACTGCTTCCAAGCCAAAGTTGGTGACCACTGCATCTTGCACAAACCCAAAAAGCCCACCAAAAGTGCTGTCTTCTAAAACTTCACCATCAATTGTTAAGTTCTTTATGACAAAACCATCGCCGTCAAACGTCCCGCAAAATGGATATTCTTCTGTGCCAATCGGCGTCCAGAATTTGTTGGCAAGGTCAATCTGGTTTTTCAGTTTGAAAGTGACATTTTTTGTCGTGAGATAGCCGTTGTTTACTTGATAAGCAATGAACGCAAGTTGCTCTGCACTCTCAATCATAAACACTTTATTCACACTCGTGACTTCGCTCGCTTTATCCACCCATAAAGTCGTTATACTGTTTTGCCTTAAAGTTGGATACCATGTGTCAAACTCTTGCACCCAAACATCAGTGAAATCCCAATCTGTGAATGAGACAGTCTTGTCCTTTAAATCGGTTGAAATCTGTGAGTCACAGAAAGTGTCAATGTCATCGGTTGCTTTGTAGGAAGCGGTGGAGTCGTCGAGTGAGGTCATTGCAAGATAGTTTGTGTTGCCACTGGACGCTGAGCCCCTCAAATAGTAGTTCCTCATATAGACACTTTGCGTGTCGTCTGCTATGTCAAGATAGCCAGTGTAGACATAGTCGCTGACTGCTATTATTGCACCAAGTGCGTTTTTGGACTCATTAATGGATTGAATGCTGACCGCCCCTATATTTAAACAATTTGAAATGTTTAAGTTATAACTTTCCTCACTACTCACTGCCCTTCCCACAATGCCTCCAACAAAGACATTGCTTGTGTTGTCCACGGTGATATCCCCCGAATTGTAACAATTTGAGACTGAGAGATTTGACAAAAGGTTAACAAGCCCAGCCACACCAGAAACCGTTATGGTTGTGGTTGAATCGGAAGAGGAAAGAGTGATGTCGCCCATACTGTATGACTGCAAGACACTGCCAACTGTTTTCGCAACCACCCCTGAGACTGCAATTTCTGCCAAAGTTGCCCGTGTGCAACTAAATATGATCTCCCCAGCGTTGCTTGAAAGGGAGATTTCTTTTGAAGAATATCCCACAACTCCACTAACAAAACAAACCGCACTTGAAATGGCGATATCTTTATACGAATTTTCATATGTGACAGTGATGGTTGAATCGTTTTTGAGATTTGAAACGGAAGTGACACTTGACAAGTCTTCGTCAATTAGACCTGCCACCCCACCAACATAGACACTATGCGCGTTGGTTGTGAGAGTTATGTTGCCATAGTTTAGATTTTCCCCACCAAAAGTGGTGTAAGTTGACATTCCCACAAGTCCGCCGACATAAGTGGACACTCTGTTTGCACTGAGAGATGTGTAGTTTGTCAGCCTGTTTGTCAAGGACAATTTTCCATAGTTTATGTTGTTTGTGAAGGTTGCCAATTTCAAGCTGACACCGTTTAAAACGTCTTCATCGGTTAGCACATTGAGCCTGCCAACAATTCCACCCAAAAAGAGTTCTTCGCTCAAATATGTCTTTGTGTTCAAAACTTTCACTTCGCCATAGTTCTCACAATTTATTATGGAGGACTCATCGCCATCTGCAATAGAATAACTCACGCCAACAATTCCGCCTGCATTTTCCTCTCCAATGATTGTGTTCCTATTAATCACATTTGAAATGGTGCTGTTTATAGCCATTCCCGCCACACCGCCGGCATTTTCTCCATAGAATTCCCCGCCGATGACGATGAAATCTTGAAGGGTGGCATTTTCAACTTTGCCAAATATACCCGCATAAGTTGGGGTGATGTTCGCAGTTGTGTTTGTGGCTGAATAGAGCGAATATTCGTTCACAGAGGCATATTTAATCGAATAGAGTGAAGTTGCACTTACTCCTTTAAAAGTCCCTCTAAAAGGCGTTTCGTCTGTGCCTATTGGCACCCAATATTTTCCGCTTAAATCTATATCACGTAAGAGATAGACCTCAACACCCTCATAGTCATGTCCTAAGACATTCACACTGTATGCCAAAGCAGACAAGTCCTCAGCAGAATATATGCTTGTGATCATCTCGCTCCCGCTTTCAAATGGAGTGATGAAACTGCTCCAAACATATATGTCGGCAAGTTCTTCGTTTGTTGGGAATTTTCCAGCAATGGAATATGTTGAAGATAAGAAATTGTTGTCAAAACTCCAATAGCCATTCTCGAATGAATGATAGATAACTTTCTTGGTTGAAACGTTTAAAGAATAGGTTGTGATTACGTTTAAAGTTGTGCTTGTTAAATTCACAAACACATCAAAAGACGTGGAAGACGAGGAAGGCACGTTATCGCACTGATATATTAATGTCAGGCTCTCGACATAGAACCACTTTGTTGAGCCCGCCATATATGACTTGACGACAAAAGATAGACCCGTGACAACTCTGCTGTCTGGCAAGGTTAGATTTATGCCCGTGTAGGCATATTCAATGCTTGTGAAACTCTCTTCAACTTCAAGTTCTGCATCAACGCTTCCCAAAGTGGCAGAGTCAAGCGAAATGGTCAAGCCATTCAGGGAAATGGTGGTTTGCGTTTTAAAATCAGCAAGGGTGGTGAATGAATATCCGTCCCCTCCACTTTGACCTGTTGCGTCTGTTCCAAAGAAAACGATTTCGTTACTCTGCGTCAAATATGTGGTGGTGTATTCAAAATCCTCTATTACAGGAGTGGAAACATAATAGAACGTCTCATTTGCATTTTCCAAAGTGATGGAAGTGAATGACTCTTCCGTGCTTATGGCAACATAGGTGACAACACCTTCGGTGCTGGTTACTTTTTGATAGAACTTCCCAAAGTGATTTTTATACCAAGTGAATGTCCTCTCAGAAGTTATTGCCGTCCAATCTGTGCCAATTTCAGTGAAAAATTGACTATCGTTTGTTATGCTTGTTGGGCTTGAGGTTGTGATTGTGTATATCTTTGTCATATACACATCTCCCTCGGTGGAAGTGCCTGCCAAAGTGTTTGTTTCCGTCCTAATCTTGTAAAAGGTGCTTGACAAATTCACTTCATTATAAAAAGAAGTGGTTGCATAAGGATAGACACTTTGATTTCCGTTTTCATCTGTCAAAGTTATTGGGTCGCTCGTCACAGATGAATTGTATGAGTCTAAGGTTTTTGATGTGAAAATTGGGGATAGATAGTCGTTCACATCTGAAGTGCTTGTGCTGTAAAGCGTGTTTGAATAGAAACTCTGGGAAGAAAACTCCACGAATTCGTTCATTCTATCTTCAACGGCAGTGCCATTAACAGAGCAAGCAACAAGACCAATAAACCCGCCGACACTCCCCACACTTTCCAAAATTGATTCATAATAAGCATAGTCACTAAACAGCCAATTTGTTCCCGACACGCAATTTTCAATCACTGTGACTAACTCATTTTCTTCCGTTTCAGAACTTGCAATGAATTCGGCATAGGTCTGCTTCGTTGTTTCAAGGTCTAAATATTGCACATGAATTATGGCGTCTGCGTTATATTCTCCGTCATTCACGATTGTGTAGGTGTCGTTAAGTGTGCCAATGAGCCCGCCCATAATGCTCTTTGCGAGCACTGAGCCACCCGTCACAACATTTTGAAGCGTCCCTTGAAGCATTCTCCCCACAGCCCCGCCTGCAATTAATGCTCGTTTATTCCTTACATTGATTGAAGAAATGCAATTTTCTATCGTGCCTCCGTTATTGATGCCCACAAGTCCGCCGACGGCAATGGTCACATACCTTGCACTGTTATAGAAAAAGTTGAATTCCGTTTTGTCAGAGTAGCCCACATAGACTGTTGTTTCTTCTTCTCCCGCATAAGCAATTGAAGAACTGATGATTGTCCCTCTATTTTCCCCAACGAGTCCTCCCGCATAGGCAACTGCTTTGATATAAGTTGATTGTGCATAGGTCACTGTGGTGTTTACATAGTTCACAATCGCTTCAACCCCCACTAATCCAAATGCTGAGCCAACAACGCTTCCAATGTAGGAATTCCTGCCAATGACTGTGATGTTTGTGGCGTTATAATTCTTTTGAGTGGAAGCATCAACAACTGTCGCCACGTCAAAAATCCCCACAACACCGCCTGCATAGGAAATGTGGCTCACTTCATCGTCGGTTGTGTAGAGTATTTCGGAAGTTAGGGTGTTTGAAATCTCAAACATAGCATTAACGCACGCGTCGCAGGTGATGTCTTTAATTATCACTCTCCCTGTGGCAATCCCAGCAAGCCCACCCACTGCATTTTTGCCATAGATATAGGCAGAGCCGTTATTTATCCCAGTTATATATATGTTGTTTAAGAAAATCTTTTGATTTGAATTTTGAGTTTGAACAACTGTTTCTTCACCCGTTTCTTCATCTGTCACAGTGTAGGTGCTTTGTCCAATTCTCCCGGCTAGTGCCCCAACGAATTTATGAGCGTTTGACAAGATTTGGTCCACCTCTAAATTTAGGTTAGAAATGACTGTGTCAAACGTTTCGTCACTGTCAAGTTCGTCGTCTGCAACGGTTGTTATTGAGGCAAAAAGCCCAAAACTATCCTCGTCAAAACCCTCGGAAATCTGGTCGTTCAAATAGGAAAGCGAGATGTTTTTAATGGTCATATAGTTGCCTTGCAAAACACCTTGGAATGATGAGTGCACTGTTGAAACAAAACTATAATTTAAGTCTATATCTTTCACAATTCTATAAAAATTTTGAGAAGTGTCTTTGCTTAAAAGAGTGTTGAAAGTGGTGTAATCATAAATGAGATATGGGTTTGTGCGTGTGCCTTGCACATCTGACACACTTGACACGTTGCCTGTGTAACTGTAACTGGCGTTTTCAAGCACTTTATACGTTATCTTTGTGATGTCGCCACTTTCATTATAGGTGATGATAATTGTGTCATTCGCACGGAAATTGGCGTCGTCTGTCACACTTTCCTCATCTTGTGTTTCGACGTCGAGAATTTGAACCTCGTCGTCGCCAGTCTCGGCTGAGATTAGAGTTGCATTTTCAACCCCATCTGAAATGTTATAATAGATAGTCATTTTTTCAAGGTCGTCCCTTTCGGCAAATTCATAAGTCATAGTTTTCAAAGAATTGTCGATTGTGACGGAATAAATCTCATAGGTGGTTTGGTTTAAAGTGTCAACGCCATAATATATCGTCTTTGTCTTGTTCGTTGAAATCTGCTCGCTTGTCCCTGCCACAATCGTCTGGCTCGTCATATCATAATAGTCATATGCCGAGGAATAGTTTTTGGTTTTCCCAACATATTCACTCATACTCACTGTGGAAATAAGCGTTGAAACAATGACGGGCTTGCCTTCAATGATGACCCAAGTGTAGCCGTCAACATAATTGTATGAATGCACAGTCGAGCCTGTGGAGTCGACATAATTTGAAGTTGAATAGACAAGCGACAAGTCGTAGTTCGTGAAACTGGTGTGCGTTGCAAAATTGTCAAAACTGAGCCCTGTTGCTTTTTTCGTGTCTGGGGTGTCTGAGACGTCTTGGCTGTCTTCAATGAAAAAGTCTGTTTCTTTCCAACTCTCCGAACTGGAAAGATAGAAACAATTGTTGAGTGTCCCCTTCACTTCAATCCTTGGCTCAAAAGATGAGGAAAGTGGCCCTGCAAAAGGAAATGCGGTGGTGTCGTTGTCATTTGGATTTTTATAACTTATGGAATAGCATCTTGAAATGACACTGCTTGAATCGTCAACAAAGAAAAACCCTGCCATCGAACTGGAAGAGGAAATCTTGATGTTTGAATAGCAGTCGCTGATTGTTCCACTGTTTGTGTATATAAATCCGCCGATATCTCCACCATAGGACGCAATCCCGTCGCCAGTGTTCCTGATGTCTCGGTCTTCATCACTTCTCACTCCCTGCGAGAAACATTCGTAAATGCAACCTGATGCTGAATTGGAGTATGCAAAGCCTCCAATGTTGTCACTTGACAAGTCGCTCACTGTGCTCTCATCAAAATAGCACGCAACAATTTTGCCCGAATTTTCACACACAAATCCGCCTGTTTGACCATAGCAAATGAGCGAAAAATCTTCAACCCTTGAATTTGTGATGTAGCCCGTGGAAGAGTTTGTGGTGACAAGCCCACCATTCGTTTCTGTCTCCACCGACACGGAACTGTCGCTTGAAGAATCAATATCCAAACTTATGCTTACTCCACCTGTCACTTCACAGTTCGACAAAACTCCGTTATTTACACAAGTTATCCCACCAAAAACAACCGTTTGAGTTTGATAGAATGAAACTTGAAGAGGAGTTGAACTTGGAGTGAGTTCGCCGTCAACCGTTTGGACTTTACTGGTGTAGTGCACCGTTGTGTTGATGACAATTGTGTCTGCAAAAACTTCGGAAAATAGACACAAGTTGCACGCATCTGTGGTGCCACTGGAATAGCTGAAACTGGAAATGAAAATGTTGTGGTTGTTGCCATCAAACGATGAGAATGTGGCAGAGAAAGGTGTGTAGGAAGATAGTTCAATGTCGCTTACAAGGCGGTAGTTATACCCCTCTTTCATATCCAAAAATTCTTCTGCGTTTGAGACTGGAATGTAGTTGATGAGTTCAGTTTTAAAGACAAAAATCAAACTGAAATCTCCCTCAAAATTAAAGGTGTGCTTGTAACCTGTTGACACTTCACTGTTATAATTTTCAACATTTGGCATTCCCGTGCCGACTGAGGACGAGCCATAATAGGAGAGTTTTACATCGTATCTTAAAGTGGAAGATTTGTTCACCCTAAGCCCCACGACAGCAAAGTATTCTTTATAGTTTTCCACACGGAAAATCTCTTCGTTATAGGTCGTGTTCTGTGTTAAATTTGTTTGAACATCGCTGTCTGAAACATATGAAAACACACCTGAGATTGATGAGGACGTTGGGTTGTATCTTGCTTGTGCAATGCTTTCTCTCAAACTTATTATATAGTTCTCAAAAAGTTCTTCAACTTCATACCCTGATGCCACAATGTTTTGATAGAGTTTGTCACTTGAATCACTTCCATAATTTTCAAACCACAAAGAATACCAGTTGTCACTTTCAGACGTGACGGCAGAGTCATAAGTTGTTTTCACTGTAACTTTTAGTGGAGTTGTCGTGGAAGTTGACAAAGTTAGGGTTCCACTCTCAACATCTTGCACTTCAACACCTGTCACAGTGAACATAGTGATGACGAATTTTAAAGTGTAGGAATACACATTTTGCCCGTCGTCCACCTGTGCTGTGAGAGCAAACTCGTTCCCAATTATGTATGGGTCAAACACGTCGTCGCTGTCGCCGTTATATCTTAAAGTGGTCAAATAATATTTTCCACTTTCAAGTGCTGGAGTTAAAATCTCCCTCACTTCTGTTGTTAAGGCATAGTCTGTCACATTCTCAACACTAAAACTCACATCACCAAAAAAATTGACAAGGCTGACATCAAGTTCGTTCGTGGTGTTGTATGGCAAATAATACTTGCCGTCACTTCCCTTCAAACTCTCGTTAAAAGCAAGTGAAATGACAGGCTCTGCAAGCGAAATAATTGAAATCTCATTTGTGCTGATGGCTTCTCCCTTTGAATTTAAAACTTTCACTGTCACAGTGAAGAGAGAGGCGCTCGCTGTTTCAGTGCCCACAATCAAAGAAAAGAAATAGGACTTGCTGTATGAATATTTGTTCCCTGTGTTGATTTTATAGGTGTCTTGCCCGCTCACTTTTTGAACGAGAAGAGAGCCGTCGCTTTGAATAGTTGCCCCTGAATCGTCATATGAACTCCATTTTGAACCAGCCGAAGCCGAGGCGTCATAACTTATCTGCATTATTGAAAGCGAGGAGGAAGACGAGGTGGTGTAGGAGAGTTCCAAAGTGGAATATTTCGCAAAATATGGATAGACTTCCACAGAGAGTAGCCCTGTTTCACCGTTATAAATGTAGTTGTTTTTATTTGTTTCTTGAGGGAAATCGTCAAGTTCATCATAGATGGACAAATCCACACTGTCAACGGCAGAAAAGCCTGTGATGACAAGGCTTAGAGTCTTTGTGAGAGAAGAGTTTGACGATGCCCAAAAAAGAAGAGAAAAATTGAGGTTGCTGTCGAGGGAATTGGTTTTGTCTTTATACCAAATGGTGTATGTCATTGAAATGCTTTCCACCGCACCTTCGTTAAAATTGTAGGTGTAGCCACTGCCTGTGAAGCCAAAATTTACGTTTTCCAGTTGAATTTGTTCAAAGTTGTTCATGACGACATCATCGCTATAATCTGTGAAAATGGTGACGTCAACCACCGCCACCTGCAATTGATTCATCTCAATCTTGCTGATATTATTTTCAAGCACCAGACTTGTGGCACCCTTAACAATGGAAAGGGAGAAACTCCCTGAATAGTTGTCAAAGAAAATCTTTGAAACGGCTGAGTCAAAAATTGGAGAAATGTATGGATAATAGGAAATTGTCAAACTTTTATTTTCTTCCATTGCTTCAAGAGGGTCGATTAAAAAGAGCCCATCAGGATTAATATCAACATAATAATATTGCTCTTCCAAGTCAAATTGCCAGCTCTTGTTCCCTATTAAGAAAAGACTGTTGATTGCGTTCGTCTGCTCACTTGTTTCCCCGCTAAACAACTCAAAATCTTCCTCCGTCACAACAAAACGCACGCCAATGTTTTTAGAACTTGTCAAACTCAATGTGTTAGTTGACGACAAAGTCACCTCATATTCACTTTCAACATACAATTTTTGAGTGTCGGACTTCAAAAGTTCAATCTCAGCCCCGTCAAGTGAAGAAGTTAGCCCCACATTTGCATATATTTCTATGTCTGAAAGCCCATAGATGACGCAAATATAGATTTCCTTATAGAAATTAGAATTTAACTTTGAACTGAAAGTTATTATTGCACTTCCCTCTCCCACAAGAGTCATAATGCCGTTACTATCAAATTTAACAACTTTTTCGTTGTTGGTTTTCACTTCAATCCTCGAAGTTTTGCTTGTTTGAGGATAGACCACGATGTCCATTAGGTCGTCAAGATTTATTTTGTTTAGAGATGAGATGTCGCTTGAATTATATTTCCCTTTTTCGTCATAATTTAAGAACACAACAAGCGTGTTTTCGTCATTTTTTATGTAGCCGTCAAGAACAACTGAGATGTTGTCTTTCACAATTGCCACAATGTTTATGGACGACGATGCAAAAAGTGCCTGCTGGACACCTGTTCCCGCTTCCAAAATCTGCAAATATGGCAGACCTGAATTGATGTTTTTTGAACTGTCGATGTTCCACATATCATCAAAAGTTCCACCGTTGAATGTTGAGATGATGGCGTCCTGACTTGCAACACCACTGAAGTCATTTTGGCAAGTGAATTTTGTTAAAGAAGAAATTACGTCATAAACACAAGAATAGGAAAAACCAATCACTCCACCTTCAAAACCAAGAGTGAAATCTCCGTCTGTTGCATACAAAGAGCCGATTGCAAAAGCGTTTGTCACAGTGCAATCAATGACTGTTTGGACAACAAAAAGAGAAGCGTTCGACACTGCTTTGAGATTTAAGTTCGTTGCACACTCAAAGATGTCGGTGTTTTCAAAACGCCCAATAAAGCCTGCCACTTGGTCGTTGCCAACAACGTCATAGTTATAATTTTGCGTCACATTTGTTAGGACAGATGTGCAGTCAAAATAACTGATGACATAACTATAACTTACGTTTAAAAATTCGGCATAGCCAATCAAGCCACCCACATTATTGTGAGCAGTCACAAAAGTCCTTGCGGTATTGTTTGAAGAGTAGTTTTCGGCACTGACATTATAAATATAGACCATCTGTGCTGTGCTGTTTCCAGCAATCTTCCCAATCGCTCCCCCCACGAAGTCATTTGCGGTGATGATGATGATTGAATAGGAATTGCTTAATGAATAGAAAGTTTCAGTGGTTGTTAACTCACCCACCTCCACTTCTTTCTCACCATTATAATCGCCGTCATAGGCGAGATATCCCACCAAACCACCCACATTGTTGCAATTTGTGGATATAATTTTGCCCTGAACCGACACGTTTGAAATCTTGCCAGAGTTGACACCAGCGACCCCGCCAATGTTCGTTGAGGTTATCTCAATGTTGCTTGTGACATTTAGAACAAGTGAGGAATCAAAACCAGCATCGTTAAAAGTGTAGTTCACAGTTTCGTTTATATTGTATTTTCCACTTAAAATGGCATAGTTTTCACCCACCAATCCACCAATGTTATAGACATAGGAACTGCTCGAAAGAGTGATTTTGACACTTCCTTTCACGCCCGACAAATCGTTGTCATTTTGCGATATTGTGCCATAATTCTTGCCCACAAGTCCGCCAAAAGTGAGATTTTTGTTCACTGAAAAATTGACATTTGAAAAGGTCACTAACACATTTTCAATCGTGCCATAGCTTACGGCAACCACTCCGCCAAATGTGAAAGACTCTGGGTCAACTGCAAAAGATGGCTGGAAAGAAGCGTATTTCACACTCAAATTTTCAATCTTGCCACTCTTCCCAAGTTTTGAAATGATTGAAAAGGAGTCTGCTGTGATGTTTGCGGTGTTTGTAACATTTGTTATGCCATAATAGTTCGTGCTTAAAACTTCACCCTCAATGCCTGTCACCACATATTCGCCCGAAAGTGTGCCGTGGAAGCCCGTCCTGTAATATGTCAAAGTTTCATCAAAATCGCCTGACATATCCGCCAAAGTATAAGCCCCATTACTATATAAATAATAGTCATCGTCCGCAAGTTCCCCGCTCACATCGGCAGAGTAGAATTTTGAGCCAATCATCTCAAAGTCGCCAGAAGATGCGGAAATGTCCCTTGTTAAAATGTAATTTTTTGTGCTTGATTCTTCGTTTTCACAAATTAATTTCAATTCTTCTAAGGTTGAAATGTAATATGCCGTGTCCTCTCCGTCCGACACAGTGATTTTGAAAACCAAAATTTTTGACCAGATGGACAAAACACTTGAAATGTTCGTTTTAATCTTCACAAAGTATTCAGCATCTTCGTCAAACTCATCGGCCAAAACATAACTTTCGCCACTTAAAACAAAATACATTCCGTTCTCAAAAGTGTCTTCTAGAAGAGAAATTGGAAGATAGGAAAAAGAGTTCCACGCGTCATTTGCGGTGCTCGAAAGAATTTTGTCTTGTGGAATGACAATGACATAGGCTGTGGAAAGGCTGGAAGAATTGATGTTCACACTCAAATTGTATTGAGCCTCAATGCCCGTGCCACTTATATCCACATCGCAAAGCCCAAAACTCTGCTCTGGCAAGACGAAGTATTCAGTGCCGTTCACTTCTTTTTTGTTTAAAACTAGATATATTAGATTTTTATTGTAGGAAGTGCTTTCCTGCAACTGTAAAGTAAGTTCCGCTTCGCTTGAAAGTCCCTTTTTGAAATTTAGTTCATAGTTGAAGTCGCTCACACTGTCATAGTCAACATAAATCGCCGAAGAAGTGACGGCTTTTGTGACTGAAATGACTTTATCACGGGACAAATTATAGTCCAATTCCTTAATTAATGCGTTTACAACGATTGTATTAACACTTGTGAAATCATAACTCTCGTTCAGTTTAAACCAAAAATATCCATTCCACTGTGTGCTTGAAAGCAGAGTGGCGACACTTGTTGAAACGGAATAACTCTTTGTTAAAATGCCGGAAGAGCAGTAGTATTCGCTGTCTTTGACATTGTTGACATAAAACACAATTTTGCCATTTTCCAAAAAGGAAAAGGAAGGTGTCCCGCCATTTGTTGAAAAAGCACTCACCGACACCCCAAAAACGCTGTCGTCATTTGTTGGCTGAAAGTTGCCGTCAAGCTCCAAATCATCAATTGTTTGAATTTTGTTTTGATAACTTATGGTGCTTGGGTCATACACTTCACTCACAGGCAAAGAAATGGACATCGTTTCCACACAAATGTAACTCGAAAGGACAAACTCACAAACTTTGACAACCCCGTTGATGTTTGTCAGCGTGATTGTCACTGTGTATGTGTCTTCCATTGATTGAGTGTTGAGGAAAATGAATGAATTGTTTACACAGTCTATCCTAAATTTGCCTGCGTCCTCAATCACAGTGCTTCCCGTTACAACACCAAATTCGTCTTTTGAATAACTGCCAACAGTTGCAGGCAAACTTCCACTGTTTTTTGTGACAACATAGGAGATTGCATATTGGCTCACCTTGCTTGGCAAAATCGTCACAACAAAATTGATGCTTTGATTACTTTTGACAGTTGCACTTGTTAAATTCCCATCGGTTGTCTGCGAATATCTTCCCACACCTTTTTCAACGGAAGTGTCAAGCAAACTCACCAGCACATTCGTGATTGGCTTGTAGACATTCACGGTCAAAATGTATGTATGTGTTAAGTTGGTTGATGAGACTTCAATGGTTGTTGTGCCTATTGTTTTCGTGGTTATATAAAATTTGTTGTCGTCTGCCTGTGCAACTGTTAAAATTTTGGTGTTTGCACTAGTCACAGTTAAATTTTCAAGCGAGGAGTCTATTGGCAAACAATTGAAAGATAAATAGGAATTAATGTTGTTTTCAAGGTCCAAATTCAAGTCGATGTCTGCGTTATAGTCTGTGAAAGTGACATTCCCGCTTTGTTCAAGAACGATTTTGTTGTTGTTTGTGTCGAGGACGAAGTTTCCCTCACTATCCACTTCATAATACAAATATGAATAGTCAAAACTGCTGATTTCCCTTATGCCTTGTGCAACAGTTAAGCAGATTGTCGCCACCGCTTGTTCATCAATGTCTGGCTTCACAGCACGCAAAACCACATAGTAAACCTGACCAGCAGTGAAAGCAACGCTTCCGCTGGAATTAAGTTTAATATATAGTTTTGTATTAATGTCAAATTCTATGCCGTCTGCCAAGTTTTCTTTCGTTAGTTGTCTTGTGACAGAATTACTCTTATATGAAATGGATAAGATGTCCAAAGGTGAAACAAGCGACTGTGAGGCAGAGTTGTAAAATTCCAAAGTGAACTTGGCGTCGTCACTTAGCACGGTGACAGGGCTTGCAACCGCAATCTCAAAAGTGGTGCCAAGCAAGGAGTCGTCGGTGTCGATATACAAATTTTCATCATAAGCATAGTCTTCATCAGTTGGACTATCTCCCGCAGAAATACTCTCCATTTCCGTGTTGTTTATGGAGAACTTTTTGATGAGATTAAAGCATTTTGAAACATAGTTATGCGAAAGTGGGAAGCCGTCCACAATGTAGTCTGCATAGTCACAAGTGAAAACCAAAGTGAATGTTCCGTTTGGATAGGAAGCATTGATGGTTGTTATGTTTTTGGAAGCCGTGAGCCTTAGATAGATAAAAGTGTAGGTTGCATCAACATAGCTTGAATAGGAATAGGTGCAATCATCGTTTAAATATTCCACACTTTTTTCTGGTTGGCTGGAAATTACAAAAGGAGAGAGGCTGTCTGCCACAAAAGAAAGCGACGCCAAAACCCCTTTTGACTTCACCTTTAAAATGATGTCCGCATAGTTAAGACTGTCAAAATTGACCACAAACTCTTGCGTTTCGCTGTCTGTAATCTTGTTTTCTTCAACGGCGTCACTTCTCTCATTCCCCGAGAAAATCTCGAAATCAGTTATCTCTGGCAACACTTGAAGAGTGGTGGTGGCAGTTAAGTCGTCACCCAAAGGGTTGTCATACACTGCCATCACTTCAAGACTTTCAAGAGTTGTTCTGTTTGCAATCACTGTCAAAGCCTGAGTGCTGGCATTAAAACTCAGCCCATATTCCACAAGTTCACTGTCGGAATATTTCACAAACTCACCACTGACCATTTGCCCGAACTGAAATTCGATTGAGTCGCCTGTGACTGTTGAAAGAACTGGGTTGCAGATAATCTGCCCTGCAAAACTGACAGTGGAATTTTTCTCGTTTGAAATGGCAAGATTGTCGTCCTCAAAACTTATGCTCTCGGCGACCTGTTTGACTGTCACCTTGATTGTTGAAACTTTGCTCCCTTCAAGGCTTAGCACATTAACATCGGCTTGCCCCGCAGAATTTGCGGTTATCCGTGTTCTTATGCCGTTATCTATGTATTCATAGTTTTCATTAACCGTGACAACGGCGTTTGAGATGTTAAACTCTGCACCAAACCTGAAATCGCTTGGCTCATTTTCAAAAAGGACATCAAGACTTGCAAAAGACGAACTGGAATCTTCAATGTAGAAAGTGTAACTTCCGTCAACATTCACATCAAAAGTGCCTGTGGAAGTGGTGACACGTAAGCCACCATTTTCAAGGGAAGTGGAGTTTTCCTCAGAATAAGTAATTTGCGACGTCATAACAAGGTTGCCATAACGAGAGTCGCAACCACAAAGAGAAAAACAGCACGAGAGCAAAAATATTAAAATTATTCCGCAAAAAACTCTTTTCATATTTCCCTTTTTTCTTTTTTTCCCCTCTTCAAATTAAGTTTGCGTTACCTTTCTATCTTATCAAAATCTTTCAAAAAACACTATCAAAATACCCTAAAATTCGCTAAAATTTTCCATATTTCCACCAACATTTTATATGACGTCCACCACGTCATATTTGAATAGCACTCCTGTTGGTAAATAGGTCATATCCCATTCGTCTTCGACCAAGTCCTCACTGCTTGTGACATTGTCAAGTTCATAGACTTTCTCAAGAGCAACTGCTTTTGAAGTTAAATCAGTCACATAACCCTGCTTTTTGTAGACATCTCTTGCATAGGAAACATCTCCGCCACAATCTTGCATTGCAGTTGCTGAGTATCCAGCATCAAAGTAAGTTGTGGTCACTTTATAAACCGTAAGAGTTGTTTGAACTTTCACAATGCCATCACCCGCTGCTGGAATGTAATCCAAAGAACTTGTTGCAACGCTTGAACCTAGAACTTCAAGTGAGTGAGTTGCTGCCTGAGATTGTAAATAAGTCCCCGTTGACCCTTCAGTAAGTCCCAATGCTTCTATACCACTCATAAGTGACTCAGGGCTTATTGCCTCATAATTTGTCTTAATGAGTTCATAGCTATTAGCAGCATTAGTAGCACTGGATATGGTCATATGGTTATAGTATTTCGTGGTGCCGATTGTTTCATATTCATAGCCCGTTATTATCTCTCCATCATAAATTGGAACACTTTTTGTGGTTGTTACAGACACCACGACCACATAACCCACCTGAGCATCTTTCCCGTCGTCAACAATTATTTCTTGTCTGTCTGCCCAAGTGATTGTCTTCACACCGTCCCCGCCGGAGTCAGTTAACCAACTTCCCAAAGTCCCATTAGCGACTGCTTCGTTGACTGCCTTTGCACCACTTTCAACTGAGTTGTCGTTCCAACCAACGATGTTTCCTCGTCTGTCCACAATCTCATAGGTTTCAACTTCCTCAATATCACTCTCACTGAAAGAGATTGTCTTCCCCGCCTCAAGGTTTACAAAATAGTAATAATAACCAGAGACTGTTCCATTATTTGTGCCACAAACATATGACGAACCACTTATCTTTCCTGCAATTCCGCCCACCGCACCAGAATAGACATTCTTGAATTCGGAAGAATTATTATAGGTTGTGTCGTCATCTGTAAGTTTTTGTTCAAGTTTTGAACTTGAACTTCCTTCCCACAAACTGCTATCCACAATTGAAGAACTGCTATTTTCACCCAAACTTAGACTTGCAAAGTTCGTACAACCAGTTGTCACTTTGCCACTTCCCTCACTTGTGCCCACAATCCCACCGAGAATGCTCTTGCTCGAAGCGGTGAGAGTTGTCGCGACACCCGAAGAACCGTTTTTACAATAGATTACTGACCCAGTATTTTTGCCCGAAATGCCACCAATACTTGCAAAATTTGAGGTTATGCTTGCTGAGTTTGTGCTGTAATAGATGTAACTCTCATTAACACCGCAAATTCCACCAAGATTGGCATTTTCCACACTGGAATTTAATGTTATCTCATATTTGTTTTCACAACCATAAATTATCCCTTTGCTTGTTTCTGCACCACTTCCAGAAGGTGAGTTCTTGCCCACAATGCCACCAAAAGCCAAGATTTCATCTCCAACACTTATAGTTGCTCCTGTGCTTTCGCCAAGTTTGAAAGCAAACACAGAGCCTCCTTCCATTATACCAATCACCCCTCCAATAGTGGTGCCTGCCGTTGTGGTTAAAGTTAAGTTTTTAAGATTAACTGTCGTTGAGAATGTGTTTAAGCTTGTTGTTGTTGATGGGTTGTTTATGTCTTCTGGACCAATTGTATCGTCATAACCCGCAGGTCCAACTCTTGTGCCAACACTCATACCGATGATGCCCCCAATGAAGTTTGTGCTATCCGTTGCAGAGAATGTGCCACTCACAGAAATTGTTGAATTTTTGAAAGCAACTTGTGCATTGCTTGCAAGACCAATGGCTCCACCCACTGCCGTTTTGCCAATTAAAGTGATGTTTGGAATCTCGTCAACATTGATAACAACACTAAATTCTTCTCCACCACCGGCAAAGCCAATGAGCCCGCCTGCATAGGTTGCAGACACAGTGCTTCCTGCTTTTGCAACAGAAGAGATGATGCCGTCCGATGCTTTCCCTATGAGTCCGCCACCATAATAGACCCCGCTGACACTCGTCTCTAGCTGTGCTGATATTTCAAGTGTATATACATCTCTGTCTGCACTTTCATCTGTCACAGTCAATTCGCCGATGACCCCGCCACCATACAAGGTTTGAGCCGAGCCTGTTCCTTGAACAGTAAGTGGCTCCACTCCCCCAGTGATTGTTCCGCCGGTCATAATTCCCACAACTCCACCAAGAGCGACATTTTGGACATTACTTAGATTTGTGACAATTGAATTTTCAGCAGAGTCTGCCCAAATAATCTCTCCAGCGTCCATTCTCCCCACGAAACCACCTGCATAGGAATTGTCACTTGAAGCAGTGACTGTTCCCGACGTTCCGCCGTTTAATGTGCCAGAAAGCGTAATTGTATTTCCGCCATCATCTTTCTCTTCATGACTGGTCATCCAACCCACAAGTCCGCCAACAGTCGTGCCTGAGATTGAAGTTGGAGCAGTTCCACCTATAATTGTCCCGCCCGTCATTTTGCCCACCAAGCCTCCAAGAGCAATGACTTCATCATCATACACTTCGCCCGTTTTTATGGTTAGTTCCGAAGTGTCCCCATCTTCAATTGTGCCATTTTGCATCTCGGCAACAAGTCCACCAGCGATGTAGTTTCCATAAACAATGCCATAGTCACTCCCCGCATAGAAAGCATTTCCCATTGTTGTCGTAAAGCAAAAAGTTCCGCCGTTCATAAAGCCCACATATCCACCTGCATAATCTGCACCACTAGTGATGACCGCCTTTGCACCGTCTGTGACATTGACACCTTTGCTTACAACATTTGTAAGGACGCAATCTTCCCCTTCACCTTCAAGATAGCCCACAATTCCGCCACCATATGTTGCAGTGCCAATTTCGCCACCAACAACTGCTAGTGTTTTGCCAATTGTGCCGGCTTTCATATATCCCACCACACCACCGACATATTTCGCACCCGACAAAGAAACTTTTGTTACAGTTGCGTTGTTAATGAAGCCACCTTCCATGTATCCCACGATGCCACCAAGAGCCAGACCGTTGTTTGAAACAGTTTTGTTATTTACTGTTGAGCCACTGACAAGAGTGCTGTAAACAATTGCTCCATCATCAAGCGCCCAAACATTAACATTTGTGATTAAGCCTCCCGTCCCAAGTTTCCCCACGACACCACCAACGATGTTTCCTGTTTCGCCAGTGACACTGTGAATTACATTAACACCAGTGAGAGTGCCAGATTTAAGATAGCCAACAACTCCGCCAATGGCAGACGCTTCATCAAAGACAGTTGAAGTTGCGTCTGTTAGAGCACCAGATACAATATCGTCCAAAGAAGACAAAGAGGTCTTTGTTCCACCCACTTTGAGCGTTGTGTTCGTATTTGTATTTACCGAAACTCCGTCAACAATTTTTGACAAATCAAGTGTTTTACCCACGCCCAAATCGACCAAGCCAAACCAACCGCCAACTGCGATTTCTCCACCCGAAACTGTGCAGGCAATCTCCACATAATAGTCGTCTGGCAAGTCATTTTCCACAAGGCCAATGGAGCCTCCCACATAGGCAGGATAGAAAGACAGAAGCGAAGCAGTTAAAGATGAGCTTGCTCCAAAGTGGACATTATTACCAACATAAACGCTGCAGAGTGTGTTTGTTTCTTCGTTGCCGATAAGTCCACCAATTTTCGCACTTGCACTGACTTTCCCCACAATGCCACCAGCACAACTCTCATTTTCAGCACCAGTTTCTTTAAAGCCATAAATTACCACTTTAAATACTCTTGTTATGAAATTATCGTTTTGACTGCCGACATAGCAAGTGCCTGAGATGATGCCATTATCGTCCATCTCACCCACAAGTCCGCCCACATACTTCGAGCCTGCGATAGACATATTTAAGTTTAGTAAATCGCCCCAACTGAAATCTTCAAAAGTGAGGAAAGCCAAAGGACTTAGCGTTGTTTTGCAAAAATACAAACAAGTGTTATCAGTGGCATATCCCACAATTCCGCCCGACCTCTTTGCTCCCGAAACACTGCCCGAACTGATGATGTATGGGCAAAGATATGTGTTATTTTGGCTTATTTCGCTTTTAAGAACTTTGTCTGAAACGAAACCACCCGCATTTGCAACAATTTCTACTAAGTGAGGAGAATAGAGTGTTTCCACTGCTTTTGAGTTCAAATTCGCCCCAACTGAGCGTCCAATAATTCCGCCTGCATTGCCATCTGCACTCACATCGCCATAATTTGCAACCCAACCACGAAGATATCCCTCCGACAAGAAAGAGCCATCAAAATAATCTCCCACTTCGAGTTCACTGCCAGAGTAGATAAAGGTTGACTGCTCTGCGTAGCCAACAATTCCACCAGCATTTTCTCTGCCGAGAACTGGCGTGAAGTTAAACGCAAAGGAGATGATTAGTTGCTCTTCTGTTGTGTCATAATTTAACAGATCAGCCACAAGGCAAGCACCCACCAAACCACCAGCACTTCCTGCTGAAGCAATCCTTCCGCTTGCAACAGTGAAAAGGCTCTGTGATGTTACTTCACTTGAAGATAGATTGATGGCATAACTTACCACTGCATTAAGTGTCAACTTGTCCGTTGTCTTAACAATTCCTATGATCCCACCGCAAGCACCTTGCCCGATTGAAGCGTATTCTTCCTCATTAAGAACAAAGTTGTCGCTTGCCATCGTTTCCTCTGTGTCTGGATAGTATAGTCCCACATCTGCCGTCCATTTGTAGTCTGGAACAATAATGTTTGATAAATAGCTTGTTATTTTATAGCCCGCCGTGCCAACGTCCACACCACTAAAAGTTAAATTCCAAAGTGTGCTCAAATTAGTTGAGAAACACTCCAAAAAGTTTGTTGACAACCCTAAAACTTCTTCACCGTCAATTACAACTTCAATGCTCCATTCTTGCAAGAACTTATCAATGGTGTTGCTCAGCCATTTCCCCATATTAGTGAGCCAATTACCATCTTCTGTGATGTTTGAACTGCTACTTTCTGCCACTTTGTTTGTTGCAAAAAGCATTCCAATGCCAGAAACTGCCGAGCCTAAATTGAACACTCCTGCAAGTTCTGGTTCTTCGGTTAGAACATTTCCCGTGCTGTATGTATCCATATGCTCATAGTAGCCAATAATTCCACCTGAGCAGTAGCCCATTATGATGCCTGTTGCAGAGTTGATTATAAGTCCACTTTCAGCATTAACTTCTTCAAGACTCTCAATCAGTGTATCGCCAGTGATCAAATTTTTAAATATATCAACAATTTTTGATAAAATGTCACTGTTTTCAAGGCTTATCCCAGTGTCGATGACACCACCACGCATAAGCCCAACAATGCCACCCGCTATGCCCGAGAGAGCGTACACCACACTTTGATTGATCATAATTCCCGTCGATTTGAGAATTCCGCCTGTCATAACACCAATCATTCCGCCAGCCACACGGGAAGCCATCATAATGCCAGTTTCTGTGGAGCAATCTTGAACTAAACCGTTTTGAAGGTATCCCACTATGCCACCCAAGATGTATGGGGTGCTAAGGAAAGTTTCGGCAAGAGTGAAAAAGCTTATTGTCTCCTCTGCTGTGTCTTCCTCATCTTCATTGTCAAATAAATCTTCAAGCATGTCTGTTAAAGAGGTCTTTGTGTTACCACTGATTATTGAGATTGCAGACCAAGAGCCTGTTTTGCAGTCTATTATTGTTGAATAGTTTGAATATCCCACAATTCCACCCGCAAAAGACTTGAGTGGGTAACCTAAGTATGAAGCAGATGACTCGCAACTGCTTATCACAACGTGTTCATTCAAAGTTGCATCGGCACAAAGAGCCACAATTCCACCAGCAAACGTTGATAGAATGCCACCAATAACTTCAGCATCTGTGACACATTTATCAATCGTCACCACTGCACCACTGACGTTTGAACCTGTTGAACTATACACATAGCCAACAATACCACCAGATCTGGACTCTTTGAGAGAAATGTAAAAATCTGCCTCAAGGAGCAAATCAACAAGATTCGCTTCTTCTTTAACATAATTATAACTGTAAGTTGGGTCTAAAGTTGTTTTTACATTAAGATCCGCAGAAATGTTAAGAGTTGACAATCCGTAAACGTCACCTGTGTCTTTAACATTGATGATGTTAACCTTTTTTGAGCCGTCCGTTTCAGTGACGATCACTTCGCCCACAATGCCACCAGCAGAACTGCTTGCTTCAATGCTTGCATTGTTGGAAATCGTGTATTCGCCCACTTCTTCGCCTGTGCCATCAAGTGTCCCATATTGCATTCTGCCGACAATTCCACCAGTGACGCTATATCCATAGGAACTGAAAGTGCCACCAATGGAAAGACTATCATATCCACCAGTTTCGGTTGTCTTTCCTGAACTATCAACTAAGTCAGAATAGGAAACAGATGTGGAAAGGCTTGTTGGATAATATGTCAAAGTGGAAGATAGCCAATTTTTACTTGCCCAATAACTGTTCCAAAGAGTTCCAAAATCTTCCACACCGTCTATCCAATTGGTGATGACGCTTGGCAAAATCCAAGAAACATTATCTAAACTAAAGTAAACGCTGGAAACGAATTTTGAGTCTTGACTCTCCACCAAGGTGCTCCCGGACAAGTAGTAGCCCGTGTTACAATTCGTCAAAATTCCACCACGCATACGCCCAACAATTCCGCCGACGATGCTGGTTTTCACCGACCTAACCGTTGCCCTGCCCGCTGAGTAGCAATTGTTGATTGTCGCTGTGTTTGTTTTGGAAGATTGATAAAGGTCTCCCACAATTCCGCCGAAAATCACAGAGTGATAGCCACCAAGATAGCAGACAATAACTTCAAAATCTGCATTCTGTCCATACAAACAGTTTTCAATGAGCCCTGCTTTAAACTTGCCTGCAATTCCACCGATGTAAATCTCGTTTGCAATCAAATTGCTCATTGTCGAATTTTCATTGACCGTGCTCTTAGTTATTGTCGCAATTCCAACATCATTTTGACTGACAATCACGCCTGCAACATCAACCTCGTCGTCTGCATCATACACGCAGTTTGTGATTGTTCCGCCGTCATTAAAGCCCGCAATTCCACCAATTGTGTAGAAACCATAAAGCCCAACGGAAGAACTTCCTTCGGCAGAAGACACGGTGATATATGACAATTCACCTGCAATTTTCATGTATGTTGAAAGGAGCCCCACCACGCCACCAATGTGCGAGCTGGAAACAGGTCTGCTGATAGACTGCCCTTCATCATCTGTCAAAACTCCATTATCAAGACATGAATAGACAGAAATTCCTTTAACTTCAAATTCATTCTCCTCAGTTCCATAAATCTTGCCACCAACCATCACGCCAACAAGTCCGCCGGCATAACTCTCGTCTGTGTATGTCCTGTCGTTGACCATCACAAACAAGCCCATAAAATCTGCCCCAACATATGAGGTTGTCCCGCCATTCACAACAGCAGTTGTGGAAATCTCGCCACCTTCCATATAGCCAATCAAACCGCCAGCAAAGGCCACTTCACTTCCCGACAAACTTCTGCTGATTGTTTTGTCGCTTGAGCCAGTGAAGTTGACTTCCACTAATGAAATTCTTTCTTCAAAAATGCCCTCAGTAAACATTCCGGTCTCAGCAATGTTTGACAAGTCGCCATTATAGACATAACTATTTTTACCAATTGAACTTATGGTCGAATCCACATCAATTCCGCTTAAGACGCCGTTGCCCATATATCCGGCAACAAGCCCAGTTTGAGCGTAGCAAGCCGTGAAAGTGATGTCGTGAACAAGTGTCTTTTTTGTGCCTGAGTTCACATTTTCAATGTTTGGCAGTGCTCTTAAAAGCCCGTTTGATGAATACATATTATAGACAACTTTTCCGTTGCCGTCTAAGTCGCCCACAAAATAGGCTTTTTTCTCGTCGAGGTGCTTTGACCAATACATATCACCAGAATATTTTTCAAAATTGATGTTCTTTGTGAAAATGTAATATTTGTATTCAGGAGATGTCTTCAAATAGTTGATGAGAATATACATTTCAAGCATGCCAGAATGTTTAATCTTATAAGGCATATCCATGAAGGTATTTGTTATTTCATCTTCGTTTGTGCTATCCGAAAGTCCGTTTCCGGTGTAAATCATATCAAAATAGTCGTCAAGTTCGCTTGCCAAAATGACATTTTTAAAGTTCTTTGACACATAGGCATAGTTGAACCATGTGGAATCAATCTTGATTGTTTCCAAGGTGTTTGAAGTGTATTTTTCACTCTTTTTAAACAGAGAAATAAGTTCAGAATCAGTTGAAGTTGACGAAGACGAAGTCGTTTCATTTGGAATTATCCAATGAGTTGAAAACATTGAACTTGTGTCAACATAACTCGTGTCTGACGTTTCTCCCGACAAAGAATATGAATAGACATATAGACCCTTGCTTTGAATGCAATCCGTGTTATCGCTCAAATCCACATTGCTTGCGTTCACACCTTCTTGCGAACCAAAAGACGTTGGCAAATAGTCGTAATATGTCCTATATGTATTTTCGCTTGTGTCACTACTTCCCAAATAGCTTATTGGGGCAATCATTTGATTTTCAGCATCAACGTCTGCCATTGTGTAGCAGTTTGAAATTGTGCCATATGTACTGTAAACCGCAAAGCCAGAGAAATAACTTCCTGAGTTTGTGCCAGAAGCACTCTTAACCTCACCTGTGAAATATGTGTTATAGATATTCCCCAGTTTATTAGCGTTTGTTAAGCCGTTATTGAGCACTATTCCTGCACCAGAAGTTGCAGTTATGGTTGCAATGCTAAAACATGTGCTTATCACACCATAATTTGTGTGAATAAGCCCCGTGCGTCCACCACTATTTTGCCCAGTTAACCCAGTGATTGTGCCGGAAGTCCCGCATGAGAACACAAATCCATAGTTGTCCTTTGCAATTGGGGCATAGGCAGGCACTCCAGTTGCATTGGTTGAATTTAGTGTGGAGAAAATCGCACACACCGCAGAATTTTCAGTGATTGTTGAAAAGAGTGGAACATTAGTTGCAAGAGCAGAATATCCTTGTCCATTAAACACAAAACCAGTTGCAGTTGTGGTGATTGAGGATTGAAGTTGAATGTCACCTTGCAAAATGTAGTAGGAGTCATCTGCCAAAGTTGTGCTTGATATGAAAGTGATTGGGTTAATCTTGCTTCCAGAGATGTAATTTGAATTGCTTGTTATCTGTGCTGTCACACCGTTTCCTGTGAAATAGGAAGTGTGAAGTTTGGAATAATAATCGCTGTCATATGTTGACTCAAAGTAGTCTGATTTTATCATAATGTCTTTATAGATGCTTTGGAAAATTGACAAAAGTTCACTTTGAGAAACACCTGTGAACTCATCATTCACATATGTGTCACAGTTTACAAGCGAAATGTTCTCGTTGTAATATGTCTTTTTGTTGTTTTTGTGAGAAACAAGTGCGTCTGTCGTGGTCGAATTGTCAACATTTTCTCTGCCCACCACAGAGCCGATGTTAAGGTCAAGTTTCTGTGCAATTGCATAATCTCTTATTGTTGACGCCACCAAAGTTGAGCCGTCAATCTCCCCACAAATATATTTTGAATACATACCCACTAAGCCACCGATGTAGTAGAAGTAGTCTTCATCGCTGTCGCTATCAGTGTAGAAATAACTGCCACTTTTTGAGCCGTTTCCACGATTTAGGGTCACGTCGCCAAGCACAATGACGTTTGAAAGAGAGATTGTCTCTGCTTTCCCCACCGCACCGCCAACATACATTGCTTTTTCTTGGTCACACACAATGTCCATCATCGTGATAACTTTATTTAGAGTGATTGTCGAAGCATTGCTTCCAAGCACTCCGCCTGTGATCCCGCCCACTGCAAGCAAGGTGGTCACATAACTTCCATTTGTCTTCACTCGTGAAACATTCAAATAGTCTGCGTCGTTTATGACATTCACAAAACTGCAACTCTTCGTCAAAACAGCCACAATCCCGCCCACATAAACGGCATCACACAAATCTGCCACAACCTTAATGCTCATATTTGAATAGACATTATTAAGTTCACTTGCCAAGTTGTCGCCTAGAACTCCACCAACATAGCAACTCGAGCCACATGCACCAAGATACACATTTAAGGTTTCAACACTTGAAAGAGTTGTCGATTGTTTGATTGTCAAATTAACAATGTTATATCTGTTTTGTCCCACAACGCCAGCCACAGACGACTTGCCTTGAACATAGACATTCATAACAATGTCCGTAGTTTCCACTTCTTCTATGCTCCCCGACACCTTTGTCTCACTGTCTATGGTCACATATTCTCCCGCAGCACCAACAAGGCCCCCAACGAAAATTCCGCCAGAGCCGGTGTTTGTGGTTAAAAGTTTCCTTTGCGCCGTGCCAACACTCATCGTCACATTTTTAGCAAAAATTGATTCCATAGAGCCTTGCATTCTGCCCACAGCACCACCTGCATAGAAAATGTCAAAATCGCCGTTTGTTGTGTTAACTGCATAGTCGCAAGTTATGGAAACGTCGGATGAAGAGAACATTTTGGTCATATTCCCGATGCAATTGCCAACAAAAGCACCCACATATTTTGTTCTGTAAGCACTTGAAGAAGTGTAGATTACAGTCAAATTTAAAGTTGTGCTACAATTGGCAATATTAAGGATTGAGGTGTCGCTTGCAGCCACAAACTGACCAACGCACGAAGCGTTTGTCGCAAGACCTCTTGAATTTAACGCGTTTTTAATTGAAGTGTAATCATCTTCTCCCACACTGATTGAGGTAAGAGAAATAAGGCTTGTATCGCCTGTGATTAAAGTGTTGATGGCATATGAGAGGTCATAAGTGTATGTCAACACCGAATTAACCGTTTCTTCGCTTGTGAAGGTAAAGAAATATTTAAAGTGCAGGTCTCTTGCCGAGGTTGAAGTGGACACAGTCGTCAAAGGATTTAAGGTCACAACTTGCAAGAATGGGGTGCTGTAATCCACCACACTGTTAAGTTCGTTTGTCATCACTGCGCTTGTCACATAGTGAGTTTTCCCGTCCAAAACTTCCGGCGTTAGAGAGATGTCCTCTGACACAACATCGTTAAGCGAACTGTATATGTTCACATCGGTTATTGTGGTGTTGATTGCGTTTGCAACAATCACAGATGCCTTTGTTTCAGTCTTAACTGCCGATGAGAACACCGCACTATAACTTGAAATGACAAAGTTAAGGTTGGAAATTGTGGCGTCCACAGTCGACTCAAAAATTGCAAAGTCGCTCGTCAAATCTACTCCCGCAAGAGTGATGTTAAACAATATTGGATATCTGGAATATTCCACGCCATTTTCCTCAATCGTCACAGCGTTTCCAGACAAAGTTCCACGGAAAGGCTCTGTGAACACAGACATATCTATTCCAGTGAAATCTATGTCATTCATTATTATATATTTCTTCGACAAAGTGTCTGGCGAAGAGAGTTCTTGGACAAACTGCTTTGCCGTGTAAATCCTGATGAGAGAAGACTCATAGCCATATTTGAGCAAAGGAAGCATATTTTCCTCTGAATTGTTCCATGTGCTTTCAAGCCAACCGTCTGGCGAGAAATATGTATCTCTTAGAGTTGAATTGTAAGAAATCAAATCGCTTCCAGAACTTGTAGAACTTTCAAGCAAATCTTGCAATTTATTTGGGAAAATCAAATTGCTTCCACTATTTCCACAAAGATTACTGTAAAGATAGGAGTCGTAATTTCCACTGCCAGCATTATCCGAAACTCCCCAAAGTTGAATGTAATGCACTGTTTGGTTTTCATCATCATCAGTTGTAATCAGTTCGCTTTCATCAAAATCCACTTCACTGATGTTAAGTTGTGAGATGTAATCATAGTCAAAACTGTCCAAAATGAATTGTTGCACATAGACACCGTCATTCACACTGACAATCCCGAGTTCCTCGCCATCAGTGGAATTCTCATACTTGCCATACAAAGCGCCGATGACATTGTCCTCGTCATCTTCTTGGGTGTATTCAAACAAATCTTCATAATCATCTGAATCCCAGATATTGAGCGCCACAACATAACTTAAATCAAGCTGATAGGACTGCCCTCCTGTTGAACCGCTTGTCTCCACTTCTTGAAAATATTCTCCCGTGCTTTCATCAAAAATTCTGCCGATTATCCCGCCGATGTAAACTTGCTCCGTTGTGTCAAGGTCGGCCATCAGGCTTGCTGTTGTGTAGACGTTTTTAATCTCACCCACATAACTTGCACCAACAATTCCGCCCACTGCTATTGCATTAACATTTTTAACATCAAGCCTGTTATAACTGTCAAGAATTCTTCCTGAGCCTGAGGTTTCATTGCCTGCGTTTATCCCCACAAGCCCGCCAATGTAGGTTGGGGAGCCAAGTGAAAAGAGATTTTCATTCACGTCACTGACATATTCTCCGCCCGCAACAAAATTAGTGATGTTTAAATTTGACGTGTCTGCATCGTCATCATTATATGTCACAGAAGTCTTGCTTAATGTGCCAAAATTGATGGCGGTGATGCCACCTGCCACTTCATAACTGGTCAATTTGCTGGTTGACGACACAACAAAACTGGAATTTGCAAGATATGTCTGCGTGCCAACAAAACCGAAAAGCCCACCGGCATAATCGGAAAGAATTTCCACATTTCCGTTTGTGAAACTGGTCGTTCCGCTCAAAGACGAACTTTGAACCATCTCTCCCACGGTTATATTTGTTATGTTTGGCTCTGCGTTTGCAGCACTGTCGCCAAGTTCACTGAATTGTCTTAGGTCAACAACTCCCGCAACTCCGCCAGCATAGTTCATATTTGTGTTTAAATTGCTCAAAATTAAGTTGCCTGTCGAGGAAGTTCCAATAGGCTTTATTGCGTCCCAAATCTCAAATGAAGAAGTGATTGCAGAAGTTGACGAATTGGAATCTCCTTTCACAGAAATGTTAGTTTTAATCCTTGAAATTGAATAGGATTCGTCTGAATTGCTTGCCAAAATGATGCCTGCCAAACCACCAACATAATTTTTGCCCAAAATCTGCGATGATGACGAGCCAGCCACAATCTTGACGTTGGAAATGTTGCTGTCCACAATTATTCCAGCCAAGCCACCCACTGTCACTGCGTTTGCGGCGGTCACAGCATTGATGCCCAGAGTCAAGTTTTTAACCCCTGCATTATAGATGTCTCTGAACAAGCCAAAAGAGACTTTGCCCACGTTGGAGTCTGTCAAAGTGATGTTATACATCGTCAAATAGTTGCCATCAAAAATCGAAACACTGCTGACAAGTGAAGTGTATTCCACAGTGGTGGAATAGACTGTCTGGCTTGTGGAAGATGGGAATATAATGTTGTTGATAAGCCTTATGCTCCCAGTAAATTTTGATGACACTGTGTCACTCAAACCACCTTGTGCTGAAACATCTTTAAAAATCGTGTTGTAGTCATTAAAATCTGCGACTAAGTATGGATTGACTGAGGTGCCAATCGCATAATTTTCAACATAAGAGAAACTCTTGACATTTGTTGTTGCGTCTTCATCGGACGAGAGTGCGTTCATCACTCTGCAAGAAATTGCAACCTTGTTTGCACTGATAAGTTCAGGATATCCGCCAAGACCGTTTGAATAGATTGTCCAAACGCCACCGGTGCTGTTTTCAATTATATTTTCAAAAGTGTCGTCTGACGAGTCAAAACAGAAATTGTTAAAACTGTCTTCGTTCACAAATTCATTAAGTCCTGACGATTGCGTTCCGCTTGCGTCCACGACAGGATTGTCCGACAATTCCCATGCTCTGCCATCGCTTGATGAGTTCGAAATCTCCCCACTCTCTTTCAAATAGTAGCAATCTTCCAACACTCCAACATAATCGTCAGTGTCAGACTCGCCAGAGGCTTGAAGATTTCCCTCAAAATAGGTGTGATTGTTGCTTGCACCATAAATTTTACTTAAAGAATATGAGGTGTAGATGTATCCGGCTTCGTCCATTTTATAGACGAACCCGCTTGCCGTTGGGTTGAATGCCGAAGTTGCACCAGAATCTTCATAGTCTGCCACAACCTTTGCCGTTGATGCTGCAAAAGTGTATGAGCCACTCAAATTGATGTTTGAATAGCAATCTTCAATGTAGTTGGAGTTCTCATAGACAAAGCCCGCAATCTTCCCATTTGAGAAAATTCCGCCACCAAGCTTTCTGTTGTCCGAAGAGTCACTTGCAGTGCTCACTTCTTCCCAGCCAGCCACATATGAGCCATAGATATATCCGCTGTTTGCCACAACAAAGCCAGCAGTGTGAATGTTGCTTGCGCCATTTTCTGATGCAAACACTTCAATTTGAAGATTTTTTGCAAAACTTGAAGAAATTGAGCCGAGGTTTGTTGCCACAAAACCGCCAACATTTCCCGCACCATACACGCTTATTATCATTCTTGAAGCCGTTAGTTCATAGGAATATTCATTTGCAATGACACTGCTATCATCGCTGACATCAAGCAATGTCACTTCATCTCTTCCCACTCTTGAATTCGTGATTATACCAGTGGAGCCGTTTATTCCCACGAGTCCGCCAATGTTTACAGTTGCCGTGCTGTTTGTCTTGACATAAAGAGTGTAGTCAAAAGTGTAGCCATAGTTATAGGTCCCAACCGTGTCGTTATAGTTGTTCACCGCAGACTCATAGTCGCTCTTTTCAGAGGTGCTTGTGTGCACTGCAATGACTTCGCAGTTTGTGATTATTCCATAGTTTTCAGCCGTGATTCCGCCAAAATTCACAGTGGAATTGTAACTTGTCAAATCCATTGCACTTTCATAGAGCCGTGTGCTACTTTCAGTCTTGTTGTTTGGAAGAGCCACAATCACATTTTTGACAATCGTGCCACTTGACACAGTGTCAAACAGTCCAAGATTGATTGAATAATCAGACGTGGAAGATGAAAGTGAAGTTTCATAGTTGAAACTATTGATGGTGATAATCTTGTTGTTGCCGTCAAAAGATGCAAATTCAGCATTTATTGGGCTGTAATTATCAAAAGATAAATCTGTCATCAAAATGTAGTTTCCATTTTTGCTCATTGCTTTAAACTCATCAGCAGTGTCAATGACAATAAGATTTTCTTCCTGTTCACCCTGTGTGACATAGATTGTGAAATCTTGCTCTATATGATAGGTTGTGTCTGTCACATAGTTTGGCACAAATAAAATCTCGCCGTCTTGATAGACATATGAGAATTCAAGCCTCATATCAATGGACTCGCTGTCATTCCCAGCCACAAGCACAACCATTTGTTGTTTTGTGTTGAAAGTAAACGTTTCCTGAGCGCTTGACACTCCCAAACATTGAGAATTCACTTCGGCACTTGTCACCGTTGTCCCGCCACTTTCAAGTTCTTTATATTCAATATCAAAAGGAAGATAGTCTTCAACACCCGCATTCGTTAAACTCTCGTAGCCATTCACGCTTGCATACCAATAACGGATTGTCCCGCCCTCGCTCATATTTCTTGCAATGGAATTTCCTGCACTCGTTAAAGCACTGTCCAAACCGAAGCCGTCCACATCAACCTTTAATGACGAGGTTGTTGCGATTGTGAGTTTGAGGTTGTTATTTGCATCAATATTCCTGATTGTCACACCGTTTATGACGACATCAACAACGGTTATTCTCACGATGTAACTCTTTTCGATGGTGTAGTTGTCATAGTCAACATCAGCAATGAGTTTTAAAGTGATTATATCTCCCACAATTGCCTTTGTGCCCAATCTAAGAAGATAAGTCCCGTCGTTTTTACTCGACACATTCACATACTCACTTGCGTCTTCAATTTCTGTATTCCCACGAGTCACTGTGACAACAATTGAGTTAAATTCTTGCCCTTCGGCAATCACTGGTGTCAAAGTGAGATAGTCTTCTTTTGATGAAGACAAAGCATCTTGCCCTGTGAAAGCAATCATTTCTCTCTCCACTCCCTCGTGAGTCACTTCAAGAGATAATCCCGGCACACTTTCCACCGAAAGAGTGGTTGTTTCATTCCAAACTTTCTCTGTGACAGTTTCTTCACTGTCAATGGAAGTGTATGTTATCGTCACTTTGATAACAAAACTTGAATCATTGCTCAAACTGCTTGGAGCAATGGTCTTTACATACAATCTGCCCCATTCTGCGTTTTCGCTCTCGTTTCCAAAGGCATAACTCATCTCTGTTGCAGTTAAATTCATCGTTGATTGACCATAAGCATTAATGTTAAGTGTTGCAACATTGGAAGGAACATAGGATACAAGGTTGAGAGAAATTCCACCGTTTGCTGTTTGCGTTGTTGTTGGTCCATTAATATAATAGTTGTCATTTGTGTTTGTGCCAATTTGAACCATTTGAACAAACTTGACACCCTCGCCCACGTCGCCCAACCCCGATTCAATCGTGACAGAAGCAATGTTTGCATAGAAAGGATAGAGGTCAATCACCACAAGCCCTTCACTGCCCGAAATGATGTAACTTGAAGATTCTTCTGTGAAAGAATAGGAATAGTTTGGACTGACATACGTCTGCGTGTTCACAGTGTTGATAAGTTTTGAAGTCTTGTCTGTGTAGGCATAGTGAACGAGGCTCACATCGTCAACGCTTTGAGGTCCAACCACGATGACAAGGATAGCAGGGTCAAGAATTAAACACTCTTGGTCATCATAAGCAAGAACAGTGTATTCAGCCAGTTCGGTCACATTTTTATATTCATCTTTAAGAGAAATCTGCACTTGATAGAAATATGCACCACCTTGTTTTGTTGCACTTTCAGCAGAAGTCACGGCGATGTCAAATATATTGCTTTCAATCCCGCCTTCAAGCACCTTGAATGAAATTTCCATAGCATTTTCGCTTTCAAGCGTCAAAGTGACATTGGCAGTTCCTGTGCTTTTAAGCAAAGTCCTGCTTGACCCAAACCAAATGTCAGTTGCCTGAGTGACCGCATTCAAATAGAACACCCACGCATCGTTTGTGAAAATATATGTCTTTGTGTTAGAAACAAACGAAACAGTCGCTTGAATTTTATATTTTCCATTCATTTTGAAAGAGAACGCTTGTCCGTCTTTTTCAAAATATGCGTCGTCATTCGTGACATCTTGATATTCCATTGTTGCAGTGTTATAGAACATAACAGTGAAGTTTACTGTGAAACTGTTTTTGTTTAAAATTGTGCTTAAAGTGTAGTTATTTTCATAGCCTTCAGAACTTGCAACAGAAGAGTCTTCGTAGACTTTCTTCACAAGGTCGGTGAAAACATTGACAGTGGAACCTATCGCCACATTGGTCGTCTGTGCGTCAGTTGAGTCGAAATAGGAGTCAGAATAGTTGATGTTTGACGAAAGCAAAAGTTCGTCAAAGTCGTTCACAATGATGACACTCACAACCTTGCTAACGGCACTGTTTTCCATGACATAAATGGTTAAAGTGACCATACCCGCACTCTTCACAAGGAGAGTCCCCGCATTCGTCACAGAAAGAACATTTGTGTTTGAACTGCTTGCAACCAAATTAAATCTCGTAATGCCAGATGGGGTTGAAGTCACTGAGAAAATGTCGCTTAAATCGAACTCGTTATTATTCTCACTATAAGTCATCACAAGATAGAGACTTCCGTCTGATGTATAGTCAAAATAATAATTTTTGGTGGAGTTTGTGACAAAAGTTAAATTGTAGTCATCTCCAACAAGCGTCGCATCTGTGCCTTTTATATCAAGAGAGATTGCAGTTGGAACAACTTTCAAGAAATGATAATAGACATCTGTATTGTCAACTTTATATTGAAAACCTTTTTTGGTCACGGTGTTTAAATTATATATCTCATCTGTTTCGTCATACACATAGAAACTGAATTCAACATATTCATCACTGCTATAAACATCTTCGCCCATGTCGCCTGCGACGCAAGCATCGGAAGAATAGGTCAAAGTTTCAGTGCTTGTTGGCAAAACAAGAATGTAATCTTCGCCCACCAAAGCGTATTGCAACAAATAGAAATAATAATATCCATTGAAATTTGTGCTGACATCAGAACTTCCCGAAACATTCATAACCGCATTAACTGCGTTGTCGCCAAGCAGACTCACCACTCCCACATAGGAGAATTCGTCCACATCACCGACGTTTGCGAGTCCTAAAAGACCAGCAAGACTTCCGCCAGTTGAACTCTCAGCACACATAATGTTGAAATTGGAGAATAGACTTTTTGCATGCCCAAAATCATTATTAGTCGTCGCTGAGCCCGCAATTCCGCCTGCAAAAGGAGCCACGCCATAGGCATAGACATCGCCATAGGTCATATAAGAACTATTAGTCTTATCTATATATGAATAACTATAAACCAATTCATAGTAACAGTTTGTGCTTGAACCTGCAACACCGCCGACATAAGTTTCGCCAGCCACCAAAGTTGAATTGCCGTCTTCGCCATAATTTTCGACTCTCACATCATAAAACGCAGTATTGTTTGCACTGCCAGCCACACCGCCCACATTTTGTTTGCCACGAACGGCCATGCTTGCAAGCACATTTTGAACAATGACTTGTGAAGTATTGCCTGCAACTTTTCCAATTATTCCGCCCACATTGTTCCTCGCACCTTTAAGTGAAGAAATTGTGGATAAAGTCATGCTTCCAATCGAGCCAGTTGAAGCCACATTTGTGATTTTACCGCCTGTCACAAGCCCAACAATTCCGCCAATTGAAGAATCACCGTTTTGAATTGTTCCCACTTTTGAGGAAACACCACTGTTAATGTTCACATCAACATCAAAGCCATCATTTTGAAAACTTGTGAATGTGCTTAAATTTCGTGTTTCATTAATATAGTTATAGACCCCATAAAGCCCGTTGATGTAACCCGAACTCACGCCAGCAATCCCGCCGACATTCACTTTTTTAATTGAGGAGTCCGACACTTTCATAGAGCCAGACACAGGAGTTGAGCCGAGCAATGTTTCAAGATTGATCGCAGTGTTAACTTTCCCGTCATTATATAAATCTGCCACATCTTCGACACTTGAACTTAGTCCGCTACTAAAATTAAAGATTGAGCCTTCGTTATTGCCCACCAACCCGCCAACATTCACGTTGTTACTTGAAATTGCGACAGTAAAACTGCTGAAAGACACTGAGCAATTCATAATGAGTCCGCTGTTTTTGCCTGCAATGACACCCACATTGACATCACTTGTAAAAGACAAAGTTGACGCTTCAAGTGTGACATATGTAACTTCAACTTCAAGGTTTAAGACTGCTCCCGCCAAGCCAATTTGTCCAAATAGACCGATGTTTTCAGAACCCATATTATATAACTTTAATCCTGAGATTTTATAAAATTCACCCGTGCTTGAATTATAGCCGTTCAAAACCCCGTTAAAGTTTGAGATAGGAGTCCAGACTTCGCTGATGAGAATATTTGACCCAAGCACATAATTCTCATCTGCATCATCTGCAATGTTTGCCAAATCTTCGCTGTTGTAGATGACATATTGATGTTCGATTGAGCCGTCTGTGATCTCAATGAGCAATTTCACATAGACTGAATACACAATGTTACCGCCAGAAGAAGAAATTGCACTGTCGTTTGCATAGACAATGAGATAGAAAAATCCGCTCACACCAGTTTTTATGTTGAGAGTAAAATCGTCTTCCCCACTTACAACAATCTCCGATTGATTGTTATTTGAATTATAGGTTAAGGAAGCAAAAGTCTTGTCGGTGTCTTTATCTCCCAAAGACAAATTGGCGTTTGCTTTATAGACGACTGCTGTCAAAGTGTCCACGAGGACATCTTGTGGGTTGATTGCACTGTAAAATGTTAATTCGTCTTCCACTCTCGCCGTCGTTACAAACGAGCCTCTGGCTGATGAATAGGCCCCGTCATATTCGCTCAAAGACAGCAAATCTCCGTCATCATCTCGTCCAGAGAGTTCAATCTCCCTTACTTGCTCCGCCCTATATATATTGACCGCACAATCAAAAGTTGTTGTCAAACCAAACTCATTTATCGTGAAGGTCAAAATCACTTTTTTATAATCTTCTTCTGTGCTTTGGAGGTAGCTATATGCGTTGAAATTAAGCCCACTCAAAACACTGTTTTTAAGATAACTTGTCACATCACTGCTGTCACTATTATATGTTATGGCAGTTGCAATGTTTTCAGCCTTTGCGATTGTTGAAGCGCTGTCAATCTTCACACTCACACCGACCAAAGCATAACTCTTGTATCCCTCGCCCAAAGAATTGTAGTCATAGACATTCACGGAATATTTGTTCAGTCCTTTCACAGAAGTTGGAATGAAGACCTGCAAAGTGAAATATTTAGTTTCGGTGGTTGCAGTCCATTGATAGTAGCCATTAACTTTTGCGAAACTATAATATGTTATTGTCATAAATATAATTGTTTCGCCCTCGCTGACTGCTGTCACTTTTCCGTTTTTGCTGATGGTCGCAATTGCCGTTTCGGAAGACGCAAACACTGGTGAGCCAACCACTCCGGTTCTGTCAACTGCCGAGCCATTAGAATATGACGTGTAGGTCAAATCGAATGCTCCGCCATTTTTGATGCTCACGGTGTCTTCTTGAATGTAACCACTGCCACTGGTTATTCCCTGAGTAATATATTTTTCGCCATACACTTGATTTGCATTAAGCTGAATGTCTGAACTGAAAGCCGTGACAACTTTCACATTAACCGTCACAGAATATCCATTCTCGGCGGTGAAAACAATCGTTGTTGAGCCAAGCGCTTTTCCCACAACACTGAGTAAAAATCTTTGGTAACTTGATGTGGAGGTGTCGCCACTGAAATCTGCCACGATGCCGTCCTCAAACACTGTTAAATAATCTTCGTCATATGTCAAGGTGATGTCGTTTGAGAGACCCTCTTCAATCATATATGACAAAAGCGTTCCATCGGTTGAAATTGCACTGTTGCTTGAATTGTACTCCAAAACAAGAGATTGATAGGCACTTGCATTTGACGACGCACTCTCGCTGTCAAGCGAAATGAAACTTGCGTCGATCTTTGTCTTAACCAAAATCTCCGTCACACCTTTGTTTGTTGTTGTGTCAAAAGATGTGCTTAAATTTGTGATTGTGGAATTTGTCACATCACTTCCATCATATGCCACAACTTTTGAAGAGATTAAGTTTTCAAATATAAACGAAAAACTTTTGCCTTCCACAAGAGGTGTTGTTGCGTCGTTTTTTGCCTTAACATAAAATGTTTTATCCTCTGATTTTGATAAATCGAGGTCAAAATATGTCATTGTCACACCGTCTTTCGTCGTCGATGTTAAGTTTTTAACAGAACCGGTTGAACTCTTCACAACAAAATAGTCGCTCACATCTGCCCCGGACAGTTCTTCATCGGAAAGATAGACTCTCACGATTTTGTTCTCTGTCAAAGTTCCAGAGTTTGCAGTCAAACTCACTTCAAACTTTTGACCATAAGTTGAAGAGTAGGAGTCGTAAATCTTCAAGCCCTCAGTTGCCTGAGTGACTGCCACGTCATCTTTTTCCACAATGATGGCAGTTGGCAAAGAGGACACATTCAAAACCAATTTTGAAGTTAACTCATAGTCATTCAAATCTTCAAGTTGCTCTTCGCTTAATGAGTCAAGATATTCACTGTATAGTTCACTGAACTTAAAGGCAATGACATTGTTAAAATCCGTTAGTGTTATGACAAAATCAATGTATGCCGTTCCTGCGCTCCCTGCATTCAAAGTGAAGTTTCTTGTCCTGCTGACAACAACGCCGTTCACTGTTTCATAACCGCCGTCTGTTTGGACCACAGAATAAACATTACTGTTACTTTCGTAAGTCAAATTATTTTTGACAATTGAGCCACTTTGTGTCAAAACCGTGATATTTTCGCTTGTGTTCACTTTAAATGATATGGCTTCATTTGAGTAGTTATAGGTTAAACTATCAACATCATATGTTCCTTCTGAACTGTTGTTATAGAGCAAACCAGAGAGTTTTACATCTCCCTCGGTGCCATATGAATATTGACTGCTCACAAATGAAATGTCGTCAAGACAGATTGGCTTGACAAGTTCAATTTCCACAACATATTTTAATTTGTCGTTTGCTTCTTTTAGAACATTTTTTTCCGCTTGCGTTAGAGTGCTATTGTTCTCCAGATTCTCGTCGAGATTTTCGTCATACCTCTCGCTTCGCACTTCCACTTGAATTGAGCCTTCAAGAGACTCATCTTGCACATTGAGCACACCATCAGTGATTATAAACGCAGGAGTGCTTTCCACTGTTCCGTTAGCATTTTGAATGTAATAGACTCCCTCAACATCGTCTTTTGTCACGAGAGCGAACTGCGTGCCCAAAGCATCGGTGTAAGAAAGCAAATTGTATGTCACTCCCTTTTCGTCAACTTCATAACTCGCCCCTGTTCCGCTGGAAGTTATGTAACTGCTGCTATAGGTTATGTTGTCCGAGATTTCAAGAGGATAGTTGTATGTCACCGCAAGACGCTGTGTCACTCCAATCTCAGTCACTGGTAATTTCACCTGAAAATAGACGTCAACGTTTCCGGTGCTGGATTCGTTGGAAGATATGTTTATTCTATATTTTGAGCCACGGCTGGGTGCTGTCGCTTTCACTGTGAGCGTTCTCGACGCAGTTGATGTGTTTTCAAGCGAAGACTCGTTGTAGTTATTGAAAACGAGTGTTGAACTGATTGCTGTTGAGCAAGTAGCCCTCGCACTGATAACAACTTCATCGTTATAGTAGAGAATGTAGGACTTTGACGTCGAATCATACTCCACCGCATCTCCCGATGAGGCGTAGGTGACGGAATTGACCACGACTTTTAAGTCAGCATATGGATTGCTGTCGCAAGCAACAAAAACCCCCGCCAAAGCACACGTTAAAATTGATAAAAAAAGAAAAATTTTTTTCATATTGGCACCCATTCCTTTTTATTATGTCGATTTTTGCTCCAAAATATAATTTTTACAATTATTAATATTAATTATATATTAATGTGGAAAATAAAGTCAATTAAAAGAAGTAAAAAAAAGAACAAAAAAAATTAACTTTTTTTGTTGCTTTTTTTCAGTTACTTTTTTATATTTTTTTATGAATTTTTTTAAACTTTTTTTTAATTTTTTTTTAATTTTTTTTTAATTTTTTTTTAATTTTTTTTAAGAAATTTTATAAAAATTTTAACTTTTTTTATTTGTTTTTATCTGTTTTTTGAAACTTTTCAGTTTTCATTCTTTCATATTTAATTTTTGTGGCATTTCCTCCCCTGATGTGCCTTTCACTAAGATTAAACTTTAAAATACTGTCAATGCTCTTAAACAGTGGCAAATTCAGCCGTTTTAGCCTCTTGCTCAGGTCAAAATGCACTGTGCTTTTTGACACATTAAACCTCTTTGCCAAACTTCTCACAGTTCCCTTGTAATTAACCAAAAATTCTGCCTCAGCAAAAACTCTTTCTTCAATGCTAATATCCAAAGTTTTCACCCCTTTTTATCACCTTATGAGAGATATTCAAAAAATATGTCAAATTGTGACAAAAAAGAGATTAATTTGTATAAAAAGATTGTGAAAAATTGAAAAAAAATTGAAAAAAGAAATTTTCAACATTAATATTATTTTTTTCATTAAAATATAAGGATATTTTGCAAAAAGTCATTGTTTTCTTTCATTATAAATAATAAAAAAGAATGCCATAAAAGCACTCTTTTTTAAAAAAATCAAATTACTCTCTTGAATTATTTTTGTTTTTTTGTTTCGTCAATGAATTTTGCGATGTCTGCGACAGTTTTAAGATTTCCTGCTTTATCATCTGGAATGGTGACACCAAACTTCTCTTCCAAAGTCATAAGCATCTCAATCATATCAAGCGAATCCGCCCCCAAATCTTCCACCAATCTCGAACTATCTCCAACCTTTTTAATGTCAATATTCAGTTGGGTTGCCAACATTTTTCTCACTTCATCAATTGTCATTTTATCCTCCAATAATCAAATGTTATAAAAAGATTATACAACAATTTTCATATAAATGTAAAGCAATTTTACATTATTTATTTGAAGTTTCCAGATAAAGATTTGGGTCAACTTTTACATTGTCAAGAAGCACCTCGAAATGAAGATGGGCACCATCGTTTGACTCATTTTTAGCACTTGTTGACACTTTTCCAATGACCTGACCTTTGGTTACTTTGTCCCCAACACTCACTAAAACACTTTCGTCAAGTGAGCCATACACCGTGGTGAGCGATGAATTATGTTTGATTTTCACAACTGTTCCGAGCAGATATACGGTTTCCACGCTGACAACTTCCCCATCATAGACGGCAAGAACATCGGCATCGTCCGCACCTTTAATGTCCACTGCTTTATGCGATTCCCACTGCTTTAATGTTGAATTGTATTTTAGAGTCGTGCTGGAAAAATCTTTAATGATTGTCCCGTTTGCGACTGGCATAATGAATGTAATCGTAGTTGGCGTTGAGGTCTGCACATTTTCGTCATCGTTCAAACTATTATCTGCCGAACTCATTGCCACAACTCCCACAAAAATTATTGCCAAAAAACACAATCCAGTTGCAATCAAACTTCTTTTGTATCTTTGAAAAAACATAAATAATTTTTCTTTAAAATTCATCTTTACCTCCTTGGCAAAAATTATTGACAGGAAATAAATAGTTAAACAACTTTTTTTATCAAATTCTTCTTTTTTTAAAAAAACTAAAAATTGATTATTTTTAATAAGATTTGTTTTAGTTTTGATTTTAAAAATCAAAATTAATTTAAGAAAAGATGTTAAAAATAAATGAATAAAAAAGCATTAACATCTGGATAACCGACTGTTCGGTCGGTTAAAAAATGATAGTGGATATCAATTATATAAGCAAATATTCAAGTTTCAAGTTTTATAATAATATAAAATTCTCGACTGAATAGTCGAGAATTAATTAAACTAAAATTATTCATTAAAAGTTTTACTTATTTTTCAATGTTCATCATCTTCTGTTCCATCTTAATTCTCTTTCTTTCCTTATGATTGTGAAGCCAGATTTCTTTATTTTTTTCAAGACGTTTATTGCCGATGAGATAGTCATAGGTTAAAAGTAGGAATCCATTTAAGATGTGGATATAATAGAATAGGAATCTCCAAATTATGAGCGCCCACACCTGAGCACCAGCACCCAAACTCGCCTGTGCAAACAAACCTGCGAATAAGGCTGTGAATGAGAGGTCCGCTGTGCCTGTCCCCATCGGAATTGGGTTGAAAGCACTTGACAAATCCACCATTAATGCGATTGCCATAATCTTTATCCACATCTCAGGGTGCCACCCGGCAAACGCACAGTATATGAAAAATGGCATGCTATATGTGGTCAAAAAATAGATGATAGAAAAGAAAATGTTTATAAAAATAACGCCAAATGATTTACTATATTTTTTTGTTGTCTTATGCCAAATATTCACCGTATTTATAACATTTTTAAAAGACTTGTTATAATCTTTAATAATCCTAAATTTTCCGATCTTAATCTTGCTTAAAATTTTCAATGAGCCCACCACAATGCCTGCACCTGCCCGCCTATTTAAAGAAACAAAAGTGACTGTGAAAATGACCACCGCTAAAACAAAATATCCCACCCAGCTGAGTGTTGTCGCAAGTCCAGTGGCAACTGTTTCCGTTGTATTTACAGTGGTTGTGGCAAAATTACTGAACATAAAATATGTGGCAAAAAAGAAATAGACTATTTGGAAAAAAATATATTTTGCCACGGTCACAGAAATTCCAGCGCCAGCTTTAATGCCATATTTATTTGCATAAATCACTTGAAATGGCTGTCCACCAGTGCTTAAAGGAGTGATGACATCATAGTATTTCCCAATAATCCCCACTTTGAACCCGAGATTAAAACGAAAAACGCCCGTTGTGTTATGTATCAAACTAGTGAAACGAACTTGGTCGCACATCATACCAACGAACACTGTGCCAAGAGCCGCCAAAAGAAACCACCAATTGACATCAAAAATTGCAGTGAGCGACTCAAAAGGGTTTTGCTCCCCTGAAAGTTGCACCACTAAAACTAAAATAATAACAGCCAAATTTAATGCAAAATAGATAAAATTAAGCCATTTCTTTTTCTTTTTTGACTTGATTTTCTTTTCCTCAATGGCAACTTCTTTTTCCGCTTGCAACTCTTGAACCTTGTCCAAATCTTCTTTTTCCAATTTCACAAGAGGAGGAATAATGGAGTAACGCAGAGTTTCATTCATATTTTCTGCATAGTTGCTGATATATCTGTGCAGTTTTCCCTTTTTGTATTTAATATTTTTTAAGAGGGGAGTAATCATTTTTTTTACTCTAAACTTTTTTATGCTAGATTTAGTGTTTTTCTTTAAAATTTCAGCCATTACTCCCTCCTTTTTTCAAAATTTTTATAAAATTATTAATTATACAAATCTTCAAAATTAATTGTTTGATAGATTGTATCTGTGCCGTTTTTAAGCGTTGACACAAGGTTGGCTCTGTAAGTGGAATAATTGTCCTCAGCAACCTCGTCAAAAATCTTTTCAAACATGGTTTGATTATATGAAATGGAGGTTTTCTCACTTGTTAGTTTTGAAAAAACATTTGCAGAGGTCAAGTTGTTCAAGTCGTCTGCTGAAGCAAACAGATTGTTCAAAGTGCCTGTGTAAAGCACGATGTGATAGCCTGTGTAACTGTCACTTTCTTCAAAAATCAAGTCAGAGATTGCCCCAACTTTGCCATTGCCGTCGTCATACAAATCTATCGCAGCGTCGGTAAAACTTTCCACCATAGAACTCGTCTGCGTTCCCACAACATAGTCATACTCTGCATTAATGATGCCTGTGTCCACATTATATTTGTAGAGATAACTATTAAAAATCTCCACAATTTCGGTCAAATCAGTCTTGTTATTTAACTCTTCTTCCAAGTTTTCATAAAGTTCTTGAACACTGACTGTCACTTCGTTTCCGTCATCATCAACCACATTTTCGCCTGTTTCAAGGTCCCTTTCTGTTGCATAAGTGTTGCTTGCTGATTTAAGGTTTGCTATAAGTGTTGCAATGGCATCGCTCGAAACGGTCGTGTCCGCCTCAACTGTTTCAATGTCTGATGTTTGGTCATCGCTAAGTTTCACCAGAATGTGAATGCAAGTGATTAAGGTTTCATCGCTTGTTGAGCCGTAGTAAACATAATCTCCCCTATTTGTCGTCCCTGTTAAGTCGCTGTAAAATTGAGTGCTTGAACTGTTATAAGTCGCTAAATTCTCCAAATATCTTTCTTTATACACGTCCACGACTTTTTGCAAACGAGCGGAACTAACGACATAGCCACCGGTCGTTCCGTCTTCATTTTGAATGGTTGAGTCGTAAGTGTAGCCATTTGAGGTCTCATAAATTTCCTCAAATTTTGTCAATTTTTGGCTCTTATAGTTTGCTTCAAACAGCCTCGTCATCTCTCTTTCAAACACGGCGGTGTCGCTCATATCGCTGTAATCATAATACTTTTGCGAAGATTTGAGGGCGGTGAGATATTTTTTCCACACGAGAGTTTTATAGTCGTTGTCGCTCCCACTGATGAATTTTGTATATTTGAATTTACTCTTTGCGTAACTTATTGCATCGTCATAGTTTGAAAGAGTCACATCATTTTTCACAGTCAAAGTGTCTTCTTCGGCTGTTTGAATAAGCACAGCCTTGCCCGAAATATTTTGGAATTTGGTCGCATAACTCTCTTGTGGGTCATAGTCTGGGTCACTTTCCTCTTCGTCCTCTGTAACTTCGTTTGACGAAAGACCAAAATCGTTTCTAACCTCTGTGACATAGGTGTCAAGAGCACTGTCAACATAATCCCAACAATTCGACACAATCTCACGATAGTCATCACTTGTGAGCGAATATCTCTCGTCCTCCAAACTGTCGATGTAGGAAAGCAGATATTGTTGGCTGATAAGCTCGTCGGCAGTCATTTTAAAGGACTCCTCGGCAGTGTATCCATAGTAACTGTAATATTGATATCCGCCGTTGTTATAGCCGTTTATGAGTTCTTCCCTCGTGATTGAAATATCCCCGCTTGTCGCCACAATTGATGACAAGGCGGAATAGTTGTTTGTATTAAACAAATTACAACCCGTGAGAACGGAAATGAACGAAAATAAAAATACAAGTAAAAATGCAATCTTTTTTTTCACAATAAACTCCAATTTTTGTTAATAATTTCTAAACATTTATAGTTTTTTAACACATATAGTTTAGCAACCTAAATTATACATTAATCTCATAACAAAATCAAATAATTATTCGATTTTTTGGCAATTAATTAAAAATGAAATTAACATCTGCTCTTGTTTTTCCTTATTTTGCTCTTTTTTTAATGTAATTATGGGCATTTTGCTATTATTTAATACGTATTCAATTGATGGCAAACTCAAAAATTTATATAAAGGTTTTTGAAAAACATCTTCATAAAATGTGATATTTGTCCCAAAATCGTTCAAGGCAATGTGTTTCACCATAACCTTTTGCCCAAGGTTTTTAATTAGTCCCACAAAACAAAGTTGCACCACAGGCTGTGGCACGGGTCCAAACTTGCTTGCAGTTTCGTCTAAAAGTCCATTTAATTCTTCTTTTGAGACAATTTTGCTCACCTTTGTGTAGAACAAAATCCTATTTTCATTTGTTGAAATGTAGTCTTGTGGCACGAAAGCGGAGATGGAAAGGTCAAGTTTAATGTCCCGCACTTCTTCCACTTTTTCTCCTCTCAGTTCCCTCACAGCCTCGTTCAAAAGTTTCACATAAAGGTCAAAGCCAACCTGTTGCATATGCCCGTGCTGACTCCTGCCCAAAACGTCGCCCGCCCCACGAATTTCTAAATCTCTTAAAGCCAGTTTGTAGCCACTGCCAAAGTCCGAAAACTCCATTATTGCGTCAAGGCGTTTATATGCGTCAATGTTTAAAACCTTATTTTTGGAAAAACTGAAATAGGCAAAAGCCTCTATGTTACTTCGCCCAATTCTGCCACGCAGTTGATAGAGTTGGCTGAGCCCCAACTTGTCGGAATCAATGACAAAAAGGGTGTTTGCATACGGCAAATCAATCCCATTTTCAATGAGAACTGTCGAAATTAATATCTGTGTTTTTCTGCTGTAAAGGTCATAGATGGCACTTTCCAAAGTTTTTGTCGGCATCTGTCCGTGGGCAAAACCAATCTTTGCGTCTGGCAAAAGAGTTTTTAGATGTGCATAAAAATTACCAATCGTTTCCACACGATTGTAGACAACAAGCACCTGCCCCTCTCTTGAAAGTTCTCTTTTACAAGCGTCAACCAAAATGTTGTCTGAATAGTCGATGACGGAGGTGGAGATTTTCTTCCTGTCCTTTGGTGCGGTGGAAAGAAAACTCACGTCCCTAATGCCCGAAAGCGACATATAAAGCGTGCGTGGAATGGGCGTTGCTGAAAGGGAAAGGACGTCCACAGTTCTTTTTTTGTTTTTCAGTTTTTCTTTGTCTTCCACACCAAAACGCTGTTCCTCGTCCACGATTATGAGCCCCAAATCTTTAAAAACGACATCATCACTCAAAAGGCGATGAGTGCCACAAATAAGGTTGATTTTCCCGCTTGACAAATTGCTTAAAATTTCTTTTTGCTCCGCCTTTGTCTTGAAACGGTTGATGACCCCCACTTCCACAAAAAAATTTTTCATTCGGGAGACAGCCGTGGCAAAATGTTGCTCGCATAGAATGGTCGTCGGGCAAATGAAAGCCACTTGTTTGCCGTCTTGGATTGCCTTAAAAGCCGTTGCCAGTGCCACTTCCGTCTTGCCAAAGCCCACATCACCACAGAGGAGTCTATCCATCACACGACTCCCTTCCATATCTTTTTTAATCTCAGCAAGCGCTCGCACTTGGTCGTCGGTGTAGGTGTATGGAAAAGAACTTTCAAACGCACTTTGAAGATATGTGTCTTTCGAATAGACAAACCCTTTTGCATTGAGCCTCTGCCCATACACTTTCAAAAGGTCAAACGCCATTTCCTTTATTGACGCTTTCACCTTTTGCTTGATTTTGTAGAACTCCGCGCCACCTATTTTGTTCAGCTTTGGCGTTTCCTCGCCTGAATAAAGCGAGAGCAAATCTGTGTTCTCACTTGGCACATAGAGTTTGTCGCCATTTTGATATTCAATGACGATGTAATCCCTTGAAACATCTGTGATTTTGATGTTTTTAATGAGGGTGCATTTGCCGATGCCGTGAACCTCGTGGACGACATATTGACCCACTTGTGGCAAAAAATTTTTGCTTTCAAGCCCTTTTTTCAAGCCAGTAATGCTTTGATGGACTAAAAGGTCGCTGACGCCCACAATAACAACCTTTTCGAGTTCAAAATTTGACGAATAGAAAATGTCCATCGTCAGCAAATTAATCTTCCCACTAAGAACTTCATCAAAGTTTTTAACCTCTGCAAATTCAAGTTTTTTCTCATCAAAAAAAATCTTAATTTTGTTCCTGAGAGCGACATTTTTGCAACTGACAACCACAGTAAAACCCTCAAAAAGATATCCCTCAATGTCCTGTGTTAACTCCAAAAAACGATTAAAATATTTGGGCATATGGCGACATTCAAAATTCACATTATGGACGCTTTCAAAAATCTTGTTTTGCGACAAAAGCCTTGAAAAAGCGACAAGTGAAAAGCCACTGCCAAAACCATTCAAAATGTCTTTTTTTGTGCAATAAAAGTCCATATGTTTTGGCAAAAATTCGCCCTTTAAGGAAAGGCTTAAAAAGTTTGAAACATTGTCGTCTTCAATGGTTTTAATCTCATCTAAAATCAACTTTGGCTCGTCAAAAAAAATCCTTGCATCTTGTGGCAAAAAGTCAAATATTGTCGCCCCAAAGCCCTCGTAAAACGGCAAGAAAAAAACATTTGAGATGTTTGAAATGCTCTCATCTAAATATTCAATTTGCCCGTTCACAATGCCTAAAAGTCTTATCATACTCTCAGGTGAAAGCAAGAGTTTTTCGACATCTTTTTTTATTCGTTGTTTAATCTCTTCCTTATCTTTTTCACTCACATTTAAAAAAGAAAAAGGCGGGATTTCAACTGCTTTCACATTTTTCCCTTTGCCAAAAGTGGCAACATCAAAAAAGTTTATTTCTTCAATCTCGTCGTCAAAAAAACTTACTCTCACAGGTCTTTCATTGTTTATTGGAAAAATGTCCAAAATGTCGCCCCGCAGTGTAAAATCGCCACTTTCTGTCACAATATCTTGCTTTGCATAGCCCATTTCAAGCAGTTTTTTCACAATCTCACGAGGGTCATACGCTTTCCCTTTTTTTAAGGTTATACTCTTTTTTTGCACAAACTCCTTTTTGGGAAGTCGCTGAAAAAGGGCGTCGGGCGTCACAAGCAAGACGTCGAAATCTCCCTTTGAGAGCAGGTCGACGTCATTCATATATTTTTTAAAATCTGCGTTTTGTCTGTCGTTAAAACTGATGAGTAATGGCAATTTTTTATGCAGTGAGACAACCTTTTTGCCAAAAGATGAGATCATATTTTCATATTTTTCAAGCACTTCAACATTTGGAGTCACAATCATCATTTTCCCACGAAAAAGACAGGGTAAAAAAGTCTTTTCCCCCTCGTTTAGTCCGCTTATAGTCACTCGTTTTTGGCTTTCAATTTCGTCTATTTTTGCCTTTAAATTATCCATCAATCAATTCCAAAATCTTTTTAACGCCACCATCGATGGCAGTTGTTATACTCAAAAAACTCTCCTCATCAATTTTGCTCAAAACATAGTCCTTCAAATCAGTTTTCTCGTCTTCTTGCCCTGAGCCAATCCTAACTCGCTTAAAATCTTCACTTTGAAGCCGAAAAACAATGTTTTTGAGTCCATTGTGCGTGCCCGCACTTCCGTGCTCACGAAATCTAAAAACACCCTTTGGCAAATCTATGTCGTCGCAAATCACAATGACATCTTTGATGTCGAGTTTATAGTAGTCTAAAAAATCTTTCACTGCATTCCCGCTCAAATTCATAAAAGTTAGTGGTTTCATCAAAATTATAATCTCATTTCCCCACTTTCCTTGACCATAAAGTGCATTAAATTTCCCCTTATTCACACTTACGCCAAGCTTAGCGGAAAGTCTATCAAGGCACATAAATCCAAGATTGTGATATGTCAAAGCATACTCGCTTCCCGGGTTGCCAAGTCCCACAATTAACTTCATTTTTTCTCTCCTTTTATAACATTAAAAGGCTCAACTATCGTGTTTTTCTTCAATTTTGCATTTGTCAAAAAAGAGCCGGACACATCGCAATTTTCCCCCAAAACACTGTCCACAATCACATTGTTTTCCCTCAAAATTGTCCCGTCGCCAATCTCAGTTTCACCCTTTAAAACATTTCCCGAAAGTATTTTCACATTTTTCCCAATCTTCACAAAACACTCCACCAAACAATCCTTAAAATTAAAAATTTCAACTCCGTTTTTAAGGTGTTTTTCCAAAATTCTCTCTTTTAAAATCTGCCTTGCTTTGCTTAAAGTGACAAAATTAAAAACTGAAAAAAATTCCTCTTTTGAGAGAAAGTTTGCCTCTGAACTCATCTCAAACTTGCCAGTTTTAAGTGCACAAGACTTGAAAATTACGCCCCGTGGAAGTTTGCAGTAGTCCAAATTTTTAGTGACTGCATAGTCAAGCGCATCTTTAATTGTCTGCTGTGAAATGAGTGGCGTGTCGCCAAATAGGACGATCAAAAAATCTTCATCTTTCACGCAAGGCTTCACGACATCAACAATATTTTGCTTCTCGAAAATGTTTTTTTTCACACTTTCAAAGTCGCTTACAGCCTCTTCCACCCAGCCTAAAACGCTCCTGCCCAAGATGTCTTTTGAGAGAAATTCCTGCATATTGCCTTGCATTAGAATGACTGCACGAATTTTGCTTTCAACAACATTTTCAAATTGAAATTCTGTTAGGATATCTGTTTCCAAAATAAAATTTTCCATATCTAAATATTAGTTACCTTTTTTGTTTTTGTCAATTAAAGTATGTTTTCTCGCCCCACATAGTCACAATTTTCACCCGTTTTTTTTCAAATTCGCTTTTCCCTATGAGTTCAAAAATTTCTTTTGCAACCCATTTTTCGCCCGTTTCACAAAAAACTGGGGTGAGGGTCATCTTTTTCACTTCTTCAATCACCGCCACCACTTGTCCACTTTCCACTTCACAAAATTGTTTTTTATCAAGGCTAAAACCAAAGATTTTGCCTTCAAGTTTCTTTCCAAGAATTTTTTTGCTTGAATTTTTCTCTCTCACTTTCTCAAAAAATTTCAAAAGAATGTCTTTGCACTCTCTCTCACTTTCGCCAAAAACAACCTCAACCTTGTGCTCACAGTGCTTGTCCTGCAAAATGTCGGCACAAGAAAAGCCCAGATTTTCATCTTTTGCTCCAAAAACAACTCTCTTAATTCTTGCATTTGCAATCGCCCCACTGCACATCACACAAGGTTCAAGAGAAACATACATTTCGCACCCGTCGAGCCGAAAACTTTTCAGTTTTTTGCAGGCTTTATTGATTGCCAAAATCTCAGCATGATAGAGTGCGTTTTGAGCAGTTTCCCGCTTGTTATATGCCCGAGAAATCACACGACCATCTTTCACAATCACCGCCCCAACAGGCACTTCGGCATTTTGCAAAGCATATTCTGCCTGCTTTAAAGCAATTTTCATAAAGTTTTGCATTTTTCTTTTCCTTTCTTCAACAATTTTAGCATAATATCTTTGTTTTCCCTAAATATTTCTTTCAAATTTTTAAGACCGATTGGGTGACAAAGGCTGTTGTCTCCTACTTCAATTGTGAAGCCCAAAATATTGAGTTTCATCAGGCAATAGTCCTTGTAACCTCCGCTACTTTTTTTTGTGAAAATTGGCTTATATCCATTTTCTTCTTTAATTATTTTAATGTATTCCTTTTGTTTTTTCAAAGTTTCTTTTCTTTGCCCCAAAAAACCATAATAAAAAACTTTTCCCTTGCTGTGAAAACTGAGAATAACTCTCGGCGAAACTTTTTTCGTTAGAAAAATCAAACTTTTCACTTCGCTTTCAGAGTTTGGACTTTTGCCCACAAAATTTTGTGCAGATGGGGCGAGTTTGACATTATTTTTTCCCTGCCCCCAACAACAATTAAAATTCACATTAAGGTCAACGCCGTTTGCATTTGCTTTAAAAAATTTTTTGTCGCAATTTTTTAAAATCAGTTTAATCAATTTTCGCTTTTTCTTGTCTTTGATAAAATTCGCCCCACAAAGACAAATCTTCACACCGTCGGGGTTGGAAAGTGGCACAAAAACAACCTTTCCAAAAAAGGCAAAGTTCGACAGATATTTAATGAGTTCAATACACAAAAAAGAGGTGATGTATTCCCTTGCGTGAATTCCCGCTTGAATTAAAATCACGTCGTCTCCCTCGCCCAAAGTGAAACTTAAAAGGTCGCACCCGAGTTCGCTTTTGCCAAACACAACACATTTTGAAATTTTGCTGATATCTTTGAGTTCTTTTTGCAATTTTTGCCAAATTCTGTTCACAAAATTAGTTATGCAAGAAAATCTTTTTGTGTTAAAAACAATGACTTTTCAAAAAAAATTAACAAAGAAAAACAAAAAAACTATATAATTCCCCAAATGAAAGTGAAAAGTGTTATGAGCCCGCCCACCAAAAAAGTTGCCACTATCAGCACAACTTCACTTGCCGTGGGTTTCTGTTTTTTATTTTCAAGTTCGGTGAAGACCATACTTTTCAAATTTTTTATGTTATATTCGCCCATCAGTTTATTTAAGTTTTTAATATTTACAAAATTACCATCTGTTTCAAAATTTTCTGGCGAAGAAGAATATTCTTTGTTTATTTCGGCAATGTCACTGAGCATCTTTTGCACTTTTTTGATCCTTGTCTCCTTTAAAAGCATAACGAACAAGATTACTAGTCCAAAAGTTATTATTCCAAGCACAAGAACACTGGTTAAAAAGAAAGTTAAAATGTTGCCGTTGCCATACAAAAAGTTTTCAAAAAGTGTCGTGAAATTTCCGCCAAACCAACCATTAACATAGGCGAAAGTGAGATAGATGCTTAAAAAATTATTCACAAAATGGACGATTATGGCTGGCAAAATGTTTTTGCTGACGACAGCCGTGAGCCCAATCAAAAAGCCCAAAACCGTTGCGAAGAAAAACTGATTGACGTTTAGGTGCATAAGCCCAAACAAAATTGACGAAATGATGAGTGCACGCATTAATCCGAGCGTCGAAAGTCCCTTTAAAAGAAGACCCCTGTGTGCAACTTCTTCACAAAGGGCGGGCAACAAAGCAACACTCAAAACTTGCAGGAAAAATGCCAAGATTGAATAGTCATCTGCGGAAACGAGCACACTGAAAGAAGGCGACTTTTCATAGCCCAAAAAAGAGATTATATTGCTGAAAAATGATGCCACAAAAGTGTTTAAAACATAGCATAAAACGCCAATTAAAAGACAGATTAAAATGGGGAAAAACTTCATTTTAGAAAACCCGAATTGTTCCAAGGTCACCTTTGCTTTTTGCTTTCTCAAAAACGAAAAAAGAAACACGCTCAAAACTAGCATCAAGCCAACTTGAACAAAAATTGTGGAAATCAAATCGTTTATGTCACTTGAAAAAGGCAGTTCTACATAGATAAAAAAAATGCGGACAAGCACAAAGCAAATCATCAAAATGAAATATGTCATCATTGAACTGAAAACCAGCGATTGCTTTTTCATCTTATCCTCCAAAAGAATTGAACAGCCACAAGATGACACACACAACCATGGTCAAAACCATACAAGATATGTCGGTAGTCCTCGTCCTCACTGCCTCCGCGTTTTCATCTTTATCTTTACTTTCAATCACCATTGAGTCTTTTTCCAAATTCAAATAGTTCCTGTGCTTTTTGGTGTATTTATTTAAAAACACAAAGAAAAGGGTTGTTAACAAAACTCCAATTGCAAAAATGAGAGTTGTTATAACCACTTCAAGCACGCCAAAATTTGAAAAGGAAAAGAACGCTCCAACACTTGAAAAATAGGACAAAAGGAGCACTAATAGGTTATTCACAAAGTGGAAAATAATTCCATAGACGATTGAGCCTGTGAAATAGACCAAGCACCCGAGCACGAGCCCCAAGATGAGTTGATGCACAGTTTGATAGATTGAAAAGTGGATAATCATAAAAATTATTGCTGAAATAGCAATGCTTAGCCCTGCCCCGAATTTCCTCCTGAGCGAGTTATAAATTATGCCCCTAAACACCAATTCCTCGCACACCGCAGGGACTATTGCAAACACAATTATTGAAAGCAAAAGTTGTCCAAAATTGTCAAGAGGGACACTCCCGCTCGTGCTTAAAGAACTGATTGACGACGCCCAAACATTGAACATTCCCGTGAAGTTTAAACTCACAAAAAAAACTAAAAAGGCAAGACCTATCACTGCAAAAACAATCTTCTTATCAAACTTTATTTTTAGCCTTGAAGCCTCAAAATAGTCGATTTTATTTTTTTTGTTGTAAATTATAAAAAGTAAAAAGAACCCAAGTTCACACAAGATTGAGTTTAAATAAATATACCAAATGTTGCTGTAAATCTCGCTTGATGAATAGCCAAGATAGTTGATAAAAAGATATGTAATCATACTGATTAAAAAAAGAACTGCAATGTTTGATAGTAGTGACCCCGCAAACACCAAACTTCCATCTTTGAAGCGATAATTTTTTCTCATGGAAAAAAGTATAACATAATTTTTGCAAAAGGCAAACGGAAAAAATTATATGTTGAAAACCGTCCCCACATCGTTTTGAAATGCCACGTCAACGCACAAGTTTTTCCCCTCCTCAATATCATGCTCAAGAAGAATTTTTTTGATGGTGGAATATGCCAAGTTTGGAGTGTTGTTCTCTTCGCTCAAATGGGCAAGAACAACCTGTTTTAAGCCACTTGGAGCAAGCGACACAATGGCAAGCCCGCACGCAAGATTGGACAAATGCCCGTTGTCACTCAAAATTCTCTTCTTCGTTTTTGCGGGATATTTTGGGTTTTGCCTTAAAAGATTTTCGTCGTGATTACTCTCCAAAAACAAAATGTCACTGCCAGAAAGGCACCTCAAAGTGTCGCTTGACACAAAGCCCAAATCAGTCGCCACACTCACTTTTTTGCCCTCAAATATCACACTATAACCCACACAAAAATTGCTGTCGTGTGGGAGCACAAAACAAGAAACCTGCAAATCTTTCACACAAAAATCACTGCTAGTAAACCACTCAATCTGGGAATTTGGCAAAGACGAGATGCCGTCAAGTGCCATTTCCCTCACAAAAGCAGGGATAAAAATCTTTGTCATCTTGTGCTTGTTTAAAAAAAATTTAACACCACTCAAATGGTCAAAATGCTCGTGAGTGAGTAAAATTGCGTCAATGTTGTCACCACATTCGCCCACTTTTTTGAGCCTACTCTCAATGTTTGTGAGCGTTAGACCATTATCAATCAACAATTTTGTCCCGCCACCCTCAATAAAAATTGAATTTCCCTTGCTTCCGCTTGATAAACTGACTGTTTTCATAATGATTGAATTATATCACATTTTTTGTGAAAAAACATAACCAAAATTTAACTTTTTTTATTTAATTTTTCACAAAAACAGGAAAAAATTATTCAATTATTAAAGAAAAACATAAAAATTAATTATAATTTTGCAAAATGACTTTCCCTTGAATCCACGACTTGAAAAACCCTTCAAGGCTTCTCTTTGTCACCACTTCAAAACTGGAAATGAGGTCGTCGGGCGTGGCATTTTTAAACTTGTTTTCCTTAAAATAGTGTTTAAGCGCTTTCAAAAAATTTTTCTCGCCCACAGTTTTTTCGAGGTTGTCAAAGAAAAGCACCCCTTTCACATATGAGATGTAGGTGTATTCCATTTCTCCGCTAAAATCGTTCACATTCCTGCTCATTGAGCCGTCAAAATCGCCATAAACACTCTCATAAATCTCGCTGAACAAAATGTAACTTGAAAGTGACGCATTAAGGCTGTCCGTTTCAACAACATTATAGCCGTCGTTATACCTATAAAACATCAGCGTGGAAAATTCGGTTAAACCCTCGTCGAGCCACGCATACTCACAAGCGTTGCTCCCAACCATATTATACCACCATTGATGAGCCGTTTCGTGCACGATGACGTTCAAATAGTCGTCATAACTCTCAATCGTGTCCGAGATATAGACGAGATTTGGATATTCCATTCCGCCGTGGATAAAATTTGTCTTCACAACACTGAAAGTTTCATATGGATAACTCCCAAAAAGGTCGCTGAAAGTCTTAATTGCTTTCACTCCCGTTTCTAAACTCCTCTGTGCATTTTCGTCGTCATAATAATAGTAGTAGACCGTCACACCGTCCACCTTTTCGCTGATGACAGAAAACTTTTTGCTGAGGACAAAAGCAAAATCTCTCACCGCACTGGCAGAAATTGTGGTCACTTTGAGCCCATTTTCCTCGCTCACTTTCGATTGAGAGCCAGAAGTCGCCACGATAAAGTCATCGTCGCAAGAAATTGTCACATTATAGTTCGCCGAGTCGCTGTAAAATGGGTCGCCGTTACTGCCATAGTTGTCCTGCACAAATTCACCGTTTTCAAACACGCAAGCAACGGGGTAAAAATTGCCAAAATTATAGGTGTTGTCGCCATAGCCAAAGCGGTGGACACAGTTTGGCAAAAGCACCTCAAAAGAGATTTCAATGTCAACTTCTTCCCCCGGAAACATCTCTTCAAAAAGGTCAACATTCAAGATATTTTCGTCCGTTCCCTCAATCTCCACTTCCACAGTTTTGCCAGAAACATTCACGGATAAAATGTCAATTTCACCCGCCGAAAAACCGTTTGGATAGGCGTTATCATAATTTTTCAGCGACACAGGCGAATAGGTCGCACCTTGCCTAAAAGCATTTGGATAGAGATGAAACTTGACGCAGTCAAGAGTGGTGTCATAATTATTTTTATAATTCAAGCTTTCAACTCCACAAAGAGTGTTGTCGCTCTCGTCAAAAGTGAGATTCAGGTCATAATTTGAAAAATTTTCGCTGATGTCTTGAAGGGACGCTTCACCGCAAGCAGAGAGTGAAAAAAAACTTATGCACAACAAAACAAAGCACAATGCCACTGACAACAATCTGGAATGTCTTTTTTTCTTTATAAAAACATCTCTCATATCAACTATGTCTATGCAACCTTGTCCTGTTTTTATGTTTTTTAAAAAGTTTTTTATGTGTTTAAATTAATAAAAAAAATGAAGTGAGCCCTGCGAAACTCACTTCTAAAAGATTATCTTTTTTTGTTGTTTTTAGTTGAGAATTTTCAACCAAAAATACAGATTAATAGGTTAGAAAATCTCAACCAAAAACCACGATTGAATAGCACGCCAGAGCACACACTGCCATTATGCAAAATGGAATGAAGATGAATAAAGATGTCTTGCACGCAAGGGCAAATCCACACACGGTTATGGTCAAAATGACAGCATAATCCTTGATGCTGATTAAGGTGTTGTAAAAGTCAGTTGGCAAAAATTGCACTGGCAGAGCATCGTTAAGATAGACAAGCCCAAGCAAAATGATGGTCAAAAAAGCCATCAATTGTCCAAGCGATGAAAATGTCTTTGAAAAATTTTTTAGTAGTATCATAATTTTTCTCCTTAACTTTTTTAATTTTCTAACATTTTAATAACCTTGTCAAGCCGTTTTAATACTTCTTCTTTCCCGAGAAGTTTCATCAGCGAATAAAGGTCTGGGCTGTTTCTCCTTGAAGTCATTGCAACTCGCACAAGTCCGCTCACATCTGCCACACTTCCCTTAAAATTTGCGGGATTTTGACGATATTCTTTCATATCTGTGCAAAAGCCAAACTTTGCACATAGTTTTCTAATTTTTTCAAACCAGACTAGTTTGTCACCACTCTCATCAAAAACTTTTGCATACTCTTTTAATATGTTACAGATGTCTTTTTTGTCAATTTTTTCATCAAAATCATAGTCGCCAAGTTTTTTATCGTCAAGTCCCAAAAACATATAGTCATAAAGTCCCTCAACTTCGCTCCACTTTGAAATGTCTTTTCGAGGGTTGTTGCCACATCTATCTATGTCAAAAAGTTCTATGCAAAACTGCTTTTTGTCTTTTAAAATGTTTGCAAACAAAGGGTCGTAATTTTCTGCCCATTCCAAACTCTTTTCATAAATCTTTTCACTTTTAAATTTGCTGATGACCTGCTTTGAATAGTCATCGAGTTTTTGGAAGTCAAACATAGGATTGTTTGTGCCAATCTTTTTCACACTGAAAGGAAAATCATATATAGAAAGCATTGGATTTTGCCTTCGCCAGTCCTCAAAATTGCTGTTTATAAGGTTCAAAAGATATTCGAGAACACTTTCCACAGGATAACCTTTCTCAATGAAAAATCTTGCGTCTGCTTCCTTGTCTTTTCGCTTGCTCAATTTTCGCTTGTTCCCTTCTTCGTCAATCTTGCAAACCACAGGGGTGTGGGCATATTTTGGGGGAGTTAAAGAAAACGCTTCAAACAACTCCAAATGAGATGAAAGAGAAGGATACCATTCCTCGCCTCGAACGACAAGTGTTGTCCCCATAAGAGTGTCGTCAACAACGTGGGCAAGCGAATAGGGCGGAGTGAAGTTGCTCTTTAAGATGACAACGTCTTTTGCATTTTGTCTAATCTCTCTTTCGCCCTTAATCTCGTCGTAAAATTTAAAAGTTTTCTCCGGGTCGCCGTTTGATTTCAGCCTGATTGCAAAAGGCATCTTTTTCGCCAAATTTTCCTCAATCTTCTCAAAACTTAAATCTCTGCAAACGTCTTTTTCCTCAATGTCAAGGCTGTTTTCAATCTCGTCTTGTCTGCGTTTTAAGATGTCCCCTTTGCCCTCAGATTTCTCACAAAAACAAGGGTATGCCCTGCCTTTTTCAACGAGATTTTTGGCAAATGCAACATAGATGTCTTTTCGCTTGCTTTGGATATAGTTGCCATAGTCGCCCACCTGACTTTTTTTGCTCCCAAAATAGCCTTCGTCTGGGCAAAGTCCAAAATATAAAAGCATTTCAAAGGCAATATCGCCCGCATCTTTCACTTCCCGTTTTTGATCGGTGTCTTCAAGACGCATAAAAAACACGCCACCAGAATGATAGGCAATCAACTTGTCAATCAACGCCCCAAACACCGTGCCGATGTGGAGATATCCTGTTGGGCTCGGGGCAATTCTCGTGACTTGTGCGCCGGCTTTAAGGTTTCTTTTTTTATATTTTTTCAAATAATATTCAGCATCAAATTTAACATGTGGAAAGAGCAAATCTGCCAATTTTTTAAAATCCATTTTTTCCCCTTTAAACATTCATATAATAGATTGAAAGACGCATCGCACTCATAAAACCCTCATATGTCCCCAAAATAAACTCATTAATCAGATTTATTTTTGACCTCTCAAAAATTGAACAATTTTCAAGATAGGAAGTCTTATTTGTGGCAAGTAAATATTCCTCAAAAAAAGTGCCTTCGCTTGCCAAAATGTAGTTGTTAAAATCTCTCTCAAATGTGCTTTTTAGCCCCAGCATATTGCTGACAATTTCTGCCAAGCTTGTCTTATTTGCAGAGGAAACGCCATAGGACAAGTCGCTGTTTGTTAAAAGTGCTGTCAAAAGTTCACCTGTGTCGTTTGCAAAATTTTTAAAGACACTTGAATTGTTAAACCAAGTCGTCACCGCTCCCTCGCTTTCGTCCACAACATAATTTTTAAGGTCATAGTTGTAACTCACTTTTGAAAGAGTGTAAAGTTCAAACCAAGACACATCGCTGAGTGCCCCTTTTGTGGCGTTTGAAGCCTCAAAGTCGCTTGAATATAGGGGCTCAAAATAATAGTTTGAAAATACACCACTTAAAGAATACAACTTGTCAATTAGGTTAAAATATGAGTTAATCAATTCGTGATATTGCAAATATCCGTTTGAATTTTCATAGATAGTTTTCACCTCGTCAAGCGACTTCAAACTTGAAAGCACAGCCCCAAATTTTGCATAGATATCATTGAGTTCGTCTTGCGAAAAATCACCAAGAGAAAACAAAATCCCATTTTTCCTGCTCGCAACCGAGAAAACAATTCCCGACGAATAACTCACAAATTTATCCAAAATGTATGGGAAAATATAATATTTGTCGTCACTCACAGCCTCAGTTTGAACCACTTTTGAAGCATTGATATCAATATTGATGTATCCTTCGCTGTCGCAATAGTCGTCCAAAATGGCAGAATAGACACTGTCCACATCTGCTTTTGAATAGTTTTCCCCGTCACAAGCGGTGAAAAAAAGTGCGGAGAAAATCATCACACAAAACACACTGAAAATGCTAACTTTTTTAAACAAACCTCTCTTCATCAAAATCTCCCCTCGTCAAAAAAGTTCTTTGCCCACAAAGCGTCGGTTGCGTTTGAAAGCCCCGTCACATAACTTGCATAATTTCCCGCCCATTCATAGATGTTAAGAGAGTTAAGAATTTCCACAAAATCTTTAAAATCGCTGTTTGTGACAACATCGTCATCACTGAAACTCTCGCCATACAAACAAAAATAGTCAAAAGAAATCTTCAATGCGTTACTGTCCATATTGCCCCTTGTGGCAGTGAAAATTTGCTTTACAACATAGTCACAAAGCCCAATTTTAATGACATAATTTTGGCAAGAATATGATAGCCCCATATCATCAAAAGAATATTCTCTTACGACATTCACAAGGTTTTTGAAAAACACACTTCCGCTTTTGTAGCACTCGGCATAGGCAGTTGAAAGCACTTTTTCACTGCTGATGACCAAATTGCACGCATATGTCGCTCCACTCGTTTCCTCCGCCTTTGCGTAAGATGAAATATATTCATCATAAGCGTCTTTTGCGGTGTCAAATTTTTGAAGATAGGCGTCATAGGAGTCAATCAAGGTGTTGTGGTCGCCCTTTTGCAAGTCACTCTGGGTTGCTAAGAAGTCCAAAAGATAGTCAATCCCCTCGTTCATTTCACCGCAAGCCTTTGCCAAAAATTCGGTGTAATCGTCGTTTGAAGCCCCATAAATCAACTTGACATTTGATGTCACATTCTCTTCAAACTCGCTAAAATCTGTTTCGTCACTCTTTCTTGAAATGTAGCTGAAACTTTCAAACTCAATTCCCTGATTGGTCACAACGGCAATGCTCACAAAAACAAAAGCCCCAATAAAAGACAGCACCATAACAATTCTAAGAACAATTGTCCAAAACTTTTTCATATTAGTTTTATTTTAACATCACAAAACAAAAGTGTCAATTTTAATTATTTTCTTTGAACATTTTGACTTGAAAAATTGCTATTAAAATTGATTATATGATGATATAATTAAAAAAAAAAGAAAAGGGAATAAAAAATGACTTTAACAACCATTATTTTAATAGTTTTATGCGTTTTCTCACTTTCAAGCACCGTTTTATGTCTGCTTATTTTTCTAAAAAAATCTTCTTCTTCCAATGGGGGACTTGTTTTGGACGAGCAAAAAAAACAAAATGAATTTCTTGAAAAAACAATAAAAAATCTTTTTGAAAATCATTTATCAACTGAGAAACAAATGAATGAATTTTTGCTGTCTGCCATTAAGGAATATAGCAATATGGTGTCAAACTTTTTGTCTAACCTTTCAACCAACCAAAATCAACAACTTGACAGCACTCAAAAAAAGTTAAACGACATCTTAAAAGACAACGACGCCAAACTGAACCGCATCAGCGACATAATTAATGACAACTTAAAATCTTTGCAAGACAAAAATGAGAAAAAACTGGAACAAATGCGACAAACTGTTGACGAAAAACTTTCAAGCACTCTTGAAAAAAGGCTTGGCGACAGTGTCAAGATAATCACGCAGGGGCTTGACACCGTGTCAAAAGGCATCGGCGAGATGCAGTCTCTTGCCACAGGTGTTGGCGACTTGAAACGAGTGCTCACAAATGTTAAAACTCGTGGCGGTTGGGGTGAAGTGCAACTTTCAAACCTTTTGGAACAAATCTTGTCAAAGTCGCAATACAGAGAACAAGTCGCAATCAAGAAAAATTCGTCAGAACGAGTGGATTTTGCAGTCATTCTTCCCGGGAAAGACGACCAAGAACTCTTGCTTCCAATCGACGCCAAATTCCCGCTTGAAGACTATTCAAGGCTTTGCCAAGCCAGTGAAAATAACGACCCAAAAGAGATTGAAATTCAACTCAAAAACCTTGAAACTCGCATAAAAGACGAGGCAAAATCCATCTGTGAAAAATACATTTCTCCCCCAACAACCACCGACTTTGCCGTGCTCTATCTTCCTGTTGAGGGGCTGTATGCCGAAGTCATAAGACGCCCTGCCCTTTGCGAAGTTTTGCAACACAAATACAAAATTATGATCACAGGCCCAACAACTCTCACTGCTCTTTTAAGCAGTCTGCAAATGGGCTTTAAGACTCTTGCGATTGAAAAGAGAAGTAGCGAGATTTACACCACTTTAAGCATTTTTAAAATGGAATTTAACAAGTTTGTTGAACTGCTTTCCAAGACTCAAAAGAAGATTGATGAGGCTTCAAGCACGCTTGATTTCGCCACTAAAAAAACAAAGACAATTCAACGCAAACTCAAAGATGTTGCCGACATTGAGCCTGTCAGACTTCAAAGCAATGACAGTGACGATGGTGACGACAGCGACAATCTTTTGGGCATCTAAAATAATAAATTTTTGCTTTTAACTCATACTAGTTTTATGAGAAAAAACAAATTTAGAAAAATAAATAAGTTTAAAGGAATTGTTCTCACCTTTATTTTTTCTTTTGTTTTGCCTTTTTTTTGTTTTTATGCCATAAATGAATTTATTTTAAACCCGTCAACTTTTTCTGCTGGCACTTCGCTTTGTGGGGTTGATGTCAGTAATCTCAGCGTTGATAAAGCCAAAGAAAAGATTATTACAAATGAAATAAAAGGCGACTCCATTTCCCTTTCCATCGTCTATGGCGACAAAAGTTGGAATTTTACGCAGGAAGATTTTGAAGTGAAATCAAACATTCACACCATTCTTGACGAACTGCAAAAAAGCCACCATCGAGGGTTTTCCAGCAAAAGACTTGTCAAAAAAATTAAAAAAATGGGGTTCTCAAATGAAACTGCCGTCACCTATTCTCTTAGTGGAATTGACGAAAAAATTGATAAGATTGCAAGCGAAATTGAAACAGAACCCGTGTGTGCAAAAGCAGTCTTCGCAAAAAATTCTTTTTCAATTTCTCCCTCAAAACAAGGCTCAAAATTAAACAAAGAAAAGTTGTATGCGGACATCGCTTCCTCGATCTCCTCAAACTTTTCGCCCGTTACCGTCACAACTTGCCCCGTTAAACCGCAATTTGTCGAGGAAGACATTGTGAGAGCGACAAAACTTCAAAGTGAGTTTTCCACAAAATATTCCTCGTCAAGTTATGGCAGAAAAAACAACATCAACCTTGCCACTCAGGCACTTAACAACACTGAAATCCTGCCAAATGAGACCTTTTCTTTCAACGACTTTGTGGGCAAACGAACGCTTGATAAGGGCTATAAATCTGCAAACATAATCAAAGAGGGTGCTTTTGTTAAAGGCATCGGCGGGGGCATCTGTCAAGTGTCATCCACTCTTTACAACGCACTTTTGCTTGCAAACATCACAGTCGATGAATCGCACAAGCACTCTCTTCCCGTGTCCTATGTAAAGCCGGGGCTGGACGCCATGGTGTCGTGGAATGGCGCGGACTTGAAGTTCAAAAACACCACCACTTTGCCAATCTACATCTCATCTCTTTCAAACGACGAAAAAATTATATTCAAAATTTATGGCGACACAAATCCTGAAAATCTTGTCATTAAAACAAAAAGCGAGATTGTTCACACCATTCCAGCAGTTAAAGATAAAATAATTCCCGACACGGACGGGAAATATGCCGAAAAAATTATGTTTAAAGGTGAGTTTATCCGTGAAAAAGCATCGAAAGACGGCTATGAAGTTCAAACTTTTTTGGAATATTTCAAAGATGAAAAACTCATATCCACGAAGCCTCTTCGCCACGCAACATACGAGCCTCAACAAGGCATTGTCTATGAGGGTTGCGAAACTCTTCCTAAGAGTTTGTCCTTGCCAAAGCACAAGGACACTACGCCAGAAGATTAAAGAAAAGCAAAAGGGAAAATCCAATTTTATATATAAACTCTTTAATTAAAGCACATTAAAAAAGAGCAAAAATTGCTCTTTTTTTTATTCTTTTTAGTTGTTTTTCTCATTTTTTTAAAAAACAATTTTACGAAATCTTGAAAATCATCACTTCGCTTCCATACATAAGGTTCAGCCATTCCCAACCGCCTGTCACACCATTTCCAACAAACCAAGCATTTATTTCACTTGATGTGTTTAAATTCAGCAACTCTCTTATACTCGAATCGTGACTTAAATAATATTCTCTTGAAAACTTAATCTCAACAACGAAACTTCCCCCGGTGCTTGAAGCAACACTTTGGGCGTAACTCAAAACACTTTTCAGTTCGTCATTGCTCTCAATATAGCAGTCAATCGTCTCGCCGTTATATTCAAACTCTTCATAATCATAATAATTGTAATCACTTGATGGGTTGTCTTCTTCAAGATTTTCTGGATAAAAAATCTCTCTTGTTGTGTCTTCGTCAAAAAGAAAATAGGTGTGCGTCAGCACTTGATAGTTACTCTCACCGTCAGTGTAGGTGCCCTCGCCCCAAGTGGTGTCCACATAGAAAAATCCGTCCGCACTGTATTTCGTGTCGTGCAGTTCAATCCTATTCCAAGCGTGATTTCCGCCGTCCACAGAGCCGTTCACCTTTGTGCAGTTTATCCCCTCAATGTTACACAAAAGAGAATATGCTTTTGCGAGTCCATCACACACTGCATAGTGCGTTTCAAGCCCTTCAAAATCGTAGAAAACACCCTCCAAATAGAAGCAACTGAAATTGCCAAAATTCTTGATTGAGTAGTCATTTTTGATTTGCATATATTCATAAGTCACATAGTCATAAACAATCTCACCACAAATGTATCTGTAAATATTCAGTGCTTTTTCATAGTCGGTGAGGGTATCACTGTCGTTAATTTCTCTTAAAACATCAAGCGCATTCTCCCAAACTTGATAGACGACACTTTCGTCGTCTTCAAACAAAGGTTTTTCTCCGCTTTGCACAACCATATAGAGTTGCTCGGTGTTATAGACCGTCACTCCCACATTATCCTCATCGGCAAAAATATCAAAAGTGTCATCAGTCCGCTCAGTGCTCGCCCCTGTTGTGACATAGGCCGTGCTAAAATCCGCGTCATTTTCATAGATCGAACTTAAAGCAGCGTTATAATTTATGTCGTCCACTGAGGTGTCCATTTCCTGTAAATCTTGATAGGTTAAAAGAAAATTATCGTCAAGATAATAGTTAAAATCGGTCAAATATCCCAGATTTCCTTCCATTTTTCCATAGACATTTTGGTCTTCAAGCGCGTCGTATTCAGGATAGTCATTAATAGCATCAAGAATTAACTTATTAATATTTGCCGAGGTGATTTCCGTTGATTTCACATAAAAAGACAAGGAGCCAACTGTTCTAATACTATCCGTAACAGTCGTTTCTGCCTGCCTATAAAGAATTGCCCAGCACACAAAGTTGTCCAGTTCAGTTTTGCTTTCAATCACATAGTCATACCATGTGCCGCTATAAAAAAAATCGTCCCGATTTAAAAAATCTTCTTCGTAAAAGGCAGTGTAGTTATACTCCACTTCTTCCACAAGACTCTCGTCATCTTCACCCTTAATCTCAGCCCCAAATTCATCAAGTGGCGTGACTAAAAGTGTGTATGTGCCGTCCTTATTAAAAAGATTGTCAAAATAGACATTGACAACGCAACAAAAAATGTCGGCGTCAACATTTGTTAAAGTTTGGTCAACATAAGACGACCGAGTTTCTGTCTGCACCCCATTTTCAAAAAAAATGATTGTATAATCTTTAATTTTACAATCAATTTTATCTGTCGTTTCATTTTTGTTTGTTATTAATTGAACGTAACTTTCTTCTGCAATCTTTTCACCATCAACTTCAACCTGAACAGTAAAATTATTTATATTCTGGTCTGTTGTTGTTTGCTTATTAATCTTATACACCGCTTGCCCTGTGTTGATTTCGTCGGTGTCTTTAACCGTGATTGAGTAACTTGTGGCGTTTGACACTGAATTGAACACTTGAAATTTCCTCGAACCCACCATAACTTGATCATTACCGTTGTTAAACAGGAAATATCCGCCCACGCCCAAGGCAAAAAAGGCACACACAAGGAAAATATACAAACAAATTTTTGCTCGTTTATTCACAAATGTTCACCTCCTAATTACAACTGATAAGTATATTATATTCTATTTTGCAAAAAAATAAAATAAATTTTTCATTTTTCGTTTTTAAATTCTTTTTGTTTTTTTTCACAAAATATATTTATGTATTACAATTATCATGCCCAAATTAAGAAATTAATACTCTCTGGAAACCTAAAATCATATGAAATTGTGGAGAATTACAATGGAATTTCGCCCGCTCTTGTTCTGTTTTTTGATAACCACCGCCCTATGCCAGTGCGAGAACACCACTGGCAGGAATATTTTGATTTGATTGAAATTGAAAGTAAAAAAAATGATGAATAGGTCACCATCTTTTCATTTAAGTCTTATGAAAGTCTGCAAATTTGAATTAATTTGCGACAACAAAATAGAAATCTCCGACAATTCTTCTCTTGTGAAATTCTCATTCAAACACTTTGCAATCAGCACCGCCAGTGCGTTTATCTCTTCCGCTTTCATATTTCATTATATACAAACAAAGTGCTTTTTGACAAAAATCACAAAGTCTGTTCGATGCTTGTTTCTTTTGTTTCCGTTTGAATTTTAAAAATCTCATTCAAAACTCTTTCCACTCTATAATAAAGTATAGCCATCAAAGAGTCTTCCCCAACTTTCTCTTCTTTTCTGACAAATTTTACTTTATCGTCCTTATTAATAATAAAACCCAAAAAAACATCTTTTGCAGGGAAATCAAGATATTCATTACGCATGCTGTTCTTCAAAGATTCTTTTTTATGAGAATAAGTAAAATTAAAGTAATATTTTTCACCTTTATCACCTTTTTCACCTTTATCATCTTTACCCAAATTGATTAGTCCTTCAAATTTTTCCATTTCTGGCGAGATAATCACTTTTTGTAGAGCCAAATTGCCTGAAAAAACATTATAAATAGTCCTGTCTTGTCTGTCTTTTGTCTTCTCAAAAATATCACCTGAATTGCTTTCTTCAAGTTTTGAATTAACAAATTTAACAAAGTCATTTTTCTGAGCATTTGCTCTTAATTCAAGGGCTTCTTTTTCCTTTAATTTTTCCTGTTCCATACTTTTTTCACTCTCATTTAATTCATTTTTTGAATTTTTAATATTTTCTCTGTTTCCAGTTGTTTTTGTAATATCACCTTTATTCAAAGAAAAAACATCTTTATATTTCTTAAAAGTTGTCTTTAATTTGTTTATAATTTTAGTTTTTTTTTCTAAAACTTTTCCTTGTTCGTCTAAAAATCTTTCTCTTAAAAATCTTTCTTTCAAAATTCTTTCTTCACTCGAACCATACACATTGTTGTCAATCATTTTTCACCTCAGTTATAATTTTTTTCGCAAAGATATTATATTCCACAAGAGTCCAAATGTCAACACCTCTATCACTTACAAATCATATATTTATAGAACAAAAAAGACACCTCATGCGGTGTCTTTAATGATGTGATGGCAATGACCTAATTTTCCGGGCCGCTTCCAGCCAAGTATTTTCGGCGATGAGAAGCTTAACTTCCGTGTTCGGAATGGGAACGGGTGGAACCTTCTCTCTATCGTCACCATCACTGGTATTACAACTGACTTTAAAAAGTAATTTTGCAACACAATTTAAAGCAGATATAACCGTGTTTCTTCCCTTTTAAAAGGGGAATGGTAATAACACCATCGCAACTGCATATTTAATATATTTTTATAGACTCTTAAATAAGTAATATCAAGCTGTCTCAAGATTAACTTGATCAAGCCCTCGACCTATTAGTATCAGTCAGCTACGCGTATTGCTACGCTTCCACCTCTGACCTATCAACCTTGTTGTCTACAAGGGGTCTTACTAACTTATGTTATGGGATATCTAATCTTAAGGTAAGTTTCACGCTTAGATGCTTTCAGCGTTTATCTCGTCCGTACTTCGCTACCCAGCAATGCATCTGGCGATACAACTGGTGCACAATCGGTACGTCCACTCCGGTCCTCTCGTACTAGGAGCAGCTCCTTTCAAATATCCTACGCCCACGATAGATAGGGACCAAACTGTCTCACGACGTTTTGAACCCAGCTCGCGTGCCACTTTAATCGGCGAACAGCCGAACCCTTGGGACCTACTACAGCCCCAGGATGTGACGAGCCGACATCGAGGTGCCAAACCCCTCCGTCGATGTGAACTCTTGGGAGGGATAAGCCTGTTATCCCCAAGGTAACTTTTGTCCGTTAAGCGACGGCAATTCCATATTCTACCGCCGGATCACTAAGCCCTACTTTCGTATCTGCTCCACTTGTCGGTGTCGCAGTTAAGCTCCCTTATGCCTTTATACTCTATAAATGGTTTCCAACCATTCTGAGGGAACCTTTGGACGCCTCCGTTACTCTTTAGGAGGCGACCGCCCCAGTCAAACTGTCCATCAGGCACTGTCCTTTGTCCGGATTACGGAGTCAAAGTTAGGGTCTCAAAATTCAAAGGGTGGTATCCCAACGGCGACTCCACACCGGCTAACGCCGATGCTTCAAAGTCTCCCACCTATCCTGTACATTAAATTTCGAAACTCAATACCAAACTACAGTAAAGCTCTATGGGGTCTTTCCGTCTAGTCGCGGGTAATACGCATCTTCACGCATACTTCAATTTCGCCGGGTCCCTTGTTGAGACAGCGCCCAAATCATTACACCATTCATGCGGGTCGGAACTTACCCGACAAGGAATTTCGCTACCTTAGGACGATTATAGTTATCGCCGCCTTCACTGGGGCTTAAGTTCAATGCCTCGAATTGCTTCTAACAAATCCCCTTAACCTTCCAGCACCGGGCAGGTGTCAGCTCCTATACTTCAGCTTACGCTTTAGCAGAAACCTGTGTTTTTGATAAACAGTTGCTTGGGCCGATTCTCTGCGGCCTATCTTGCGATAGGCACCCCTTATCCCGAAGTTACGGGGTCATTTTGCCGAGTTCCTTAACAAGGGTTATCCCGCTCATCTTATGATTCTCTCATCGTCTACCTGTGGCGGATTGCGGTACGGGTACCTCAATACTATCTAGCAGCTTTTCTCGTCAGCGTGAATTCACGAACTTCATTACTAAATTTCACTCCCCATCATCACCCAGGAATTTTGATACAATCGTTCTTAACTAATTGTTTCCCTCATGATTTGGCCACGCATTTCCATCCGCGTGGATTCGCTATCCTTCTGCGTCCCTGCTTCGACTCTTTGTCGTATTGCGGTAGTACTGGAATATCTACCAGTTGTCCATCATCTACGGCGTTAGCCCTCGACTTAGGTCCCGACTTAGCCTGGGAGGACAAGCCTTCCCCAGGAAACCTTAGACTTTCGATGGTGAGGATTCTCGCCTCACTCTCGCTACTCATGCCGGCATTCTCTCTTGTATGCAGTCCACCACCCCTTACGATATGGCTTCTGCCCGCATACATTGCTCCTCTACCAATACCTGTTACGGTATTCCTAAACTTCGGTGGTATGTTTTAGCCCCGTGAATTTTCGGCGCCCCATCGCTCGACCAGTGAGCTATTACGCACTCTTTAAATGAATGGCTGCTTCTGAGCCAACATCCTGGTTGTTTTAGTAATGAGACATCCTTTCCCACTTAACATACACTTTGGGACCTTAGTTGTAGATTTGGGCTGTTACCCTTTTGACGATGAAACTTAGCTCACACCGTCTGACTCCCTATTATCAATTCGTTGGTATTCGCAGTTTGATAAGGTTTGGTACGGTTTGACCCGCCCTATCCTATTCAGTGCTCTACCCCCAACTATCTTTAAATAGAGGCTAGCCCTAAAGCTATTTCGAGGAGAACCAGCTATCTCCTGGCTCGATTGGAATTTCTCCGCTACCCTCAAGTCATCCCCGTCTATTGCAACAGACGTGGGTTCGGTCCTCCACAAAGCGTTAACTTTGCTTCAACCTGCTCAAGGGTAGATCGCCAGGTTTCGGGTCTACAACATGCAACTTAATTCGCCCTATTCAGACTCGCTTTCGCTACGGCTCCGTGACTTAATCACTTAACCTTGCTACACATCGTAACTCGCCGGCCCGTTCTACAAAAAGTACGAGATCACACTATATAGTAGTGCTCTCTCTGCTTGTAAGCATACAGTTTCAGTTTCTATTTCACTCCCCTCCCGGGGTTCTTTTCACCTTTCCCTCACGGTACTATTTCACTATCGGTCACTAGGTCGTATTTAGCCTTAGGAAGATGGTCCTCCCGCATTCACACCGGATTACACGTGTCCTGTGCTACTCTGGATACCTCTGAGTGTTTATTGTTTTCACCTACAGGACTATCACCCTGTTTTGTCCAACTTTCCAGAAGTGTTCGGTTAACAATATTCATGCTCGTCTGAGGTCCTAACCCCATTCAAATTTCTTCAAATGGTTTGGGCTCTTACCCTTTCGCTCACCACTACTCAGGTAATCGTTTATTTACTTTCTTTTCCTCCAGGTACTAAGATGTTTCAGTTCTCTGGGTTCCCCTCATAACAGTATTTAATTCCTGTTATGATACTAAAGGATTAACTTTAGTGTGTTTCCACATTCGGATATCTACGGATCATAATCTATGTGCGATTCCCCGTAGCTTTTCGCAGCTTGTCGCGTCCTTCTTCGGCGCCTAGTGCCAAGGCATTCTCTATATGCTCTTTGTAGCTTGATCTTTACGATCAACATCATTTTTTTTGAAAATTTAATTTCAAAAGTCTATGATAAAATCTTTTTTGACATTTCTTGTTATTACTCAGCGTAATTGAATTTACATTAAAATCGGTTTATTGATTTAATTGAAAAATACATATTACACGTAAACGAAAAAACTCTTTGTTTTAATTAAAAAACTTAAATTTTTTGTTTTATTTTGCGTTTTTAAACATTTGCATAAATGCAAACATCTAAACTCGATATTTGTCTACTCTAATATATTTTAATATGCAGTTGTGATGGTGCTATCTTTTGTGCAAAAGCACAGCCGCTTTTTCGTCAGCGACGTTGCTAGATTATCACACTGAAATAGCAGTGTCAACAACTTTTTTTAATTATTTTTCATCTTTTGGCTTTATTTTTAATCTTTCCACGAACACCTCGCCGAGTGTTCACTATTTTTGTTTTCTTTTTGCCCTTTTTAATATGATTTTATATATATAATATATTAGAAGGTATAGGGTGAAAAAAATAAAAAATATCATTTTAATTTGTAAAAAAAATTGCCTATTGTATTTTTTTTTAAGTGTGGTAAAATATGCGTATCTAAAAATTACACAAAGGGGAAAAATATGGAAAAGAATGAAGCTAAAAAAATTGTAAAATTGCAAACTTTTGAGAAAGGATATAGAGCATTCTCAAGCAAAAGAAGAGAGATGGATAGAAACACTATTGACAATCTAAGAGTCGACAATCCATTCATTTTAAGTGAATATGTTGCATATGTCGAGGATTCACTGAAAGACACAGATCAAGCAGCCGTTTACCATTGGAGAACCGATGAGGATGACAGAGAAAATAAAATTAAAGTTTTTTTTGATTTTGATTGTGCAAAACTTTGTTTTAAATGCAAGCACCCAACTGATGTTTCAGCACTAGAAATTTACTTTTTGAACAAGGAACTAAGAGACAATTGGGAGAATTTCTGCGACTGCACTTGTGTTAGTCAAGATTTATTGGAACTTTTTGCAAGTGTTGATATGCCAATTTCAGAAGAAAAATCCAACTATTTTGAAGATATATTGCCAAGAGAAAGAGAATTTAGCTTTGGCGATGAATTCGATTGTTTTATGGAAGACGATCAAGAAATTGGGAACGAAGAAAATCTTTTTGGAGATAAAGAAGAAGCCCTTACAATATAAAATAAAAAACTTAATTTAACCATAATTAAAAGACTTTTGAGAAAAAGTCTTTTTCTTTTTTTTTAATTTGTGATAAAATATTTGTCAATAATTATTAGGAGAATTGAGAAAAAATGAAATTAACCGACATCAAAAAATTATATTCTCAAAGTAAGGCCTTGCAAAACACCGAAGTGGAAGTTGGCGGGTGGGTGAGAAGCGTGCGTGACAACAAAAATTTTGGGTTTATTGACCTGAATGACGGCACTTGCTTTAAAGGCGTGCAAGTTGTTTTTACGCCTGAAAATTGCAAAAACTATGATGAAATTTCAAAACTCAATGCAGGCAGTAGTATAAGGTGTTTGGGCACTTTTGTGCTCACTCCTGAAAACAAACAGCCTTTTGAAATTAAAGCAAAAAAAGTGGAAATAATTTGCAAGACAGAAGCGGACTATCCCCTTCAAAAAAAAGGACATTCTCTTGAATTTTTGAGAGAACAAGCCTATCTTCGCCCACGAACAAATCTTTTCAGTGCTGTGTTTAGAGTTAGGAGTGAGATTGCGTTTGCCATTCACACATTTTTCAAACAAGAGGGGTTTGTCTATACACACACCCCCATCTTAACTGGGGCGGACTGCGAGGGCGGAAGCGATGTTTTTAGGGTGACGACGCACAATTTCTATGACAAAAACAAGATGAAAGATGCCACGCCGGAAAATGATTTTTTTGGCAAAAATGTTTTCCTGACCCCCACTGGGCAACTGGAAGGCGAAGCAATGGCGCTTGCATTTTCAAGAATTTATACTTTTGGACCAACTTTTAGGGCTGAAAACAGCAACACCACGAGGCACGCCAGCGAATTTTGGATGATTGAGCCTGAGATGGCGTTTTATGATTTAAAAGACAATATGGAACTGATTGAAAAAATGGTGAAATATCTCATTTCATATATGTTTGACCACTGCGCCGACGAACTTGAGTTCTTCAATTCGTTTGTGGACAAGGGCTTAAAAGAGCGTCTTCATAAAGTTTTGACAAGTGAATTTGTTAGGCTTCCCTACACAAAGGCAGTGGAGATTTTGGAAAAAGTTAACGACAAATTTGATTATAAAGTTTCGTGGGGAGTGGATTTGCAGAGCGAACACGAGAGATATCTCACCGAACAAGTCTACAACAAACCTGTGTTTTTAACCGATTTTCCAAGGGATTTCAAAGCGTTTTATATGAGGCTTAACGATGACAAAAAGACAGTGTCCGCTTGCGACCTTCTTGTGCCAAACATTGGAGAAATTGTGGGCGGGAGCCAGAGAGAAGAAAGGCTGGAGACACTGCTTGAACAGATTAAATTCCACAAACTTAAAGAAAAAGACTATGAATGGTATATCAATCTTCGAAAATTTGGTGGCGTTGTCCACAGCGGATTTGGGCTTGGTTTTGAACGTGTTTTGATGTATCTCACAGGCGTTTCAAACATTCGTGACGTGGAACTATTCCCACGAACACCGAAGAATTGTGAATATTAACTGGGGTGGCAGTGTAATAAAAAAAAGATTTTTTTATTACACAATGATATTTGATTAACGTCAAATGATATTACTTCGTAATGATATTGCTGACGCAATGATATTTTCACTTCGTGAAAGTTATGGTCAAATATTATATCATTATGAGTGAAACGAATAATATCATTTGCAAAGCAAATATCATTTTTGATTTATCAAAAATTTCATTAAAAAAGTTTTAAGTAAATAACAAAAAAATATCTCAAACTGAGATATTTTTTTGTTTTATATTTTTTATGCTACAGTGATGCTTACTATGGCGTCAAACAAAGCGGTGTAATAACCGACAATTGCGTGTGATCCTTGATAGACGACATCGTCCACATCAAAAGTGGAAAATTCAAAGGCTTCGTCCACTAAAACATTTTCCACAAGTCCCTCGCCATATTCGTGAGTTTGCCCTGCGGTCACTGCCTCGTCGCCGATGTAATCTTTTGCCTTATTGATGATTAAAACGGCTAAGTCTCTTGCAACATATTTATCTCCTGCAATGGTCATTGCCCTCACTGCGTCCAAAATTCCACCAACATTTGCTGACTCCATTGTTTCTTTTGAAGATACGCCATTTAAACTCGTGAAATTGTCTTTTAAGGAAGAGAGTTCGTCAAACATAGTTATATAATCATCATTGTTTGCGTCAAGCACTTTTTCTGTGATGTTTGTCTTAATGTTTGCAATGATTTCGTCTGCATCAGCCCAATCAACATCAACCTTTGAGTCAATGAAAATGACAACAAGGCTATCAATCACACTGTCGGTTATGAAATGAGAATTCCTTTCTCTCACATCGTTCAAAGTGCTTCCAATGCTTTCTAGTGTTGCAGTTGAATTTTTCATCATATCAACGGTGTTGAGGAGTAGTTCAAATTCAAGGCGATAATCTGTTATCCCAACCAAATTGACATTATTTTCACCCGGAATGTCTTGAATGATTGCGTTTAAACTCACATAATCTGGCACAGTATTTTCAACAGTAAACGAATTGATGTAGTATGCCAAGAATTGATTGATGACTGTCTGCGTTAAAAGTTTGCTCTTATATTCCGTCACAACCCCACCACTGACTGTCATCAAACTGTTAAGTTCATCGCCAATGGCATAGAATTTAACTCGCTCAGCACTGTCTGTTCCACTGGCAGAATATTCCGCCGTTGCCGTTTCCACCAAATCTATTAGATAGGCTAATTCATCAGCATACTTAATTTGATATTCGCCAGCATGCTCGCCAGTTGTATAAGTTGCATCTGTTGAAATAATATTCTTAATCGTCGCCACAGGACCGCCATCAGCCGTCAAACCTGCGTCCAGACCCTCAGTTTGAGTGTCGATGAAGTGGACAATAATCTGCCGGACAATGCTTCTTTTAAACAAATTGCTGTCTGCCAAAGAGTCAAGAGCACCGCCAATGTTTGAAAACTTTTCCACGTCTGTTCCACTGTCAAAGTCGGTGGCGAAAAGGCTTTTGAGCATAACAAACTCATCTTCCCAGCTTGAAATGCTTGAAGTGTATAAAGTGGTGTTATAAATGTTGTTTAATATTGCTGCTTTAACTGTGATTGTCGTTATGCCATTATCATAGTCCATTGTCAAAAGTTCTTGTAGTTGTGTTGAGAAAGTCTCCTCGCTCATCTTATCTTCTAAGAAATAATCCAAAAAAGCACGCAAAACTTTGTTTGATATAACAAGGTCTGTGTTTGCAATAGCTTCATCAAGAGCCTGCCCAAGCTCGGCAAGTTCGGTGTTTTCCTCTGCTGAAATTCTGGCACTATCAAGGTTAATGAACGTCGTATTAATCTTTCTCACAACAGCAAGCGAATATCTTAGTTCGTTCCCCCAATCTTCGATTGAAGAGGTGTTTTCAGTCTCATCCCAAATATTATCCAAGATAAAATCTTTTATAGTCTTACTTTCCACCATTATGTTAAGATATTCGTTCATAGCGTCTTCTGCCTCTATTGTCCCTATCAAAACAGAGAGAATGTTCCTTATATTCTTGTTTGTGATAAGTTTTGAACTTCCGCTGTCAATCACTTGTTGCAAAGCATTTCCGATGTCATACAATTGGTCATACTCTTCGGTTAAAATATTATTTGTGTCAAAAACTTTGCTATATTCCACTCCGTCCACATTTTCATTATTGTTTAATATCTTGATGATTGTCGCATATAATGGGGCAATGCTTTTCAGTTCCGTCTTCCAGCTCACAACGTTGTCAAGTTCGGCAGTCACAGTCGATAAATCTGCAAAGTCTGTGGTTTGGCTAGTGATTTCACTTTGCAAATAGTCCACAAGTATCGTATAGCTTGTGCTTGAAAGCAAATCATCTTTGCACGTGTCAAGCAACTGCCCAACATATTCCATTGCATTTGTTGTCTGCGCAACCGTGCCAAAGTCATATTCCGTGCTGTCATTATAACTCTTAATAAGATTTATGGCACTTTCAACAATTTTTGTCAAACTGTCTTTTAATGTGCTATCCGTGATTGCAGTTGAGTTGCTCACAAAACCCTCAATTCCAATTGAATCAAAAGCACTGCTGAGCAATGAGTCCACAAGCTCAGGAAATTTATACTCTAACAACGTAATTTTATAGATACTGTTAACAAGACTTTCAGAGAATGTGGTTGCGTTCACAATGTTATCAAAGAGAAGTGTAATGTCCTCCACCGCACCAACTTCGTTGTTTAAAAGAGGCTCAATGAGTCCATTTTCATTGAGTAGTATGGCAATGTCTAAAACCGCCTCCACCTGATCTTTCAGATTGGCAACATCGACAGTGTTTAAACTGTCATAGTGCTCATAGGCTTCTTTCAAAAGCGTTGTGTAGTCTTCCCCACCAAAATCGATCGTTATTTCATCGTTGTCAACAAACTGCGTTTCAATGAGATATGGCAAAAGGTCGTCGCCGAGAACATAAAGAGCGGTGCTGTCGTCAAGCAAAAAGAAAATCTCTTTCACTTGGGTTAAAGCGCTCTCAATCGTGTCTTGCGTTGCGTTTTCAAAATCTTCTGCGAAAGTTTGAATTTCCATTACTCTTTTAAAAACCCTAAGCCCAACTTTCACTTCGTTTGAAACGACCACTCCCTCTCCATTCACTTCCACTTTTGCCATGGAATCAAAAAGGAAATTTGACAAAAATTCCATTCCTGTGTATGTCATAATCTTAGCGGCGATTGAGTCTTCATAGCAGTTTATATATGACTGTGTGGTGTCGTCAATGACCGTGGAAAGATAGGGGACTTCCTCTTCTTCGCTGTTTGTAGTGGTCACGCTGGCATAAACATCTTGATAGAGTGAGTTTATGCCCACAATTGGGAAAAGCGTGGCAGAGCAGATTAGCAAGCCCAAAAGCAGACCAAAAATCATTCCAATTCCCCTATATTTGTTCGTGTTTGCTAGAATTAGAGGAGTTCCCTCGCTTGTTTCGTCAACTTCAGAGCCTTTTCTTTTAAGTTCTTTAACCTTTTTCTTATATTCTTTTAACTTTTTTGCGTCTTTATCAAAAACTTTTGAAGCAATGATGGCATATGGAATGCCCAAAATCCACTTTGTGAGCCAAAATAGTAGCACAAAAAGGACGACATTTAGGACAGCCACCGATATGTTCTGTGCAAACTCTAGAAATGCTGGGCTGTTGTTCATATATTCCTGCAAGCCCATTCCTGCAAAAAGGTTCACACCTATGTCGCTCAAGTTGTTAACCTCGCCATTAATGTTTAAGCCATAACTTGACAAGTCAAACTCGTTTAACCATGCTGAAATGTAAGGCGTGACAAAATATAGGATAACCGCCGTCACCGCCACCCAAACAAACCTGAAAAGTGACTTTTTAAAGCCTCTTTTATAACCCTTGATTGCAGATACTATCAAAAAAAACAGGACAATCCCAAACAGTATGTATCCAATCGCTGACGCACTGATAGGCATAGAGTTTTCTTCCATAGACATTCCCCCCAAAAATAGTATATCTAATTTTACATTTATAATAATATTACATTTTAATCAATTTTCAAACTATTTTACATATAATGTGTTTTTAAAAACATAAAATGATTTTATGCCTGACATTCCATCAAAAATCTATTTTCACTTTCATCTATAACTTTAAAATTAAATCTCTCATAAAATCTTTTCGCTTTTAGATTTTTTTTGTAGACCCACAAAAGAACTTTTTTATTATTTTTCAAAATGTCTTTTAATATTTCTGAACCAATACCTTTTCCTCTAAAAGAACTTTCAATGTAAAAATTTATGATTTTTGTTTGTGTTTTTAAAATTTTTAATTCAATACTCCCAACAATTTTTTCTTCAAAAAGAATTATTTTATAATCTTTTAAGTTTTTAACAACACTTTTTTTTACATACTCATCAATTTTCTTTTTTTCTTCTATTGATAAATCATTTGCAAATTCTGTGATTATTTCTTTTTCATAGTTAACAAGTCTTTTGACATCATTTTCTTTTGCGTTTAAAAGTTTATACATTTAAAACCCCAATTTTTTCAAACTTAATTTTATTTGGTGGAGATAACGAGATTCGAACTCGTCTTTGTGCGTTGCGAACGCACTATTTTACCGAATAAATTATATCCCCAAAAAGCCTTTTTTAAGGCTTAAATTAAGAGTGTGAAAATTAAAACACAAAGTGGAATGGCTAAAATTCCAAAGGCAAGTGCCACAAACCCCCACCATTTCCTGTTCACAATGAGTTGAAAAATAGGGAGAATGAGTGAGAAAAGTGCAAGCCCTACAGGTGCAAGAAAGAGTGCAATTGCAAACGAACCAAGCACAATGGCGACAATTGGCACAATCAAGATTATCAGGACAACATTCCCCGCCGTTGCAGTTGAGATATTCGCAACGAAACTGTTGAAAATGAAATTGATTATAGCAAACCCACCATAGAAACACGGATACACAAGTGCCACCGAACAAAGTGCAAAAATGATGCCTAGAATTGCGTATTTTTTGACATTTTTGTTTTGCTCTTTTGTCCTTTTAAACATTCCCTTAATCTCGTCAAAGCCCAAAATCGTGCCTAATTTTCTCTTTTTATTCTTGACAGTTTTATCGTCTGACAAAGGTGAATTTTGAGCCAAATTTTCAGTGACAATGCCCTCATTTTCCGCATTCAAAACAACTTTTTTCTCTTCAATTTGGGTGTTTAAAAAAACTTTTTCGTCTTCTTTTTTAGGGTTGCCCGCATTTGCCATAAAAATGTCCTTTTAAATACAAAAGTATATTATCACACTTTTGTTTTATTGTAAAATATTTTGTTTTTTCAATATTAAAGTGTTTTTAAGGTTAAAAAAATGAGTGATTTATCTTAAAAACCCGCTCAATATGCTCTTTTCCGCTTCTTCTTTTGTGAGCCCAAGTGTCATAAGTTTGTTTTGTTGGTCTTGAGAAATTTTGCCGATTGAAGCCTCGTGAATGAGGGTTGCCTCGGGGCTTTGTGCCAAAATGTTTGGAGCGGACGAAATCTGTGCTTTGCCCGACAAAAGTCCATCGCATTCCACATGCCCAAAACATTTGCCTTTCCCTGAAACATTTGAGATGAAATTCTGTCTGCTTTTGTCTTTTGCAACAGAGCGAGAAACCACTTCCGTCTTTGAATTTTCGCCTTTTAAGAGCACCTCGAAGATTGTTTTTGCACAGTCGCTGTTTTCTGTGAAAATCTTTTCTTTAATGATAAGCGACGAATTGTCGCCGACGGTTGCTTTTGTTATCCTCAGTGCGTTTGTGACCCCGCCAAGTTGAGTCGTCTCCATTTCAAAAATGGAATTTCTGCCCATCTCAATTTTCGTGAGGGGGCTGAGAATTTTGCCAGAATTTACACTGCCAATTCCCAAATGCCTTTCCACATATTTCACATGGCAATTGTCGCCAATGTGGAAAGTGTGAATGCCGTTATGCGAAGAGAGTTTTTTGCCACAATTATGAATTCCACAGCCTGCCACAATTATGATGTCACTTCCATTTCCGATGTAAAAATCGTTATAAACTTTGTCTTTAAAGCCGTCCTCGCTCAAAAGAACGGGAATGTCCACCCTTTTATTTTTTGTGTTTTCCAAAACGTAAATGTCGATGCCGTCTTTGTCAATTTTGCTGACGATGTCAATTTTATCATCAGTTTTTCGTGCCAAAAGTTTGCCGTTTTGCCTGATGTTGAAAACTCCCGTTTGAGGAATGTCGTGCAAGTCGGAAATCTGTCTTAACAATTCAATGTTTAATTTGTCCATTTAGTCCTCCTCCAATCTGTCACATGAGGTGGCAAACAAATAGTCTTTTACACTGTTATAATCGCCCGACTTCTTCACTTCGCCATTTTTAAGGACAATCACCTTGTCGGCAATCTCTATAAGTCGTTTTTGGTGGCTTATGATGAGATAAGTCTTTTTCTTTTCGCTGAAAAGTTTGACAAACGCATCAAAACTCCACAGGTCAATGCCCGCTTCTGGCTCGTCGCAGATGTTTAAGTCACTATTTTTAGCGAGCAAAATGGCGAGTTCAATCCTCTTCAACTCTCCACCCGAAAGTTTGCCGTTAATCTCCCTATTCACATGTTCCTTTGCACACAACCCCACTCTACTTAGATATTCGCAAGCGCTGGCAATTGTGTTCTCTTTTTTGCTCGAAAAATCAATCAGGTCTTTAACTGTGAGCCCCTTAAACAACACGGGAGTTTGAAAAGCATAGCCAAAACCCAAGTTCGCACGCTGTGTTATGCTGAGGTTTGTGACGTCTTTGCCATTAAAAAGAACATTGCCACTCGTTGGCTTTAAAATCCCCATAATAATCTTCGCAAGTGTTGATTTTCCACTGCCATTTGGGCCAGTGACGACAACTAATTCATCTTTTTTCACGTCAAAAGAAACGTTTTTTAAGATTTTTTTTACTTCGTCGTTTTGGCTCGTTTCATAACATATATTTTTAATTTCTAACATTTTTTCCCTTTCATAAACTTATTATCACATAAAACTCTATTTAGTTCAAGCATTTTTATGGGCAATTTGTTTGACGGAAAAGTCAAACTCTTGTAAAATTAAAAGAAATTAAAAGGTGAAAATTATGGAAGATGACGATGAAATAAATTTTAGATATGACACACAACTCCTCATTGAAGGCAAAAATTTGAACGAAGATGAGATAAAAAAAGTTTTTAACAAAAAATTACAGGGCGACTGCCTTTTGGTTGTGGGTGACAGCGAACTTATCAAAATTCATTTTCACACAAACGAGCCTTGGGAGATGCTTAAATATTGCTCAACTTTGGGCGAGATATACGACATTGTCGTGGAAGATATGGTCAGACAATCCGCTGGACTTATGGGCTAAAAAATTTTTAACCAAAAAATTATTACATTAAAGTGAAAAAATAAAAAAATTAATGATTAATCTCATTATTTTTTTATTTTCTTTTAATATTTATGACTTTTTCATAGCTTCATCAATGACATTAAGCATTTGTGAGATGATTTTCTCCACTGATTGATTTGCGTTTATATATTTTAAATTTTTGTAATATAATTTCATTTGTTTGAATTTTTTATTCACTTTTTTAATCCATTCCTTTGTATCGTAAACATCAGGTTTCGAGCCCCGACTCTCTATCCTTTCAAACACAAGGTCAATGTCTTTTTCGTCAAAATACATAACAAAATAGACATCTGGATCAATAAATTTTTCACTGATTTTAATCAGTTCCTCTACTTTATATTCCGCATTTTCATGGTAGCATATTGTGGATAATTTATACCTGTCACAAACAATGATTTGTCCGTTTTTCAAAGCTGGGAAAATTAAGTTTTCAAGGTGTTCCTCTCTGTCTTTTAAAAATAAATCTAAGACATTATTTGTGCTTCCATCTGTTTTTATAATTTCACGGATTTTCCTTCCTGTTTTAGAATTCGTTGGCTCAGATGTGTAGATTGCATCAAAGTTTTTCTCTTTTAATTTCTCCACTAAAAGACTAGCTAGCATTGTCTTCCCCGTGCCGTCTGGACCGTCAAGAGCAATAAACATATTCATCTCCATTCCATTAATTTTGGCATAAAAAAGTGTTTATCGCAACAATTTTTCTCACAAATATAATTTTTAAATAAACAAAACAAACAATAATTTTTATGCAAAAAAATTGTGTTAAAATTTATAAAAAAATCCCTTTTTTGTTTTTTTATTTGTTTAATAACAAATCTATTTTAACATAAAAGGAATTTTTTAATTTGTATGAATTATCTTAAATTATTTTTTTGTTTTTTTCTTTTTGCTTTTTTAACACTGAAAATTGTCACAGGCAATGCAATAAATAATACGAAGAAACCAATCCCCAAAATCAAATATAATGTTGTATTTGACTGAGTTTTTACCCAACTTGCATAAAGAGTAACATCTTCATCTGGCATCACAGAAATGTCCGCCAATGTTGTTAGTTCTTCATCAAGATACCAACTAGAAAACGTATAGCCTGTTCTGGTTGGGATTGGCAATGTTACTGCGGAATTGTAGCCCTGAACAATGTCTTCAATCTCATTTCCGCCATTTGTGTCAAAAGTTATGGTGTATTGATTGATTTCCCAAACCGCATAGAGTGTTGCATTTTCTGTTGCTGTATAAGAAGCCTCGTCTGCATACTCCACTTCACCAGTTGAGGTCGTTGACCAACCATTAAATGTGTAGCCTGTTCTTGTGATTGCGGTGTTTAAAGTTAGATTTTGAGCAACTCCGTGTGTGAAATCTTGACTAGAAATCGAACCTGTGCCCTCGTTTGCATTGAAAGACACTGAGTAATGATTGATCTCCCAATCTGCATAAAGTGTCACATTTTCATCAGGCATCGTTGAAATTTCAGCCGTCGTTGTTAGGTCTTCATCAAGATACCAACCTTCAAATGTGTAGCCAGTCTTAATTGGAGTTGGCAATGAAACGCTTGTATTATAATCTTGTTCAATTTCTTCAACATCTTCACCACCATTTGTAACAAACGTTATGGTGTATTGATTGATTGCCCAAACTGCGTAGAGTGTCACGTCTTCATCACTTATCGAGTATGATGCACCACCGGCAAAGACCACTTCACCGTTTGAAATTGTTGCCCAACCACTAAATGTGTAGCCCGTTTTAATTGGAGTTGGCAATGAAATGCTTGCGTTATAATCTTGTTCCACTTCGTCAACCTCTTCACCACCATTTGTAACAAATGTTATGGTGTATTGATTGATTTCCCAATTTGCTGTGTAAACTCTGTCTCCAAAACTTCCAGTTTGAATTGTGACGGAAGTGGAAGGAGTTACCAAATCACCACCAGTCCAACCTGTGAATGTATAGCCATTTTTCGTAGGATTAATTAAAGAAAATGAAGTGTCTGCATATTCATATGTTGTTGGATTGCTCCCATTAACAGTTCCACCATCGAGGCTATATGTGATTGAGTAGGAGTTTGACCAAACTGCATAGAGCGTTGCGTTATTCGTTGTTGTGTAAGAAGCCCCGTCAGCATACTCCACTTCACCAGTTGAAGTCGTTGACCAACCGTCAAAATGATAGCTGTTTCTTGTGATTGCGGTGTTTAAAGTTAGATTTTGAGCAACTCCATGTGTGAAATCTTGACTTGTAATTGAGCCAGAGCCCTCGTTTGCATCAAAAGACACTGAGTAATGATTGATTGCCCAAACTGCATAGAGCGTTGCATTTTCATCATTAATTGTGTATGACGCACCGTCGGCATAAACAACCGAACCCGTTGAAGTTGTTGACCAACCGCTAAACGTATAACCTGTTCTTGTGATTGTGGTGTTTAAAGTTAAAGCCTCAGGCACTCCATATATGAATTCTTGACTAGCCATTGTGCCAGTGCCACCGTTTGCATTGAAAGTGACAGTGTAAGTTTCATCTGGCATTGAAGACATTGTCTCTGAATATGTTGACCAGCCTGCTGTTTCGTAGGAAGTTACACTTGCAGATGGAACATAGATATTCCCAGTTGAGAGTTTTGTCGTCCCAAACGTCACAATTGTTGGAGCACTAAGTGACCTGACTGTAAGATTTTCTAGATTTGTGCAACCTGTCAACCCAGTCTCGCCAAAACTTGTGAGTGTTCCAGGCAAAGTGAGTGAAATGAGTTGAGATCCCTCTGAAAAAGCATCTTTATAAATATTTGTAAAATCATAATCCTTTAAATCAAGAGAAGTGGCATCATCATTCCCATCAAATGAGAAAAGATAGATTTCGTCACCAACTGTAAACGTTCGCACCCCAAATTCATCATATTCCGTCAATATGTTCTCAAATCCTGTGCCAAGCGATGTCTTATATTCAATTCCTGCATTGTTTTCGTAATCCGTTCCAGCAATTAATTCGACTGAACTCAAATTTGTTAATTGAACCAATCTGGTGCAACCTAACAAAATACCTGTGCCAATGGTTGTTACAGTGCTTGGAATTAAAATCTCGCTGACCATTGAACAGCCATCAAAAGCACTGTTTCCAATGGTTGTTAAGGCACTGCCTGTGCCTATTGTGAAAGTTTCAATTGCAGAGCAACCATCAAAAGCAGAGGCTGAAATGGTTGTGACAGTGTCTGGAAGAGTAAAACTTGCAAGTTGAGAACAACTTTCAAAAGCATTCTCTCCAATGGAAGTTAAACTAGAATTATCTTCAAACGTCACTGCCAATAAACCAGGGCAAGTATTAAATGCAAAGTCACCAATTGATGTCACAGTGCTTGGAATATAAATGCCAGTTAAAACATAGCAAGTCTCAAATGCATACTCTCCAATTGTTGTTAATGAAGAACTCTCAGTAAGGGTTACGGTCAAAAGCCCTGAACAACTATTAAAAGCATAGTCACTTATTGTCACCACAGTGTCTGGAATTAAAATGCTTGTTAAAGCAAAGCAGTTGGAAAAAGCATATGACCCTATCAAAGTTTGTGTGGAATTACTTTCAATAGTTACAGATGCAAGGCTTGGGCAGTTATAAAATGCATAGTCATCTATGGTCAAAACGGTGTTTGGAATTAAAATAGCAGTTAAACCATAGCAATATTCAAATGCGTGCTTTCCAATTATTGTAAAGGAAGGATTGTCACCAAAGATTGGCATAACGCTGCTGTCGTGGCTGAATGCATAATCTCCAATGCTTGTGACACTGTTTGGAATTATAATTGATGAAATTCTACCATTGTTTTTCAATGCATTTGCATTTATCTTTTCGATGCCTTCAAAAAGAGCAAGACTGCCAAAAATCGTTCCGCAGATAGCATTTGTTCCACCACCAATTTCTTTTATGTTGTAAGTCCCCAAAACACCACCCACATCTCCATAATATGAATAACCAATGATAGCATCATTAAATGATTCAGAATTACTTACTGCCGTCAACCTAACATCAAAATCGGTGCCGTCAATCTTTGCGACAGTTAACTCGTCAAAATTTAACAACATATACGTAACTGCATCTTCACCTGTGCCATATGTTACTGACCAATATGCAACAAATTCTTTATCGTCATAACTTCCAGTTAGAATTGTGACGGACGTGGAAAGTTCATATAAATCGTCACCAAGCCAGCCGGCAAAAACGTATCCGTCTTTTTCTGGATTAATCAAAGTAAATTCAGCATCGGTGACTTTTAATGTGGTTGGATTTGTTCCACTAACAGTGCCACCATTAAGGTTGTATGTGATTGTGTATTCAGTTGCTTGCCAAACGGCATAGAGAGTGACATCGTCACTGCCTATTGTGTATGAAGCGCCGTCGGCATACTCAACTGAGCCAGTTGTTGTTGTTGACCAACCTAGAAATTCACAACCGTCTCGCGTGATTGTGGTGTTTAAAGTTAGGTTTTCAGCCACTCCATATGTAAAGTCTTGTGCAGTTATTGTGCCCGTGCCACCATTCGCATTGAAAGTGACATCGTTGTGCTCTGCTGTCCAAACGGCATAAAGAGTGACATCGTCACTGCCTATTGTATATGATGCACCATCGGCATATTCAACCGAACCCGTTGTCGTTGTTGACCAACCACTAAACGCATAACCAGTTCTTGTGATTGTGGTGTTTAAAGTTAGATTTTGTGCCACTCCATATGTAAAGTCTTGTGCAGTTATTGTTCCCGTGCCACCATTCGCATTGAAAGACACATCATTGTGCTCTGCTGTCCAAACGGCGTAAAGAGTGACATCGTCGCTGCCTATTGTGTATGATGCGCCATTGGCATATTCAACAGCACCCGTTGTCGTTGTTGACCAACCACTAAACATATAACCAGTTCTTGTTATTGTGGTGTTTAAAGTTAAAGTTTCAGGAATTCCAGTTTCAAATTCTTGAGCAGTAATCGTGCCCGTGCCACCGTTTGCATTAAAAGTGATGTCATAGTGTTCTGCTGTCCAAACTGCATAAAGCGTTATAGCTTCATCAGTTAATGTGCACAAAGCACCATCGGCATAATCAACTGAACCAGTTAAAGTTGTTGACCAACCGCTAAATGTGTAGCCCGTTCTTGTGATTGTGGTGTTTGATGTTAAGTTTTGAGCAACACCTGATGTGAAAACTTGACTTGTAATTGAGCCTGTGCCACCATTTGCGTCAAAAGTGACAGCCAGTGGAATTGCAGATATCACGGCTGAAAATGTTTCCCATGCTGTTTGGTAGGCAGTTACACTTGCAGATGGAACATAGATATTTCCATCTAAAAGTGATCCTGGGAGTAATTCGTATGTTGGGACAGTTGTTGATAAACAGGTAAGAGTTACTAAATATGATTGCCATGCTAAGCCTGAATCTTCTAAACTAGTAAGAGTTTGTGGCAATGTAATTGAAGTTAAATTATCGAAATATAAAAAACAACAACTTTCATAAAATTTAGTAAATGTATAATTCTTTAAATTTAATTTAGTTAGCTCAGTTACCTCATTTTTATTTTCATCAACTGAGAATAAGTATATTTCTGTACCTACTGTAAATAATCTAACTCCATTTTCATCATAATCTGTCAATGTATTCACAAAATTTGTGCTAAGTGAAGTCCTGTATTCAAGCCCAAGATTTGCTTGATAATCCGTTACAGCAGTTAATGTGACAGAACTCAAATTTGTTATTTGAACCAATTTGTAACATGACAAGAAAATACCCACGCCAAGACTTGTAACAGTGCTTGGAATAAAAATTTCACTAAGAATTATGCATTGATCAAATGCACTATTTCCAATGGTGGTTATAACACTGCTTGAGCTTATGTTGAAGAATTCCAAGTTGCTGCAATTACCAAAAGCATAGTCAGAAATTGTTGTGACAGTGTCTGGAAGAGTAAGTTCCCGTAAAGAATAGCAGTTGTTAAAGGCATACTCCCCAATGCTCGTCACGTTGCTTGGAATTGTAAAACTTTTTAATTCCCCGCAAGAATAAAATGTATAATCGCTTATGACTGTGACTGTATTTGGAATATAAATCTCGCTAAGCACTTGACAATCAAAAAAAGCATTTATTCCAATGGTTGTTAAAACGCTGTTTGTGCTTATTGTGAAGGTTTCCATATTACAGCAACTGTTAAAAGCAGATTCAGATATCGTTGTGACACTGTCTGGAAGAGTAAATCCAGTAAGTTGAACACAATTGTCAAATGCATATCGTCCGATGGAAATTAAACTAGAACCTTCTTCAAAAGTTACTGTTGTTAAATCCGTTTGGTTATCAAACGCAAAATCACCAATGTGTTCAAGACTCGCAGGAAAAGTAATGGTGGTTATGTCTGAACCAGCCGAAGCTTCAAAAGCATTGTTTCCAATTGTTGTTAAAAAGCTATTTGCTGCAAAAGTGATTGTTGCAAGGATTGAACAACCTTGAAAAGCACTCTCACCAATTGTCACAACACTGCTTGGAATAACAATTTCTGCGAGTTTTGTGCACGCATAGAAAGTATTTTTATTAATTATCTCTATTCCGCTTGGAATATAAATTCCACTAAGCAATGTGCACCCATTAAAAGCACTTTCTCCAATGGATGTTAAAGCACTGCTTGTGCTTATGTTGAACAGCTGCAATTTTGTACATGTATAAAAAGCAAAGTTAGAAATCGTTGTGACACTGTCTGGAAGAGTAAATGCACTAAGATTATAGCTCATTTCAAATGCATTTGTTCCAATGGAAATTAAACTAGAATTTTCTGCAAAAGCTACCGTCGATAGTGTTGGGTTGAAATAGAATGCATAATCGCCAATATATTGAAGGCTCGCTGGAAGAGAAACAGAAGACAACCCTGAACCATATTGAGTTGCAAAAGCATATTGATTAATCGTGGTTAAGAGACTATTTGCTCCAAAAGAAAGTGATAGAAGACTTGTGCAACCATAAAATGCGTAATCATCAATTGTGACAACACTGCTTGGAATAGTGTAAGAAGCATTTATACCGGTGCAACTATCAAATGCATGCTTACCAATTGTCGTTAAAGAAGGACTAGTACCAAAAATTGGTTTAATGTTACTGGAATAGAATGCATATTCTCCAATGCTAGTGACACTATTTGAAACTAGAATTGAGGTCATTCTAATATTTTCTTCTAATGCATATGCATTAATCTTTACAATGCCTTCGGAAAGAAAAATACTATCAACGTCTTGATCACCACAAATTACACTCGTTCCACCGCCAATTTCTTTTATGTTGTAAGTCCCTGCAACTCCACCCACTTCTCCATAATAAGAATAGTCAATGGCGACATAACTCGCAAAGTTTGAAAGATTATTAATTGTTATTAACTTAACATCAAAATCGGTGCCAGTAATCTTTTCAACTGTTAATTGGTTAAAATTTACATATATATATGTAACCGCATCTTCACCTTCACCAATTGTTTTTGACCAATATGCAAGGTATTCTCTATTGCCATAACTTCCAGTTGAGATTGTTACTGTTGTCATAAGGTTTTCTAACTCGTCACTTTTTGTCCAACCGGCAAAAGTGTATCCCTCTCTTGTTGGATTAATTAAAGAAAATTCAGCATCGGTATAGAGATATGTTGTTGGGTTCGTCCCAGTTACAGTCCCGCCGTTAAGATTATATGAAATTGTGTATGTAGTTAATCCCCACACAGCATAGAGCGTTGTGCTTGCAGTTGCAGGGTATGAAGCACCATCGGCATACTCAACGGCACCAGCTGTTGTTGTCGACCAACCAGAAAAAGTATAGCCATTTCTTGTGATTGTGGTGTTTAAAGTTAAAGCCCCGGGCACACCAGATTGAAATTCTTGGGCAGTGATAGTACCTGAGCCACCATTTGCGTCAAAAGTGACGGTGTAAGTCCCTGTTGCATACGACTTGAATTCAACTGAATTCACTCCCCCGACTAAGATAAAACTAGTGAAAATAAAAGCAAACAATGTTAGAAGATAAAACAATTTAACCTTTTTTTGCATATGTACCTCCATACAGAATTATCTTTTCCGTATCTTTAAAAACTATTATAAAAAAGTAATTAATTTAAGTCAAACGAATAATCCATCTTATTATTTAATCTCTTTCGTTTTTTTAACGAAATAATTTAAAAAAAACACTCTTACGAGTGCTTTTCTTTGGTAGTGGTGGCTGGAGTCGAACCAGCGATCTTTCGGGTATGAACCGAATGCTATAACCAACTAAGCTACACCACCAAAATCTATGACTTTGTGATTATAAAATAAATTGAGCCCACTGTCAACATTTTCTTTGAGTTGACACAAAAAGAATTTTAGTTTTTCACTAAAACAGGCTCTTTTGCTTTCGATAAACAAACAAAAAACAAAAATTTATCTCATAAAATCTGTTAAAAATAATATTTTATCATTGACAAACTATTTTTCGTTGTGCTATCATAATTTGTCCTTGAGAAAGTTTGGGGGTATAGCTCAGTTGGCTAGAGCGTCTGCCTTGCACGCAGAAGGCCGTCGGTTCAAGTCCGACTATCTCCACCAAGACTTTTATATGGGGCAAACCTATGTGCAAACGATTTATTTGCTTTATTAATTCAAGAAGAAAATTAACCGAAATTACATAGGATTGTAAGCGTAAGCGATTTTGCTTTGCCCGTCAAAAGCTTGGTGACGCTCCGCTCTACAAAAGCGTAAGCGATTTTGTTTTGCCCGTCGAAAGCTTGGTGACGCTCCGCTCTACAAAAGCTCAGTCGGGAGAGAAACACCACCCTGAAGCCGAGCCAAAGAATTTGGCGAACGCCATTTGCAAACAAACTTCCTTGACGAGCAAATATAAGGCGGGGGTCACTGAGCCCCACGAGAAGAAAATTAACCGAAATTACATAGGATTGTAAGCGTAAGCGATTTTGCTTTGCCCATCAAAAGCTTGGTGACGCTCCGCTCTACAAATGCTCAGTCGGGAGAGAAACACCACCCTGAAGCCGAGCCAAAGAATTTGGCGAACGCCATTTGCAAACAGACTTCCTTGACGAGCAAATATAAGGCGGGGGTCACCGAGCCCCACAAGAAAAAGATTAACCGAAATTACATAGGATTGTAGCTCAGTCGGTTAGAGCACCACCCTGATAAGGTGGGGGTCGGTGGTTCGAGTCCACTCAATCCTACCAAACTTATTTTTAGTGTTTATATCCGCCACTTGAAATAAGGGACAAAAAAGCGGGAATAATTCAAACTATTTCCACAAAATTGTGGCCCCGTGGTCAAGCGGTTAAGACATCGCCCTTTCACGGCGGTATCATGGGTTCGAATCCCGTCGGGGTCACCAAGAAAAGCACTCGAAAGAGTGTTTTTTTAGTGGGATTGACGGGGCTTCGATGGGAGCGTGAAGAAAAGTTGCCTGTGGCAAGTTTTTAGCGAGTGGCGTGAAAGCCTTACGGTATATATTTTGAAAGCAGATTGTTCAAAAAACATATTTGAAAGTTAAAAAACTATTACAAGCGGAGCGAATCCCGTCGGGGTCACCAAAAGAAAAGCACTCGAAAGAGTGTTTTTTTAGTGGGACTGACGGGGCTTCGATGGGAGCGTGAAGAAAAGTGAATAATGAATAATGAAAAATAATAAATTTACAAATAAAAAACAACCATAATTCATCATTAATCATTCATCATTTATCATTAAAAAAGCGGTTAGCTGTTAGGCGTGCCTGCGTGAGTTTTTTGTTGCCACCCCAGAAGCGGAGCGACTCCAGCCACCACTACCATAAAAAAAATCACTCATAATGGGTGATTTTTTTAATTGCTTTTCTTTTCATTTGATTTTTGGTTGCATTTTGTTAGTCTTAGAAAAGAAGTTGTTGAGGGTCTTCAAGTTGTTTTCGAGTCTCTTCGTATTCTTTCACATAATCCAAAATTCCTTTGCCAAGCAAATCTTTTTGGGCAGACGCATTTTCATCAGAAGATGCAATTAACGCCAAGTTTTTAAGTCCCTCTTTTGCACAAATCATACCCATATTGCAACCATCGGCGGCTTGCTGAATGGCGGCTTCTCTGTTTTTTAAAGCCACGAGAGTCTGCTCTTCCATCTTATTGCTGGCACAAATCATACCGATGTTTCTTTTAGACTTGTTCTGTTGGACAGCCGCTTTCCCATTACTAAGCGCTTTTGATGTGGAAAATTTCAATCTGTTTAAAGCACAGTGCATACCAATGTTATTGCCGTCATTATCTTGCTGAGTGGACGCAACTGCGTTGTCTAATGCAAAAATTACAAGTCCATCAAACTTTTTTATTGCACAGATCATACCAATGTTTCGCCCCCAATTATCTTGCATAACGGCAGTAACTGGGTTTTCAAGTGCACAATATGTGGCATCTCTCAACCCGTTTGTCGCAGAATAATGCCCAATATTTGCCCCAAATTTGTTTTGCTGAATGGCAGAAACTTCATTTTCAAGCGCTTTTAGAGTTGCTTTTTCAAGTTCTTTTGAAGCGGAATACATACCTATGTTAGTGCCAAAAACATTTTGCTGAATGGACGCTTTTTTGTTGTCTAATGCTTTTAAAACGACATCTTCCAGCCCGCTTTGTGCAGCGAACATACCAATGTTGTTGCCGTCTGCATCTTGCTGTGTGGACGCAACGTCATTGTCAAGTGCTATCATTGCAATGCTTTCCAAGCCTCTTTGCGCCGAATACATACCAATATTTTTCTCATATCTATCCTGAAAAGTGAGGATTTGTGGGAATTTTTCGATGGCACTTTTCACAATCTCCTCAATCTTGCCTTTATATTCTTCCCTGATTGGTCCTTGAAGTTTTCGATATCTATTGATTATATTAATCAAATCTTTTGCAATTTTTTTTAATTCTTTTTCTTCCACTTTTCCACTTCCTTTTTTTCTCAAATACATTTTAACAAATAACACAAGGCAAGTCAATAGCGAAATATTTTAGAAAAAAAGTATAAAAAAATTTTATTTTAAATGTTCAATGTAAAATTATTATAAAATTCTATTGACATTTTAAAAAATATAGTGTAACCTTTGTGTAGATTTTCTGGCAAGGTTATGTTGAAAAATATTGCACTTGCTAAAATTGGAAACTAATAAACCCAAAATCCATTTTTGTCTTTTATGTTATCCAAGAAAATTTTAAAGGAGGATAATATCTATGGAAGACAAAACTTTAATTTGTAAGGACTGCGGAAGAGAATTCGTTTGGACTGTTGGAGAGCAAGAATTTTATGCTCAAAAAGGATTCGAAAACGAACCTACAAGATGCCCAGATTGCAGAAGAGCAAACAAAATGAAGAGACAACAAGAAAGACAATCAGACAGAAGAGGCAGATAAATAAAATAAAAATCCACCAGTAGAACTGGTGGTTTTTCATTTTAGGGTAAAACCCTCTGTTACTAGCTTAGCGAAATCGCTTACTCTTCGTCTGCCACTTGCGAAGCGAACCGCTAATTTTTAAATGGGT
>Ga0247841_10000513_pt1 | contig 100170 bp, 88 predicted proteins | sample LaCruzMarch2015__2_FD_192410 | JGI IMG/M metagenome (GOLD analysis project Ga0247841, IMG submission 192410) | Freshwater microbial communities from meromictic Lake La Cruz, Castile-La Mancha, Spain - LaCruzMarch2015_18m | ecosystem: Environmental > Aquatic > Freshwater > Lake | place: Spain...
TATATCAAATATTATAATAATGACAGAATAAAACTAAATCTAAATGGAATGAGCCCGATAGAATACCGAGCTCATCATTATCAAAATTAATTTATAAATTTGTCTAAACTTTTGGGTGCAGTCTAAATCGGGGCTTTTTTGTAAATATATTTCTTTGGAAAACAATGATTATAAAAATACCTGTCCGGTTTGTTAAGCTCGAGGCTGATGGTTTTCATCTATTTATCGATGCTGAGTTAAATGGCAAACGCATTAATATGCTTGTCGATACGGGCGCTTCCAAGACAGTGTTCGATATTAACCGGATTCCAAAATTTGTGAGAAAAAGAAAAAAAACTTTCGAATCATTCGAAACCCTTTCTACCGGTCTTGGTACAAATACTATGAAAAGCCATTTTACTAAAGTGAAAAAGTTTTGCATTTCGGAATTGACGCTTGAAGATTATAATGCGATATTGCTTGATATGACTCACGTAAATCAATCGTATAAAATGCTTGGCATGCAAGCCATTGATGGTGTGCTTGGCAGCGACTTGCTTATGCAATATAAAGCAGTAATTGATTATAAAAGTTTAATCCTGAAACTAAGTATCTGAAATTATTGATGTACGATAAGAAGTTTCTTGCTGAATAGTTTCCTGTTGCCAGAGGTGTTATCATTCGTAGTAACTATACATATATAAAGCCCGTTGGTCAGATTTGAAACACCAATTGAACATACAGATTTAGAACTTTCACGAAATGAAAGAACACATGCGCCCATCGTATTATATATTTTTATATCAATATTTTCATTTGAAATCGTATTTAGAAATTTAATAAATACCTTATTATCAGACGGATTTGGGTATAATTCCGCATTCACGAAATCGTTGGAGGAAAATTCATGAATACCGACAAGGTCAGGATGCTTTCCTTTAAAGTAAGATACTCCCCCGGAATAATTTCCGATGATCATATCAGGATATGAGTCATTATTAAGATTTGCAACAGCAATACCGCTTCTGCTGCCTTCGTTGATGTATAAATACATAGAATCAACTAACATAAAATGTCCTGCCAGGTTGCTATCAATGTTTTTGTAATAATATATATATCCCATTTCGCAACCAACAAATAATTTAAAATGCCCTGTTGTGTCTTTAAAAAAGCAGGGGACGCTATAACCGTAATTGGAGAGAGTATGCCTCACTACATCAATACCTCCAAGCGAATCCGTGATATGCGTAAAAACAGGATTTGTCTTAGTGCCGGTGTTCTTGTAAAAAGTAAGATTTCCGTTTTTTTCGCCGATTACAAGGTCAAGCAGAGAATCGCCGTCAATATCTACAAGTTGTGGTGCAGCATATTTCCCCACATTAATATCCATATAATTTGTTTGTGTCAGTATCATATTCACGGGATTACCGGGTCCTGCCGTATTATTATACAAGTCAAGTGTCCCGTCTGATTTGCCGATGATCATTTCGGCAATACTGTCGCCATTAATATCACCGAATGTTGGTATAATCCCCATTAATTTTCGGTTAGCAATTCCGGCAAAGTCATTTGTTACAAACTGAAATTCGGGATTTGCTACAGTACCGGTATTTTTATACAATACAATTTTTGATTTGTAAGTCGAAATTAAATTTCCGTATGAATAATAAGAAGAATCATGAACTCCGAAATTGCCGATAAACAAATCAAGCAAACCATCGCCGTCGTAATCAAACAAAACCGGATAAGCGCCAGAACCTACGTCTATCATATCTTTCTGAAGGAAATTATCATACCTGTATTCGAAAACCGGTGAAGAATTTGTCCCTGTATTTTTATAGAACCAGCAGCTTTTTAAATCCTCTGAAACGACCTGACCTCCATCAAACGGAGAAAGTATCAGGTCTTTTATGCCGTCATTATCTACATCTAAGTAACATGGAGCAGGCATAGAAAGTAAATTTACTCTAACAGAATTTAAAGGAAACATGGTGTCCTGGCTGATCATATTTGCGTCAGTTACTGTTCCTCCATTGATGAGTTTTGTAATCCATGGAAAACCAATATCTCCAAGCAAAAGGTCTTTCACTCCGTCTCCGTTCAGGTCAATGGCAAGCATCGTAGATCCCGTGTGTTTAGACCCGTTTGAAAAATCATCAACGGCATCCGACTTATAAGGACAAATAGTATCTAAGGTTAGTTTATTGCTAGTTGCACTTTCAGCAAATTTCCCCCAACAGTATTCTTGTAAAACATAATCAAGACTGTCCGGTATTCCATGTAATTCCATTGACATATTCTTGTGATATTCGATGAAAGAACCAAATCCGAAGAAAGCAAGAATATCCATATCGCCATCGCCATCAATGTCGGCTATTACCGGCCAGTCAACTGAAGTTACAAGCAGGTTGACATAGTTTGTTGGCCCTTGCCCTTGTTGAGAATTAATCATTTTTGTGATAAGAGAGAATGATAGTCCGCTTACAGGATCGGAAGTATTTTTATAAACACTAATCCCACCTATTCCATAAGTGAAGATATCTTCCTTGCCGTCACCGTTATAATCGACAAGCATAACCCAATCGTGCAGGGGAGGAAATTTATCGCGGTATTCGGGCGCATACACATAATCTACCGAGTCGGGGGTTCCGTTATTTATGAAGGTAGCGATTTTGCTGCTGCTGCGGTCAAAAACAAAAAGATCTTTTATCCCATCCTGGTTTAATTCGATTTCAGAAAACTGACAGGAATTAAGTCCGCCACCCCAGGTGTTTTTCAGGTTATTCAGTAAACTATCTTTAACGATTACCGAAAGATCGCGCTGGAAGCCATAATCCAGGTATTGTTGTGCCGAAAGATGAAAACAGCTAAATATAATTGCAGATATAATAAGAAACTTTTTCATGAAGAAAAGATTATTTAACTGATGTTACGCAAATATTATAAATGATTTGCCATGGCGAACTAAATTTATAGGTCAGGTTGAGCCGTCCCCTTTTCAGGACGTGTCGAAGCCCGACCTATAAATAGCCACTCTTCGACACAGCCGCTTCCTCATAAGTCCCACGCAATGGCTGGCTCTGAGTGACACTAACAAACAAACAGATATATAATATGCGTAACATCGGTTATTTAATACAAAGTTAAGATTTTTACCAACGCCTGATTACTAACCCATCAAATAATATTTATTGGAAGAAACTTGTTTATTGATTAGCAGTAGTTGGATCGGGAGGTGAGTAAAAACTATCAAAGTCATTGAATTTATACATTTCAATAATTTGAATAAGGTGGTAGGCATAATTTGGATCCTGAGCATAACCGGCTTTTTTTAATCCAACTGCCCATTGTTTGTAATCGGTGATTTTAAGGTTAAAAAGGTCGGCATACCATTTTCGCGACTTGATATGATTTGAATGATCTTCATAAGACTCGAAGACTGAGTTGTATTTTTTATAACAAGAAGTGCCGATACAATATGTTTCTCCCTTCCAGTCGGGTTTGTTTTTAATGCCGAAATGATTATTTGCATATACCGCCAATGTGCTGTTTCCATATCCCGATTCAAGTATAGCTTGAGACATAGTAATACTTGCCGGCACTCCAGTCCTGTTCATTTCCTTAATCGCAATAGGTTTATATATTGCTATGTATTCGCTAAGAGAATATTTATGGATGGCTGATAATTCCGAAGATGCGTTTTGGGATAGAAAAGCCAGTAAAATGACTGCAATTCCAATTATAAATTTCCTCATGATAAAAATAAAACAGGCAACAAACCTATTGTAAATTTTTGAAAAAACAAAATTCGTTTAACTTTGCTGAAAGGATTCATGAACATAATAAAAAAATATTTTTCACTTACTTCTGAACAAGAGCGGCGTTTTGCTTTGCTTCAGGATATCTATACAAAATGGAATGTGCATATCAATGTTATTTCCCGTAAGGACATTGAAAATCTGTATGAACGACATGTGTTGCATTCATTGGGTATTGCGAAGGTGATAAAGTTCAAAAAAAACACGAGTATTTTAGATGTCGGAACCGGAGGTGGATTTCCCGGAATTCCGCTTGCAATAATGTTTCCTGAATGTAATTTTATTTTGGTTGATTCGATAGGAAAAAAAATTACCGTAGTCAATGCAGTTATTGAAGAACTAGGATTAAAGAATGCTAAAGCCATTCAGCAGCGGGCAGAAAATATAAATGATAAATTCGATTTCATTGTAAGCCGTGCTGTTGCTGAATTGCCGGAGTTTTATTGTTGGGTGAAAAATAAAATCAAAAAAGAAAATTTTAATGATTTAACAAATGGAATTTTATACCTTAAAGGCGGTGATGTTCTATTCACCAATCGCAAATCACCAATCGCTTATAAGATATATGAACTGAAAGATTTTTTTGAAGAAGAGTTTTTCAAAACAAAGAAAGTGGTGCATTTATATTAAGTTCGCGGTATTTGTGCAGGAATCGATTTTAAAATTATAGTTTAAAAAAAATAATCTTTGTCCATATCATTCTTTTTTTCGTAATTAGCTGACCGAAATCAATTATAAAATAAATTAAAATAAAGGAGGAAACATGTCAGAACAAAAGAAATTTGTGCCTTTTGTATCAGCCGAAACAAATATGTCTGAGTTTACAATTCGGGCTTTGATCATAGGTCTTATTATGGCGGTGGTGCTTGGTGCAGCTAACGCGTATCTTGGTTTACGCGCCGGTATGACCATTGCTGCCACCTATCCTGCTGCCGTTATTGGCATTGCAATACTGAAGACTATGAAAGGATCAATTCTTGAAGAGAACTTTGCACGTACTGTTGGTTCTATTGGAGAATCGGTAGCTGCAGGAGCAATTTTTACTTTACCCGCATTCTTTATTTCAGGTTTATGGCCTGATTTTTTCACTATAGGACATTACTTTACTTCTTCACTGATTCTAATTGCCGGAGGTATATTGGGAATCATGTTTGTAGCTTTGCTTCGCAGGGTGATGGTAGAAGATGTTGAGCTAAAATTCCCTGAATCTATTGCTGCTGCTGAAATACACAAAGCCGGTCGCAGAAGTGGTGGCGGATCAAAGTTTCTTTTTGGTGCAATGATTGGCGGCGCTTTAATAAAAACGCTTGGTGAATTTAAGTTTTTTGCTGCATCGTGGGACAAATTTATTGCATTTTCAAAGCAAACCATTACCGGGACATTATTTACCGGGAAGGGAGGTTTATTGTTGAGTTCACCTGGAATTAGTCCGGCATATATGGGCGTGGGTTACATCATCGGGCCTAAATTTGGCGCTTTGAACTTCAGCGGGGGATTAATTGCATGGGGCTTGCTTGCACCTATCATTTATTATTTCATTTCTCCTTCAATTAATATGGATTTCCTGAATAGCTGGGCGGCTATGCTTCAGCATAAAGATCCCAACCTGTCGGCAGCAGATGCTTTGGATAAAGTGAGCAGTTCAACTTACCAGATTACCCAGATATGGAGATTTATTGTTCGTCCGATAGCCATAGGCGGCATGCTCATGGGAGCTTGTTTTACATTATTTAAAATGCGTAAGAGCCTCGGCGAAGGTTTGAGAAGAGCTATCAGTGATGTTCGCAAAGCTGCCGGTGGAGGGAAAATTGAAACTGCGCGTACTGAAAAAGATATTCCTTTTAACTGGATAATCGTTGGAATTTTAGTTGTTGCCTGTTTAACATTTTTTATTTCATTCGTTGTATTTGATGCGGGCATACTCGTTTCCATTGTTGCTTCAACTTTGCTTATTATACTTGCATTCCTGTTTGGCGCTGTATCGGGCTACCTTGTTGGTATATTGGGATCGAGCAATAACCCTATAAGTGGGTTAACACTTACAGCTTTAGTGGTAACAGCATTAATATTGGTTGCATTGGGTGTGTCTGGCGATGCGGGAGTTGCAACTGTTTTGGGTGTTGCGGCCATTGTTTGTGTATCGGCAGCAGTTGCCGGCGAAATGTTGCAGGATTTAAAAGCAGGACATATTCTTGGAGGTACTCCATGGAGAATGCAGATTGGTGATATCATCGGCGTCATTCTTGCTGGTTCTGTTATGTTTGGCGTGCTGGTTATTCTGAACCAGGGCGACATTGCACAGGGACTTAAAGATGGATACGAAGGTGGTTTCGGAAGCAAAAATCTTCCCGCTCCACAAGCAAGTTTGATGTCGATGTTATCAAAAGGTATTGTTGGAGAGCAAATGGCATGGCCTTTAATTATTGTTGGGATGCTAATGGGCTTAGGTTTTATTTTGATGCAGGTTAAAAGCCCTATGCTGGTCAGCGTTGGTATGTATCTTCCATTAGAAACAACTTTTGCAATTTTCATTGGTGGTTGTGTTAAAGGTATTCTCGAAATGCTCAATACGAAGAAAAAAGAAAACGGTAAGGAAGTTTTGGATGAAAAAGGTGAGCCTGTGCATAAATATTCAAAAGGACAAATAATAAGGATGGATAACGTCGGGATATTGCTTGCTTCCGGCTTTATTGCGGGTGAAGCTTTGATGGGGCTTGTTTTTGCATTACTTTATTTTATGAATGTTCCCACTCCTGCTATTTTCGAAAACCCTTCATTTTATATTAGTATGACTATATTAACTTTAATTGCTTTGTCACTAATCTACATTCCGTTTAAAAACAAAGGTGATGCAAGTGAGCCGCCACCACCAAGTGGTAGTTTTTAATTTAAACTAATCCGGCAGGCAATTAAAACCTGCCGGACTTTTCAATGAAAACATGAAATTAAGTTTTTTTGAACGCCGAAAAATACTGAAGAAATCAAGCCTGCTCGATCTTACCCCTTTCAGGAAGATTGAACATAAAATCGAAGACGATGGTTTGGTTACTTTGCTTTATCCTAAGTTCAAGAATAGCAAAGTAAGTAAGTATATGCTTGGCAACAGAAGCCCTTATTTACACATGAAGCTTGATGAAATCGGCACTGCAAGCTGGCTTCTGATAGACGGGAAAAAAAATGTAGGACAGATAGCCGATGAATTAAATGAAGAATTAGGTGAAAAAATTCAACCCGTGCATGACAGGCTTGGAAAATTCCTGTCACTGCTTTATAATAATAAATATATATCATTTAAAGAAATCCAAAAAAAGGAGAAATAATTATGGGAAATATTTTAGGTTCGCTGCAACCTGCAGCATTATGGAATCATTTTGAGGAGATATGCAAAATTCCTCATCCTTCCAAACACGAAGAAAAATTAAGAGAATTCATTGTCGCCTGGGCAAAAGGCTTAGACCTTAAACCCGTTGTGGATGAAGTGGGTAATGTTATTATCCGCAAACCTGCCACTAAAGGGATGGAGAACAGGAAAGGCATTATTTTGCAGGGGCATCTTGATATGGTTCCCCAAAAAAACAGCGATATTCCGCATAATTTTGAAAAAGACCCGATTGTTCCATGGATTGATGGCGAATGGGTAAAAGCTAAAGGTACAACACTTGGCGCTGATAATGGAATTGGCGTTGCTGCTGCAATGGCTGTTCTGGAAGCAAAGAATCTTGTGCATGGACAGGTGGAAGCGCTTTTTACAATAGATGAAGAAACAGGAATGACAGGCGCTTTCGGATTGAAATCAGGTTTACTTACTGGTGATATTCTGATGAACCTTGATTCAGAAGACGAAGGCGAGCTATATGTAGGTTGCGCCGGTGGAACGAATGCAAATATAAAGTTTAAGTACGCAACGGAATCTGTTCCTGCCGGATCAGAGGCATTCAAAGTAAGTGTTACCGGCCTCAAAGGAGGACATTCAGGTGTAGATATCGCGCTTGAAAGGGGTAATTCGAATAAGATAATCAACCGCATCCTTTGGTTTGCTCATAAAAATTTCGGATTGAGATTAGTTTTCATAGAAGGGGGAACGCTTCGCAATGCTATTCCACGTGAATCGTTTGCAGTTGTTACAATTCCTAAAGATAAAATTGCTGCATTCAATAAATTTGTGGAAGAATTCCGTACAATTGTTGTCAATGAATATAAAGGCGTGGAAACCGATATAAAAATTACATTGGAAAAAGTTTCTGTACCTGCTAATGTTATAGATTTGCGGACTACTTTTAATTTCCTGAATGCAATTTATGCTACTCCAAACGGAGTTATAAGGGATAGCCAGGATATGAAAGGATTGGTTGAAACATCCACAAACCTTGCAATAATTAAATCTCAGAATAATGAAATTATAGTACAATGCTTACTTCGCAGCTCTGTGGATTCTGCTAAAGATGATTTGGAAAGAATGATCGAAAGTGTTTACAATATAGCAGGAGCCGAGTCTGTATTTGATGGAAAATATCCCGGATGGAAACCCAATATGGCATCTCCGATTCTTAAAGAAATGCTTGCAGCTTATGAAAAACAATTTGGCAACAAACCAAAGATTGCAGCTATTCATGCAGGTCTTGAATGTGGTCTTCTGGGCGGGGTTTATAAGAATTTTGATATGATCTCTTTTGGGCCAACTATTCGTTTCCCGCATTCTCCTGATGAAAAAGTAAATATTGCTTCGGTTAAGAAATTCTGGGATTTCTTGGTTGAAACGCTTAAGAACGCTCCGAAAAAATAAATGTTTTATGTTTGATTGCAAATAGCAAATGTAAAATGTGAGGAGAAAGAAAATAATTTTGACATTTTCCCTGCCTACCGTCAGACAGGCATTTTCATTCATCAATTTGACATATTAAAATGAAAAAGGAAGTTTAATGGCTTCCTTTTTTTTCTTTATAGTAGCAGGCTTGTTCATTTGCAAAACTGCTGATTGAATACTATTCCTTCACAAACTTCTTCACTGCAATTCCTTTTTCTGTTTTAATTTTTATAAAATAAACACCACATGGAAATGCTGAAATATCAACATTTATTTTATTGCCGCTTTGCTTACCCCCGATTACATCGGGGCAGGTGGCAAGCTGGTTTGCTGCAAGGGTTTTTATTAGCTGCCCTTGTATATTTGAAATTTCGATATAGGATTTTTGCGGAGCTTCAATAGTAAGGTTATTGGTGGCAGGGTTGGGAAAAACGGAAATGCTTATGGGATTATTTAATTCACTAACATCCGACCCTGAGCAGCTTAGCATTGGAGTACTTACATTTACGAATGACGAACTGACTGTTATAATTCGGTAAGAACCATCAAAAGCTGCTCCTGTTTGAATATACCGGGTGCTGTCTGTCCAGGTTTCACTAACCACATTTCCGGCTCTGCCGGCAACAACATTTTGATGTCTATGTCCTGCAAGCACAATGTTCACATGGTTTGAATCGCAGATATTCAGGAAAGTAGTTCTGTTATTTAGTATAGAGCCGTCAGCCGTATCCCAGATAGTACCGGTATAGGGAGTTCCGTCAGAGTTTGTACCGGCAGCATTAACGGGCGGATGATGCATTACAATAATCTTTCTTTTATTACTGTTGGCGTTCAATACATTTCTGAGCCATTGGCATTGTGCATCCGAAAGTCCGGAACTTTCGGGGCTAAGTATGTTTGGGTCTTGCCAGAGCGGGCGGTCATCGTCATAGCCAGAACGCACAAATATGATTACTGCATTATCAAAGGTTACTGCATAATCGGTGTCGGGCGCTATATATTTTGGATAATAAACAAGAGTGCTATCTGCTGTCGGGGGTGTGATGGATGTGTAATAGTCGTGATTTCCTGGGACAAAATAAATAGGTATTGTATGTGCCGAATCAATAAAATATGCGCCTATGCCAGGGTTCATAACTAATCCCGGGAATAAATATTGGGTGAGCATAGGATACATGCCATAAGGTCCGCTGTTGCCTATATTGGTAATATCTCCGCTTGCCACAACAAATGCGGGCTTAGGATTAAGGTTGGCAAATTCTTTTATATAACATTGGAACATTACAGCATTATTATCACAACTATTTACATACGAAGTGGCATCAGAAATATGCAGGTCGGTGATGTGAACAAAAGTGAATTGAGCGAAAGAGCTCAAAGTACAAAGTCCAAAATTTAAAGTTGTAATACAAGTTGCTGTATAAAATAATAGTTTTTTCCCCGAAAAAAATCTGGATTTCATTTGATTTAACATTTTTTTGGTTTCCTCTTTAATTTAATTTCTTATTTACTCCCAAATGTAAAAAACTTTTTTGCGATAAAAATAAATGAATGAAATTTTTTCTAAATTTGTTGCACTTCGAACTTGAATTCAGTAATTATTATATGCAAAAAACAATAAAATACATCTTCGTACTGTGTACATTGGCGAGCATTTTCTTTTCCTGCAATCCTGATGATACAAACGATACTCCGCCGCAGACCGAAGATTCCCGCGATAAATTTGTGGGTTCGTGGTTATGTAATGAAAACAGCCATCAAATGGGTACTTCATCATTTACGGTTCCCATTTCATTAGATCCGAACAACAGTTCGCAAATTTACCTCGCTAATTTTTATCAATTGGGTTCCAGTCAGAAAGTATATGGCGTTGTGGCGAATAATTCGGTTACCATTCCAAATCAGACCGTTAGTAGTAAAAGCGTTAGAGGAAGCGGTACCATTACGAACAACAATACCAGGATCAACTGGAATTATTATGTGAACGACGGGGCGGATATTGATACATGCACGGCGGTATTCTCTAAGTAAAATTTTCTATTTGTTTCTTGCCTTGCTTTGTTTCGTACTCATATCTTCTATAACATCTGCCAAAATCAGTTCCATTTCATCTGTATCTTCTGCATAGTAAGAATAACTTTTCCGGAATTGTTCACGGCTGATATTATGCTTCTTTAGCACGTAATTATAATAATGGTATGAGAAATACCTGACGTCTTCCTGCCGCATTTCTTTTGTCCCTATAGCTGCTTCAGCCAGTAGTACATCCACCAGCACGCTTTTCATATCTTCAACATTTATGATATTTGCAGGAGGCGATTCATTGCTTTTCGATTCCTTTTTTTTACCACAGGAAAAAAATGTGATCATGACTAAGAGCAATATAAAAATTACGTTTTTCATATGAAGCAAAAGTAGTTATTCTCTGTTAAACACTAACCTCATTCCTTTGCAAGATTCCTCAAAAATTTCGTTATTATATACCAATTGCCCATTAACAAAAGTATGTGTAACGCGCGACTTGAAGGTATTTCCTTCAAATGGTGACCAACCGCATTTTGACAAGATATTCGATTTGTCAACTTTCCACGGGGAATCAAGGTCAACAAGCACAAGATCTGCATAATAACCTGGGCGGATAAAACCTCTTTTTTCAACACCAAAGCACAAAGCTGGTACGTGTGCCATTTTGTGCACAATGGTTTCAAGGGAAATTTTTCCCTGATGATAAAACTCTATCATAGCCGTCAGGGAATGCTGTATGAGTGGTCCTCCGGACGGTGCATTCAAATAGATATTGTTTTTTTCTTCCAAAGTATGTGGCGCATGATCTGTTGCAATAACATCAATTCTTCCGTCAATCAATGCTTTCCATAAAGCATTACGATCAGAAGAAGATTTAATTGCAGGGTTCCATTTGATTAAAGTTCCTTTTTTTTGATAATCTTTATCGGTGAACCAAAGATGATGGACGCAAACTTCGGCAGTAATTTTTTTCTTTTCAGGGGAAAGCGAGTTATCAAGCAGGTTTATTTCATCGGCTGAAGATAAATGAAGCAAATGCAGGCGGGTATTGTGTTTCACTGCAAGTTCAACAGCAAGTGATGATGATTTAAAACACGCTTCGGAACTTCTTATTGCAGGGTGAAGAAAAACAGAAATATTTTCACCATAAATTGCTTTGTATTTTTCAATATTTTCCTGTATTATTTTTTCATCTTCGCAATGAACCGCTATCAGGCTCGATGAAAGGGAAAATATTTGCTTCAGGGCATTCATATCGTCAACAAGCATATTTCCTGTGGATGAACCCATAAAAACCTTGATGCCGCATACAGTACTGTTATCAATTTTTTTAAGTTCATCAATGTTATTGTTTGTTGCCCCGATGTAAAACGAATAATTTACAAGTGATTTTTTTGATGCCAGTTGAAATTTTTCTTCTAATAAATCTCTCGTTATGGCATTAGGAATGGTATTCGGCATATCCATGAAAGAAGTAACACCGCCTGCCACTGCTGCTTTTGATTCAGTATAGATATCTGCTTTATGAGTAAGTCCTGGTTCCCTGAAGTGAACATGGTCGTCGATGATGCCTGGAAATAAATATTTTCCGCCTGCATCAATTATATGAGCATTTGATGAATTAATTTTTGATGCAGTCCCGTACATGCTGGATTCAATGACTTCATTTATCAGGTTGTTTTCAATAATAACAGAACCCCTGAAAATTCTGCCTTCATTGATAATATTAGCGTTTGTGATGATATATTTCATCTGGTTATTTTTTTGTTTTTTAAAGGTCAGATGGAATACGCCATGAAATAATCATTTCGGTTGTTGTGAAGTTTATTGCTCATGGCTATTTCATGTTGTGAAAAATAAAAAAGGCATGAACCGTATCATACCTTTTAATAATTTACCACGCATCCATTATGCTTCAAATCTTTTGTATTTTTTAAAAAGGCTTTTCAGCCTAAGCGACATTACACCAAAAATAGCTTCTTTAAAAATGCTTGTACTCATCTTGGATTGACCTTCTGTGCGATCGGTAAAGATAATAGGCACTTCAACTATGTTAAATCCTAATTTCCATGCAATGAATTTCATTTCTATCTGGAAAGCGTAACCTGTAAATTTGATCTTGTCAAGATCAATGGCTTTAAGAACCTCTCTTTTGTAACATATAAAACCAGCCGTAGTATCTCTAATCTTCATGCGGGTAATACACCGTACATAAGCCGAAGCATAGTATGACATAAGCATGCGGCCCATTGGCCAGTTCACTACATTCACTCCATTGATATAGCGTGAACCAACAGCGATATCGGCATTTCCGCTGGCACAGGCATCATATAGCTTTAACAGATCTTCGGGATTGTGAGAGAAGTCGTCATCCATCTCAAAAATGTATGAATAATTCCTTTTAAGCGCCCACCTGAATCCATGGATATAAGCAGTACCCAAACCGAGTTTGCCTGTTCTTTCTTCCAAAAACAGCCTGCCGGTAAATTCGGGTATCATGCCGCGAACAATATTTGCAGTACCATCAGGAGAATTATCGTCAATAATCAGAATATGAAATTCTTTTGGCAAGGAAAAACCCTTGCGGATTATTTTTTCAATATTCTCGCACTCTTTATAGGTTGGTATTATAACAAGACTATCAGACACAAAAATTTAAATTTGTTTGTAAAAATAAATAATATTTCAATAAAAACAATAATTGTTATTTTTCGACTGCCACTTCTGATAATACTTCATTCAACCGGCGCGCTATTCTTGCCTTATAATTCCCCTTATGATAAGAATATCCGACTATAAGCGGCATTGCAATCGTTGCTTCTGAATATACCATTTGTTCGTAGGTAGTATCCACCTTACCCCAGGAACTAGCTTCTTTAAGCGTTGAGCCTGAAAGGGCGCCATCTCTTTCGTCGGCAACAGTAATCTGAACGGCATATTTATGCATAGGGACATCATAATCAAGAACTTCAGCAGCAACCACAATATCCTGAACAAAGTTCTTAGGAACACCACCGCCTATCATAAAAATCCCGGATGTTGTGTTGTTGATCTTTATTTTAGTAATTTCAAGAAAATCTCTTGCAGAATCAATACTAACCTGTTTATCCGGATTATGCCATTGATGATGAACCAAACCAAAACCAGCAGAACAGTCGGAAAATGCAGGAACAAATATAGGCACTCCTTTTTTGTAACATTGATAAACTATTGAATTCTCTCTGTATGTAGCATATTTATCATTTTCTTCCAGAAATTTCCCCATTTCAATAATAAACTCTCTGGATGAATATGGTTTAGGTGGAAGATTATTTGCGATTTGTCCGATTGTTTCGTCACAAATCCTTAATTCGCCTTCATCAATAAATGTGTCGTAAATTCTGTCGATCATGAGTTTATGCAAATCCGAGTCATTTACAAAAGGAGTTCCATGGTAATGCCTGAAACCCAAAGCTTCAAAAAAGTCCTGATCAACAATGTTAGCTCCCGTCGAAACAATTACATCGACCATATTGTTTTTAATCATATCAACAATTACCATTTTTAAGCCTGCTGATATCAGCGACCCGGCGAGAGTAAGATATATAACACAGTCCGTATCTTTCTGCATCATATCAAAGATTTTAGCGCCACGCGCAAGATTTCTTGCCTGGAAAGCCATATTGTTCATTGCATCAACCATAGGCACTATATTGAATTTCTTTATATCAATATGTTCTATGGGTTCTTTAAGAAATTCGTTTTTTTTCATACTCTAAATCCTTTTTCTTTAGCAGCAAATATACAAATTATAGAAATAAATCCAATCTTGTGAATGATAAATCGAATTTTGCATAAAAATCTTCTGTTTTTCTTTTAATGGATTAATTTTGCGGTTTATTAATATGCAAATAAATATAATTATACCAAAGACAAATATATCTGCTATAAGAAAACAAATCAGTATTTTGTTACTTCTATTGTTGTTTAATGAAGTTAATGCTTTCTCACAGGAGAGATTTGGAATCAGCAATAGTATGTATTCCGGCATTACCAGTGCATCGCTTAATCCTGCATATTTAGCCGGTTCTCCTTACAAATGGGATTTAAATATACTTACGGCACACTTATACCTCGACAACAATTACCTTTATTTATACCCTACAAACATACCCGATTTAATTGCTGATCAAGGGAGTACTTCTATCAAAAATAATGGTACATTGAACCAGCCATTGATAGTGTCCCTGCCATTAATTTCTATCAAAATTGATAATATATTTAACTCATACTCAAATATAAATTCAAAATACATAATAAAAGACAAACGATACAACAGTTGGAGAAAAAACTTTTATGTAAAAACTCTTGTGCAAACGCCATCATTAATGATAAATGTAAAAAAATGGTCTTTTGCGCTTATCACTGCTACAAGAGCAGAAGCGTCGTTTACACGCTTTCACAAAATCGGAGCAAATCTTTTATTTGAAGGTGTTAATTATGACCCTATAAATAATATTGATGTTTCCATTCCCAAATTCAGGATAAACGCAATGATATGGGATGAGATAGGAGTTTCGGTAGCGAGAAAAATAAAGCAAGAAAATGGTTATCTTATTGAAGGGGGTATTACAATCAAACATGTCAGAGGATTTGGAGCAGCTTATATCCTTAATAAAGAGATAAAATTATCCATTCCTAATGCTAAAGATATTTACATCGAAAATATAGATACAAAATTTGGCTATGCCTTCGATGCGGGCAATACACTTAGGACGATAGGAAGTGGGAAATCCATTGATGTCGGCATTGCCATTGAAAAAAAGATATTGAAAAATAAATATCAATGCCCCAACTTCTGTAATAAAAAGTTTGAGTTGCAGTATTCATGGAAGCTTGGTTTTTCATTGATTGATATAGGCTATATCCGTTTTAATAACAGTGCCAAAATCTATCATATTAATGGCAGATCCGATATGTGGTATAATATCGTAGGGATAAAAGGCCATGGAATCGGTTGGTATGACTCAATTATGGGCGCACATTTCAACAATGGTCAGTTACTTGCTCCTATAGGGACAAAATTTACGATGTTTCTGCCTTGGGCAGCAAGCGTTCAGTTTGATTACAATATCGGCTATAATTTTTATGTGAATGGAACATTGATACAGCGCATTCCTCATTTTGGGCTTCCCGGTATAGACAGGGTAAATACAATATCCATAACACCAAGTTATGAATTACGAAAACTTGGATTTGCTGTTCCTGTTGTTTTTTATCAATATTTATGGCCGAGGATAGGACTTGCATTACGACTGAATAATTTTTTGATCATCGGAACCGATAAACTGGGAGCGTTTACAGGCAAACGCTTATCGGGGGAGGATATTTATGTTATATTAAAAATAAATAATCTGAAAAAATGCAAAACAAGTAAGAAAAAACGCAAAACCGCACCTTCGTTCTGATTTTCCAATTATTTTCTGCCTGCCAGTGAAATAAGTGTTGTAAAAAAAATAAAAGGGTTACCTTTGCTGTCATAAAATTGAACAACGATGAAAAGAATATTTCCACGAATATTAGGATTAGTGAGCACAATAATGACAGGTTTATTAACAATTTTATCATTTCTTGTTTTCTTTTCAGGTTTAAGAGAAGAATCTCGCTGTGAATTGTGTGATTTAATGTTGATTCCAGGAGTTGTATTCTTTATATTTCTGCTATCAGGACTTTATACATTGTTTTCTAGCGAACTGAATTTAAATTCAAAGAAACGATTATTAAATACAATAAATTTTACGGCAATTATTTTATCAATTGCTGCAATTGTTTTAAATTTTCACCTTTAAAGTAATTACAAAAATAATTTTTGATATAAGCAAAAATATCTATCTTTGCAGTCCACAAAATTGAATAACAATGAAGAGAACATTTCAGCCATCACAGAGAAAAAGAAGAAATAAACACGGTTTCATGGAAAGAATGTCCACTGCAAACGGACGCAGAGTGTTATCTTCGCGCAGGGCAGCAGGGAGAAAAAAACTCACTGTTTCTGATGAAAAATTGCATAAAAGATAATGCTCCTGCTTTGCCATCCCTTCCGTATCGGTATATAATGAATGAAGTCCCCAATTTTTGAGTTGGCAGATACTTCTATTTTTTTGGGTATGTTCCGAAAAAGCCATAATTTTGTGTTCACAATATTAAATCACTCACAGTGAAAATTTTACTTATTATTATAGTAATTTATTTTCTGCTGGTTCTTGCCGGAAGATATATTTTCCCATACGTAATCCGATACTATATGAAGCGGTTCAGCCGGAGGTTTTACGAGGGAATGAATAATCAATCCCATAATAATCCGTATAAATATAAAAAAGAGGGTGAAATTCATATAGATCAGTCACCTGAACAGAATAAAAGCCAAACCTCTGATATAGGAGAGTATGTTGATTTTGAAGAGATAAAATAAAACCATATCAACGAAAAATGTATTTATGAAAAAAATTAATTTTAAATCATTTGCGCCACACATTTTGGCAGTTTTACTTTTTGTAATAATCACAATGGGTTATTTATGGCCTCTTTTGGAGGGTAAACGATTATCACAATCGGATATCACGCAGTTCAAAGGAATGTCAAAAGAAATTGTAGATTACCGTGAAAGCACAGGAAAAGAAGCATTGTGGACAAACAGGATGTTTGGCGGAATGCCGGCTTACCAAATATCTGTAGTATATAGCTCGAATCTTATTAAATATATTGATAGAATATTTCATCTCTGGCTTCCACATCCTGCCGGTTTAGTATTTTTTTATTTTATTGGCTTTTATATTTTACTTCTTGTGTTTCGTGTTGATCCAAAACTTAGTATTATCGGGGCATGTGGATTCGCTTTCTCTTCGTTCTTTTTTATAATACTTGTAGCCGGACATAATTCTCAATCTTCTGCTATTGGTTATATGCCCCCTGTTCTTGCAGGGATTATTTTATGTTTTAGAGGAAAATATATTCTAGGAGGAGCGTTAACAGCGCTTTTCCTTGCTTTAGAGTTAAATGCAAATCATGTCCAGATGACATATTACTTGATGCTGACAGTTGTAATTCTTGGCATCGCCGAGTTCATTGGTAAATACAGGGATAAAAAGATAAAAGAATTTTTTAAAGCTATTATAGTTATGGTGGTTGCTCTGGTATTAGCATTGGGCACAAACATCACTAATTTGTGGTCAACTTATGAATATGGAAAATATACAACTCGTGGAAAATCAGAATTGACAAACAATATGGCAAATAAAACTTCAGGGCTTGATAGAGATTACGCTACTGACTGGAGTTATGGAAAGTGGGAAACTTTTACGCTTTTAATTCCAAATTATATGGGCGGCGGAAGCGAGAATTTAGGTACGAATTCGAATACTTACAAAGCCTTGATAGAAAAAGGATATCCTAAAGCGCAGGCAGAAAAAGCGGTAAAAGGACTTCCTACCTATTGGGGTGCGCAGCCTTTTACATCAGGCCCTGTTTATGCAGGGGCTGTAATGTGTTTCCTGTTTATACTCGGATTATTTATTGTGAAAGGAAAGTACAAATGGTGGTTGCTGTCTGCAACTATCTTATCTTTTTTCCTTGCATGGGGCAGAAATATGATGTGGTTCACTAATATTTTTTTCGATTATGTTCCGGGTTATAACAAATTCCGATCAGTGTCTTTTACTCTTGTTATTGCTGAATTATGCATCCCTATACTGGCTATGCTGGCATTGGGAAAATTGTTTGATAAAAATGTTTTAAAAGAAGTAAAACTTAAAGCGCTGAAATATTCTTCGATAATTACAATTTCTCTCATTGTTGTTTTTGGCTTGATCGGAAGTATGTTTTTTAATTATGTTGTTGATAAGGACAATGAATATGTAACACGCGGGTACTTTCCTGATTGGTTTTTGACAGCGCTTCAGTCTGACAGGCCTGGACTGATGGTAGCTGATAGCATCAGATCTCTCATATTTATATTAATTACTGCAATATTGCTTTGGCTTTTAACAATTGATAAAATAAAAAACAAGACTATTGTTATTATTGCAATTATTGCGCTGGTAATAATTGATATGTGGACAGTTAATAAAAGGTATTTGAATTCAGACAACTTTGTTGCAAGCTCAAAAGTAAAGACACCATATACTCCTACCGAAGCAGACCTTATGATAATGCAGGATAAAACCATCGATTACCGCGTATATAATCTTACAGTGAGCCCTTTCAACGATGCCGGCACTTCTTATTTTCATAATTCAATAGGAGGCTATCATGGCGCAAAACTTAAAAGATACCAGGAGCTTATTGAAAACCAGATAAGCAAAAATAACATGAATGTTCTGAATATGCTCAATACCCGCTACTTCATCGTTCCTGACAGCTTAAGAAATCCCGTCGCTCAGCGAAACCCAAAAGCATTGGGAAATGTGTGGTTCGTGAATGAGTACAAACTTGTGGCAAATGCTGATTCTGAATTAACAGCTCTTTCATCATTTAACCCTGCTACTACAGCCATCATTGACAAACGCTTTGAAACCTCAGTTTCAAAATATCAAAACACATTTGACTCGGCATCTGTTATAAAGCTTGAGTCATATCAGCCAAATAATCTTATTTACAAATCTAAAACTGCAAAAGATCAATTAGCTGTATTTTCGGAAATATATTATGATAAAGGCTGGAATGTATATGTTGATGGAAAGATTGCTCCTTATTTCAGGGCGAACTATGTTTTGCGCTCCATGATTGTTCCTGCCGGAGAGCACAAGATAGAATGGAAATTTGAACCTTCGGTATATTATACCGGAGAAAAAGTTTCGCTTGCTTTTAACATTCTTCTGATTCTCATGGTAGTAGGAGGAGTATTCATGGAATTACGAAATAGCAGGAAGAAACTGAATGAAGCTGCTGTGAAGCCGAAAAGTTCATGAAAAAAGTCCTGATCATTACATATTATTGGCCTCCAAGCGGAGGAGCTGGAGTTCAGCGATGGTTAATGTTTGCGAAATATTTGAGGGAATATAATTGGGAGCCTGTTATTTATACTCCTGAAAATCCTGAAATTCCTGAAGAAGATAATTCTCTCTTAAAGGATGTGCCCGATAATATTACTATTCTTAAAACTCCTATTTGGGAACCGTATAATTTTTATAAACGATTTATTGGTCATAAAAAAACTCAAAAAATAAGTGCCGGATTTTTATCGGAAAATAAAAAACCGAAATTGCCGGAAAAAATTGCTATATGGATAAGAGGTAATTTATTTATTCCTGATGCGCGAAAATTCTGGATAAAACCATCTGTCAGATTCCTATATGAATTTTTAAAATCTAATAAAATTGATGCTATCGTATCAACAGGCCCGCCACATAGCATGCATTTAATTGCATTGCAGCTAAAGAAAAAAACCAATATTTCTTGGCTTGCCGATTTCAGAGATCCATGGACAAATATTGATTTTTATAAAGATTTAAAACTTACAAACCGGGCTGATAAAAAACATCGTAAGCTCGAACAAAAAGTATTAAGTAATGCAGATAAAGTTATTGTTATAAGTAAAACAATGGCTGAAGATATGAAAAGGTTACATAATAGACATTGCGATGTAATTACCAATGGTTTTGATACCGAATTCAAAAATGATGTTAACCCTGCAATAGATAAAAAATTCAGCATTTCGCACATTGGAACTTTGGTGAAAACCCGCAACCCTCGATTATTATGGAAGGTTTTAAATATATTAGTAAATGAAAATTCGCAGTTTGGTTCCGATCTCGAGATTAAATTAGTTGGGAAAGTTGATTATTCTGTTATTGAATCTCTTAAGCAATATAATCTTTCCGATTTCTATAATAAAATTGACTACCTCCCTCATGATGAAGTTATTCGCATACAGCAGCAATCGCAGGTTTTATTACTTTTAATAAATAATACTCCTAATGCAAAAATGATTTTAACAGGAAAGTTCTTTGAATACCTTGCAGCCCGTCGTCCTATTTTGTGTATTGGTCCTACCGATGGTGATGCGGCAAAAATTTTATTTGAAACAAACTCAGGTTATATATCTGATTTTGACGATGAAGAAACTTTGAAAAAAAATATTATAAGCTTATATTCTGAATATAAAACAGGAAAATTGCAATCACATAATAAAGGTATAGAACGTTTTTCGAGAAAAACCCTGACTAAAGAGTTAGCAGGATTAATGGCTAATTTTTAAATAAAATATAAGTTATGGAACTGTCCGGTAAAAAAATTCTGGTAACAGGCGCTGATGGTTTCATCGGCAGCCACCTGGTGGAAAAACTTGTTGATGACGGCTACAGTGTGAAAGCATTTGTATATTACAACTCCTTTAATTCATGGGGATGGTTGGATTCTTTCCCAAAAGAGAAGTTAAGCAAGGTTGAGATTTTTGCAGGTGACGTGCGCGATTCCGACTGTGTAAGAAATGCTGTTAAAGATGCTGATATAATATTTCATCTTGCCGCCCTGATCGCTATTCCTTACAGCTATTATGCTCCATCGAGCTATGTGGAAACAAATATTAAAGGCACATTGAATATTTTGCAGGCGGCAAAAGATTTAAAAACCGAAAAAATTTTAGTTACGTCAACTTCGGAAGTCTATGGTACGGCTATCTATACACCGATTGATGAGAAACACCCGCGACAGGGACAATCGCCCTATTCCGCTTCAAAAATCGGAGCTGATTATATAGCTGAATCATTTTTCCGCAGTTTCAATTTGCCTGTTACCATTGTAAGACCATTCAATACTTATGGACCGAGGCAGTCGGCAAGAGCTGTGATACCGACTATTATCACTCAACTTTTAAATGGTGTAAAAGAAATTAAATTAGGTTCTTTGCATCCTCGGCGTGATTTGGTTTTCGTAAAAGATACAGTAAATGGTTTTATTGAGATAGCTATGTCAGATAAACTAATAGGTGATGAGGTAAATATTGCAACTAACGAAACAATTTCTGTCGGTGATCTTGCTTCTAAAATCATTGCCTTAGTTAACCCTGATGCAAAAATTATTACTGAAGAAGAACGTATCAGACCTGAGAAAAGTGAAGTTGATCTTTTGCTTGGCAGTAACTCGAAAATAAAATCAAAGACAAATTGGAAGCAATCCTGGGAATTAGATAAGGGACTTAAAAAAACTATCGAATGGTTTAAAAATCCGGAAAATTTAAAATTATACAAATCGGATATATTTAATTTATAATTCAACAAATGTTTAAAAAATGAAAGTAGTTATTCTGGCAGGGGGACTCGGTACACGACTTAAACCTTTTACCGATGTTATTCCAAAACCTTTATTGCCATTTGGTGAAAAATCTTTAATGGAAGTTCAGATCGAACAGTTGAAAAAAAATGGTTTCGATGAAATATTTGTGGCGCTTAATTATAAAGCCGATTACATCAGATCTTATTTTGGTGACGGCAGTAAATTCGGTGTCAAAGTACATTACAGCATAGAAAAGAAACCCCTCGGAACCTGCGGTCCTCTTACTCTTCTGGAAGATGTTTTAACCGATCCGTTCCTTTTGATGAATGGTGATATTCTGACAATGGCGAACTTCAGGGGGATATATGACTGGTCGCTAAAGCATGAAGATTCTTTATTGACACTTGTTACAAAAAATATTACGACTCCTTTCAGGTTCGGGAATATTATTTCCGACGGTGTTTATGTGAAAGGCGTTGATGAAAAACCCGATCTGAAATTTGAAATATTAAGTGGCATATATATATTAAAACCGGCTATCTTTAAGCTAATCCCCAAAAATGAATACTTCGGGATAGACCAATTAATAAAAAATATGCTTAAACAAAATTTACCGGTAACAAAATATCTTCTGAAAGAATATTGGATTGATATAGGAATGGTTGAAGATTACGAAAAAGCGAGGGAATTTTATGATGAACACTTTACCGTATAAAAGAATTCTTGTTACAGGCGCTTGCGGTTTCATTGGCGGTCATCTTGTAAAAGCGCTTGTAAATTCAGGATATGCAGTAATAGCGTATGATCTGGAAAACTCTTTTAACATAACATCCTGTCGTTTTTCAAAAGATATATCAGATAAAATAGAAATCTTCACGGGAAATATTGAAGATACCGACAGTCTGAAAAAAGCAGCAGAAGATGTTGGCTTTGTTTTTCACCTTGCAGCCAGGTCATTTGTTCCTGACAGCTGGAAAAACCCGCTCGATTTTTATCGCACCAATATTCTCGGCACTGCCAATGTTCTTGAGATTTGCAGACAAAACAATATTCATCTTTCATACCTCAGTTCTTATGTTTACGGAGTACCCGAATATTTGCCTGTTGATGAAAAGCATCCGCTGAAATCATACAATCCCTATAGTCAAAGTAAACTTATTGCGGAAGAAATATGTGATTTTTACCATAATCATTATGGGCTGAAGGTCACTATTTTCAGACCGTTTAATGTTTATGGTCCAGGTCAGAATGAAAAGTTTTTAATTCCTGAAATAATTAAACAGGTTTTGCAGAAAGAAAAAGAAATGGTAGAGGTAAATGACCTGAGTCCAAAACGTGATTATATTTTTATTGATGACATGGTTGAAGCGCTTGTCCTTTCTGCTGACGGCAAGGATGGCATTTATAATATCGGTAGCGGATATTCAGTAAGTGTTGAAGACTTAATTAAAATGGTGATGAAGAAATCAGGAATATTAAAAAAATATTTCTCCAAAAATATAACGAGAGAAAATGAAGTTTATGATGTGGTGGCAGATATTTCTAAAGTGCAGAAAGCACTGAACTGGTCTGTAAAAACAACATTGGAAAAAGGAATTGAAAATTGTATTCTATATCACAACGAAAAATTAAAAACCCATTGTAGTTGAAAGAGAAAATTATATATATAAAACCTTCCGACTCCACTTTTATCCGATCTGATCAGGAGATATTAGAAAAGCATTTTGTTGTTACTCCTTATTTAATGAAGATTGAAAAGAATCCTTTATCATTTTTATGGACATTGACTAAATTATTTTTCTTTTTGATCTTTAATCTCAGGAGAACTGATGCTATCGTTACATGGTTTGCCGATTATCATGCTATGGTTATAGCGTTTATAGCAAAATTATATTCTAAAAAAGTTATAATTTTTATTGGAGGTATGGAGGCTATCTGTTATCCTGAATTACGTAAGGGAGTATTTTATAAAAAAATTCGTGGCAGCTGTGTAAAATATGCACTCAAAAATGCAAGTCTTATAATTCCTAATCATAAATCTTTGGTTTACCATGAAAATTATTACTATGATATATCTGGTAAAAAAGATGGAATAAAATTTTATATCCCTGATCTAAAAACAAGAATAGAAGTCATTCCTAATGGATACGATACAAATAAATTTAAAAGGAATTATTTAATTAATAGAAACCCGAATATGGTTCTTACAATCGGAAAAACAAACACTGTTTCCGATATTTTGAATAAAGGATTTGATCTTTTTGTTCAGGTAGCCAAAAGAAACCCTCAACTGGAATTTGTTATTATTGCCATTGCAAAAGAACATATCACTTGGCTGGAAGAAAAATATAAAATTTCCGAATTAAAGAATTTAATCATTATTCCATTTTTTTGCCCCACAGAAACACTGAAGCTATATTATAATCAAGCGAAAGTTTTTGTGCAAGCTTCTATCACCGAAGGAATGCCCAATACATTGGGCGAAGCCATGCTGTTTGAATGTGTTCCTATCGGATCTAGTGTTAACGGAATACCAGATTCAATAGGTGATACAGGAGTAATTATATATCACCGAAATGTTGATGAACTTGAAAAAGCCATTAAAGAAGCGTTGACTATGGATACAGGTGAAAAAGCTCGTGAACATATTATTAATAATTTTTCTAAAAGAAAAAGAGAAACGGATCTGATACGAGTTCTTAATGAATGTTTCATGCAATAATCTTTACTTTTTAAGTTCATTTATATTTTTTCAATAATTCGGTAATTTTTTTGGCATTTTGGGCTACCTTGCCTGCCTGCCGGCAGGCAGGAAGCCTGTTATCATTGGGTTTTTCATTAACCCCCGACCTTAAGGTCGGGGGTTATAATAGAATCCTTAATTTATCAAGGACTTTAGTCCTAACATAAAAAATTATCGAAGTATTAATTCTTTATACATTTGTAGAAATAAAAACCGCAATGACCTCTATTTATTACATCAACAAACGCGAAGAAATGTTGCAGTTTATTCCTGAAGGAAGTAAAAAAATTCTTGAGGTTGGTTGCGGTGAAGGCATATTCGCATCTGCTGTAAAGAAAAAAATGAATGCTGAAGTTTGGGGTGTTGAATTATCGGATGATGCTGCGAAGAAAGCGGAAAAAGTTATTGATAAAGTTTTTCATGCCGATTTCACAACAATTATAAATACATTACCACAGAATAATTTTGACTGCATTGTTTTCAATGATGTGCTTGAACATATTCCTGACCCATTTACACTTTTGGAAAATATAAAAGTTCTGTTAAAAGAAAATGGCTGTGTAGTATGCAGCATACCAAATGTGCGATATATTGGAAACCTTGTGGAGTTATTGTTGAAAAAAGACTGGCAGTATAAAGATGGCGGAATCCTTGATATTACCCATTTTCGTTTCTTTACAAAAAAGAGTATTGAAAGAATGTTTTCAAATGCCGGCTATGAATTAGTGAGAATAGAAGGTATCAATCCTACAAAAAGCATGAAAGTAAAATTGCTTGGCTGGTTATCTTTTGGTTTGTTTTCGGATTCCAAATACATGCAATTTGCTACAGTGGCAAAATGGAACAATCAATAATTTGATTAAAAAAGTTGTAAAATGCAGTCCAATCCGTTAGTCACAGTAATCACACCAACCTACAATCACGAGAGGTATATTGTCGACTGCATAAAATCGGTGCAGGCTCAGACATTTTCAAACTGGGAAATGATAATAATTAATGATGGAAGTACTGACAAGACAGCCGAAATAGTAGAAAATTACATAAAGAATGATAATCGCATCATATTAATTAATCAGGAAAATGTTGGCATTTTCAGGCTTGCTGAGAGCTATAACAAAGCTTTGGGTCTTTCAAAAGGGAAATACATTTCAATATTAGAAGGTGATGATTTGTGGGAACCCTTTAAATTAGAAAGGCAGATTTCTGTTTTGGAAAATAATAACAAAATTATTCTTGCATGGGGCAAGGCATATTCAATAACTGATGACCTCTCAAAAATTATTGGTTTGTATCCCGATTTAAGTTCGGGTAAAACAGTTTATTTTAACAATAATCCTGTCGGTTCTATTTTGAATTTATTGCTTATTGAGAATTGCATACCTGCATTAACCGTCACTGTTAGGAAAGATGCATTAAATAAAATTGAAGGGTTTATTCAGAATCACAATCTTCCGTTGGTTGATATACCAACATTAATCGAACTGGCTAAATTCGGTGAATTTTATTTTGATGAAAAACCGCTTGGAAAATGGAGAATATATGCCAATCAAATTACTAAGACATTCCCTGTTGAAATCATACAGGGTCGGTTAGCGCTTTGCTTGCACCATTTCTCCGATATACCTGATGATATAAAATGTAATATATCCATTTCAAAAAATAATATCAAAAAACATTTTAATAATCGAATACAGATTGCTTATGCCCGTTCCGGACGATATAAATTAATCAGGAAAGAATTTACAGCAGCACGCAAAGATTATATTAAAGCTATTTTTTATAAAGGATTCAGAAACCTTGCATGGAGGCTTCGTGCAATAATTGGTTATATTTTCAGTTTATTCAGGATGGATGTGGAAGGGATTTCAAAAATTCTTGGAAAAGATTCATACAGAAAATAATGATATCAAAGCACTTTTTTAAATCCTCATTAATATATTCAGTAGTAGGAGCATTACCTTATGCTTCCGGAATAATTCTTATTCCGTTCTTTACTCAAATGCTTTCCCCGACTGACTTTGGCGTAAATGCACTTTATTTAACCATTGTTTATTTTATTCAGATACTGTCCACTTATGGTTTTGATACATACATTGGGATATCATACTTTGAATTCAAAGACAACCGGCAAAAACACAAGGAACATATTGGTACCATCATCGTTTCTCTCTTGGCTATTGGAGCTTTTCTGATGGCTGTGATGATTGTATGTGGTGATCAGATCTTCAGCCTTATTTTTCAGGATAAATTTCTTTCATTTTATCCTTATGGACTGATGAGCGTATTTACCGCTATATTCAACGGATTCATGAAAACATATTCCAACCTGCTCATTAATCAGCAGCGTCCCGAAAGATTTTTCTGGATTAATGTAGTAAACTTTCTTCTTGTAATTGCTGTTTCGCTTACGCTTCTTTATATCTATCCCTTTACATTGAACGGTCCAATGTGGGGGCGATTACTGCCGGCTGCTTTTTCTTTTATTGTAGTGCTATATTTTATGATAAGCGAATTCGGCATAGGCTTCAGAAAAGAATTTCTGAAAGGTATAGTTTCATTTTGTACGCCCATGCTGGTGTATGCCCTTTTCATGTGGGTAGTTTCATATATCGACAGGTTTGTCATAAAGCATTTCCTGGTAGATCCAATGTATGTGGGGATATTCGATTTTGGAGTAAAGCTTACTTTACTTATTGATTTTTTTCAAATGGGGCTGGCAAATACTATGCACCCGAAAATTTACAATATCTGGAAGGATAATAATCTCCGCGAAAGCACAACTGAAGTGAACAGATATTACAACGGTTTTACTGCAATTACTTTGCTTATAATTCCTCTTTTTGTTATTGTAATTCCTTTGCTTGTTCCAATTGTTGTAAAAAAAGAAATCTATTATCAGTGTTTTACATTTCTCTCAATCCTTTGCCTGGGCTTTGCAACCAGAGGATTATTTAATATGTTTCTTGCACCTATATTCTTTTTTAAGAAAACAAAAGTGTTACCTAAAATCTTTTTCTTTACTGCAATTTTTCAAATAATTATAAGTATTTTATTAATAAAAAACTTTGGATTGATAGGCGCTGTGTGGGCTACTTTTTTTATAAAACCAATTCAGGTGATTCTATTGTATATTGAAAGCAGGAAAATTTTTAAGCTCAAATTCAATGCAGTGAAACTGATTTATCTTCCGCTATTCTATATTGTAATGGTCATATTCTCAAGTATTTTTTTAAGTGAATTTAATATCATCATTGTTGGCTCTGTTCAGTTTTTAATTATGGGACTGATGATTTTCCTGATTTATAAAAATGAACTGAAACAAACCATTGAACCTTTTCTGAAACTTCTGGGAATAAAATCTTGAGATGCAATTATATTATACCAATTCTTAATTCAAATTATTTCATCAGCATAACATAGCCATATTTACGTATGTTCTTGTCGCCACATACTGTTTGATAATCAAAAACCCACACGTAAATACCAATTTGAACCGATCAAATTTTTAAAAAATAATATAGTTCTATAAAACACAAATAATTTTCAAAAAAATAATAAAGAATATTGATAAAAAACAAACCACAAAAAAGTATTAAACTCGTAAAACAACTACTTTTTGCTTTTTTTTGCATTCATAATACTGGCATTCAGCTCAAACCCTATGAGCAGCACTATTGCGTTAATATAAATCCACATTAATATAATAATAAGTGCACCTATTGAACCATACAGCTTATTGTACTGAGAGAAGTTGGAAATATAAAAATTAAAACCAAGCGAAGTCAGGATAAATAAAAGGGTTGCCAGCGTTGAACCTGCCGATATAAAACGAAACCTTTGGTGTTTTGCCGGAGCAAAGTAATAAAGAAAAGAAATAATAAAAAAGAACATTATAATAATAATTATCCATTTGCTTACCATCAGGACATAATAGGTGAATTCGCTTTTCAAATATCCTTGTTTCACAAAATAATCAAGAAATGCAGTGCCTGTAATAATAAGACTAATAGATATAATAATCAGGATTGAAAGAACAAGAACAAGAAATATCGCGGAAAGTCTTTGTTTAAAAAAAGAACGTGATTCTACAACATGAATGGAATTATTGAAAGCGCTCATAATTCCGCTGATGCCACTTGTGGCAAAATACAATGTAGCCAGAAATCCAATAGATAAAAGGTTGCCATGCTGTCTTTTAATAATGTCTTCGAGTGTAGAAAGCGCCGCATTATATGCGTCTTTGGGAAGAATACCCTTTAACATGGCAAGCAACGTGTCCTGAAACCCATGAATAGGGATATAGGGTATTAGTGTAAAGAAAAATAGTATTGCAGGAAACAAAGCAAGAAAAAAAGTAAACGAAAGGGCAGAGGCTCTTACAGTGATGGATCCATTCCACAAATCCCTGAAAAAGAAGGATGCCACATTATACAATGTCATACCATCAAAACCTGGCAGCACAAGTTTTTTCGAAACCTGGTTTATTAGAGCAATAGGTTTAAATTTTAAAAATTTATTTATTATCTTTTTAATATTCATTTTAGTCTTAATGGATATAACCTGACTGCCATTTTAAACCATGGTAAATTATACTGCCTTCAGGCTCATATCAAGGCTTTTGATATGATGAGTAATGGCGCCAACTGAAATGAAGTCAACACCTGTTTCTGCATAAGCACGGATGTTTTCTTTTTTTATACCGCCTGATGCTTCTGTTTCAAAGCGCCCATTTATAAGCTCAACGGCATCTTTTAATTTTTCGGGCGTGAAATTATCAAGCATGATCCTGTTAACGCCGCCGACTCTCATAATTTCCTTTACATCGTGCAGATTGCGGGCTTCTATTTCAATCTTTAAATCCTTGTTGTTCTTTTTGAGATATTCCTGTGCAGAGAGTATTGTTTTTTCAATACCACCTCCAAAATCCACATGATTATCTTTGATAATGATCATATCATAAAGCCCCATGCGGTGGCTAAATCCACCACCTATTCTTACAGCCATTTTTTCCAATTCACGCAGAAGAGGGGTCGTTTTTCTTGTATCTAATATTTTGGCTTTTGTTCCTTTAATAATTTTAACAAGTTCATTTGTTGCTGTTGCAATTCCACTCATACGTTGCATAAAATTGAGTACTAATCTTTCTGCTGAAAGTATAGAAATGGAACTGCCCTCCACAGTAAATGCTATGTCTCCTTTTTGGATATTAGTTCCATCATGAAGCTGTATTGACAGTTTTAATTTATGGTCAACTTTTAAAAATATTTTTTCAGCAATTGCTACGCCTGCAATGATGCCATTATCTTTTATAAGTAAATGGGCTTTGCCGGCAGCATCTTTTGGGATACAGGAAAGAGAAGAGTGATCGCCATTTCCAATATCTTCTCGAAGTGCATTCTCAATGATTTCGTTGATTGTCATCAGGAAAATTTTATAAAAGGGAATTATTCTCCCTCGAATTCGAGTTTTTGTATCAAATAACCCGCATTCATTTTTTTAAGCAGGAAATAGGTCCTGAACGAACCGGAATCGGTAACATAATTGCCAATTGCATAAAGTGATCCGTCGTTCGAAGATCCCTGGTGACTGATAGTGAAGGATTTTGGTGGGTTTTTTGAAAAAAAATCTTTCAATATCAGTTCTGCCTGTGATTTGCTGTATGTGCCATCATTACCGGGAACCATAAGATCGAGGGTGGAATTAAAATACTTTGAAACTGTGGTTGCATTCCCCGTTTTAATAGCATTCCCTATATCTGCGATGATGTCGTTGGGTTGATGTAATAAAAATGAAGCAGATATGGTAGTGGTAATGGCCAAAAGGATAATAATTGCTGAAATCTTTTTCATTTTTTGATGTTTTTAATTTTACAAATAAAACACAAAAATTAAGCCAAACAAATATACTTGCCCTTATAAAGAAAAGCTTATTTATGCAAATATATGTAATTTGAATTACAGTAAACATGCATTAGATTATTTTATAAAAATGTTAAATTTGACGAATTTATAACAAGCACATGAAAATTACACTTCTTTTGACAGGAAAGACTAATGAATTATTCATTAGAGATGGTTATGCGATCTATGAAAAACGCCTGAGCCACTACGTCTTTTTCGAAACTATTATAATTCCTGACCTAAAAAGTACCCGTAGCTTAAATGCCATGCAGATAAAAGAAAAAGAAGCCGAATTTCAACTGAAGTATCTTGAGAATTCTGACTTTATTGTTTTGCTTGATGAGCAAGGAAAAGAATTCAGAACAGTGGAATTTGCCGGATTTCTTCAGCAACGGATGAACAGCAGTATTAAAAACTTATTTATCGTAATTGGAGGACCTTATGGTTTTTCAAAAAAAATACATGCAAAAGCAAATATAAAGTTGTCTTTATCGAAAATGACATTTTCACACCAGATCGTTCGCTTGTTATTTATGGAACAATTATACAGGGCTTTTACAATTATCAGGAATGAGCCATATCATCACGAAGGATAATTTTTAACCTTGATTTTCAATTATTTTAATCCATAACTCACGTTATTCCACTGCTTTTTCAACGCACTTCCACAATTTGTCGGCTGAATTCTGCCAACTGAACCCTTGTCGACGGATTCTTCCTTTTGCAACGAGTTCATGCCGAAGGGTTTCATTATTAGCAATTTTGAACATAGCGTTGGCAATGGAATCAATAGAAAGGGGATCCACTAGTAGGGCTGCATCACCGGCAATTTCGGGCATTGAGGTAACATTTGAGGTAATTAGAGGTGTTTCGCAGTAAAATGCTTCCAGAATAGGAATCCCAAAACCTTCAAAGTATGAAACGTAGGTCATGGCAAGTGCAGATCCAATTATAGTATTCATCTCTGCCGGATTTACGTGACCGGTAAAATGTACATCCTCTTTATAAAGCATATTTTCACAAGTACTATTCATTTCTTTAGTCCACCATTTTTTCCCTCCAACAATAAGGAGCTTAATATCACTATGTTGTTTTTCTTTGAATAATTCGAACGCTTTGAAAAGATTGATCAGATTTTTTCGTGGATGAAGTGAACCAACGAAAACGAAATAAGGCTGTCCGTTGCTATATTTCTGAATAGTAATCTTTTTTATATCGGGGCTGGCAGGTTGATACAGTTCATTGCACCCATTGTACACCACATCAATTTTTTCAGGTGCGACGTTATATTTAGTTACAATATCTGCTTTCGAGTATTCGGAGACTGTTGCTAAGCGCGTGGCTTTTCTGGCAAAACGCGGGAAGTACTTTCGGTAATAGTTCCTATACCAGAAAGGAAGGTCTTTGGGGTAGTATTCAAAATTAAGGTCATGAATAACATTCACCGTTTTCACTTTTGTATGCAATGGCATCCAACCATCGGTAGAAAGATAAAGGTCGGCTCTATGCTTAAAAAGGATGAAGGGAAAGAGTTCGTCAAAACGGATATGCCATAAGAATGGGTGACGGGATGGAGGGTAAAGGATTATGGGTTTGATGTTATCAGAAAAAATGAAAGACTGATCCCATTTGCGGTCAAAAACAAAAACAAACTGATGTTCCGGATGCTGGGTGGTAATTCTTTTTAGTGTTTCGTAACTGAACCATCCAAGTCCTTCCAGCTTATCTTTTATCAGGCATTGAGCGTTAACTACAATTTTCATAGGTACTTATAGTTATATTTAACTTCACATAGGATAGAAATTACCAAAAGTAATTTTTTTTATGTCACGGTAATAATTTTTAATCGCTTTCTCTTATGGGCATCTCTATAAACTACTTTTTTACAAAGCCGTAAAGAAAATACTTTTGAATATGAATACTCTGCGATCTTGGCGTCTTGACGTGAAATATTTTATTTGGATTTTTTAGAGGTTCCCTTATAAAATTGCATTTATTAGTTGAATTTTCGTAATTGAAATTTAATCAATTAATGGGCAAAAAGGAAAAGCTTTTATACATTTGCACGATTTTTTGAATATGCTGAAAAAATTCCTGAAGAATATAGCGTTGGTATTATTTCTTAATCTGCTGATCAAACCATTTTGGATTCTTGGGATCGACAGGAGCGTGCAGAATATTGTAGGAGTGGAGGATTATGGATTTTATTATTCAATTTTCAGTTTTTCCTTTCTGTTGAATATTCTTCTTGATTTTGGTATCACAAACTTCAACAATAAAAATATTGCCCAGAACAACCACTTGTTGAGGAAACATCTTTCGAGTATTATTGTTTTAAAACTTCTGCTTGGAGGTGTTTATCTTTTATTAAGTATAGTGTGTGCATTTATTATCAGGTATAATTCTTTACAGATACTTTTACTTATTGTTCTCGCTTTTAATCAATTTTTAATTTCATTTGTTCTTTACCTTAGATCAAATTTATCAGGACTTCACCTTTTTAAGGTAGATAGCTTTATTTCTGTTCTCGATCGTACAATTATGATCGTTGTTTGTGCAGTATTGCTATGGGGCAATCTGCCTATTACTTTTTCCATTCGTTGGTATGCTTTTGCACAAACATTTGCATATATGCTTACGGCGATCATTACACTTATTATTGTTTTCAAAAAAGCGAAGTCAAAATTTCTGAAACTCAAATGGAACTTGCCATTTTCGATAATGATCATCAAAAAAAGCTTTCCATTTGCCGTACTAGTCCTTTTGATGACATTTTATAACAGGATCGACAGTGTGATGCTGGAGCGTATGCTTCCTGATGCATCTGATCCAACTGCCGGTATGCATTCCGGAGAAATGCAATCGGGTATTTATGCGTCTGCATATAGGCTGCTTGATGCCACTAATATGATTGCATATCTATTTTCAATATTGCTACTACCATTATTTGCAAAAATGATTAAATATAAGGAATCTGTTGAATCTCTTGTAAGACTTGCATTCTCATTACTTTTTGTAGGAGCGATAATTGTTTCACTATGCTCTTTTTTCTATAGCAGGGAAATAATGGAAATGCTTTATCCGAGAAATATTCATGTAATTCAGGGATGTATTGCAGAAAATCCTGCTGAGTATTTTCAGAGAATTGCTGAGTCTTCAAAAGTTTTTGGTCTGTTGATGGGATGTTTTGTCCCGATATCGACAACCTATGTTTTCGGATCGCTTCTTACCGCTAACGGTAATCTTAAGCAGCTAAACATTATGGCGGTGAGCGGAATGATTACGAACATTCTTCTCAACGTCTTTCTAATTCCGCGTTTTTTTGCAACAGGTTCGGCTTTTGCAAGTTTTATAACTCAATTCACAACTTCAATAATACAGGTTATTATTGTTCAGCATATTTTTAAGTTCAAAGTGAATTTCCGATTTTTGTTTTCACTTGTGATATTTGTTGCAGGTGTTTTGGTGGTCGGTTATTTATCCAGGCAGTTTAACTATTCGTGGACTATTAATATAATGATCATGGTTGCGCTTAGTGGATTGTTGGCTATGGCGCTTCGGATTATTAGCTTTCGCAAAATGTTTGAAATTATTAAGAACGGTTGATCAATCAGTATTGTACATTAAATAAAATTATCTATTTTTGACATTTCTATTACTAATTAAACTTCGTATGTCATGAGCAAAACCCAGAAAAACGATGATTTTAATTCTGCTAATTTCATTTTATTTCTTTACAAATGGAGAAGGTTGTTGCTTATTATAGGTGTAGTTGCTATTGTTGCTTCTGCCCTTTTTTCATTTTTCATCACTCCAAAATATAAGGCAACAGTTATCATGTTTCCAACATCAACCAATTCCATTTCTAAAGCATTAATGACCGGAAATTACGGAGGAAAGCAGGACATCCTTGAATTTGGTGCGGAAGAGCAGGCAGAACAATTATTACAAATATTAAATTCAAACAAAATCAGAGCAAGAATTATTCAGAAATATAACCTTTTAGAACATTACAATATTAAGTCTGATTCCAAGTTTAAAAACACTCTCCTTTTCAATGAATACGAAAGCAACATCAGTTTCAGGCGTACAGAATTTATGGCTGTAGAGATAGAAGTGCTTGATAAGGATCCCCAAATGGCTGCAGATATAGCCAATGACATAGCCGCTTTGCTCGATTCGACGAAAAATACCATGCAAAAGGAAAGGGCGATCAAAGGATTTAAAATTGTGGAAACAGAATACAACAAGCTGAAAACTGAAACCAAGGAAATGGAAGACTCGCTCACCGAGCTCAGAAAAATGGGAGTAAATGATTATGAAACGCAGGCAGAAGCATATAATACACAACTTGCTATTGCATTATCGCATAACAACCATACAGGAGCACGCGCCTTGGAAGAAAAAATTAAAACACTTTCAGAATTCGGAGGCGCTTATGTTTCGCTAAGAGATGCTCTTGAATATGAAAAGAAGCAGTTAAGTGAATTAAAAACGAAATATGAAGAAGCTAAGGTTGATGCTGAACAGGAGCTTCCTTGCAAGTTTATCGTAAATTCAGCATACAAAGCGGAAGGAAAATCCTACCCTATAAGATGGCTTATTGTTGTTGTGTCAACATTGTCTGCACTGCTGCTTGCGGTATTGGCGATTGTAGTGGTTGAGAATATAAAAAGAAAGAAGTTTACCTTCAGTTGAACTTCTGTCGAACCTCAGGAAGTTTCTACAGATAAAGAAGAAGTTAAGGAAAAAAAAGAAGCAGAAACCAGAGTGGGAGAAATAGACTTGAAAAGTGATTCTGAGGAGGCAGGGTCTCAATTAAAATATATAAAATGGAATGCTTTTATACCAAGAAGAGTTTTACATCAATCTATAATTTGTCCAAAAGAAATAAAATTCGATATGGAAAATATATTTTTAAATATTAAACTGTTAAAACTGATAACCAAATGGCGGATGCATTTGATTATCCTCATAGCGCTTGCAATTGCTTTTGCGATATTGTTTTCAAGCCCTTGGTTTATTAAACCTATGTATAAATCATCAGCTGTATTGTACCCTTCCAATCTTATACCTTATTCGTCAGAAACACCTACTGAACTGATGCTTCAGATTTTCAGGTCGGATGATATCAAAAATAGCCTGATCGAAAAATTCGATCTTGCTTTGCATTACGGTATTGATAAAAATGACAAATATTGCCATACACGCTTAATCAGGGAATTTGAAAGCAATGTTGATATCCGCAAAACCGAATATGAATCAGTAGTTATTGAAATCCTCGATTCCGACCCGAAAATCGCATGCAACATGATTAAAGAAATGGTGAACCTGTTCAATAAAAAGGCAAGGGGTATGCAACGGGAAAAGTCGGAGGAAGTGTTGAAGATTGCCACGGATCGACTTAATAATAAACAGGTACAGATTGATACACTTCAAAAGAAACTTAATGAGATATGGGTTAATTATGGGATACTTGATTCTAAGGTTCAGACAAAGGAATTAACGAGGCAATATTATAAAATGTTTAGCAATACAGGAAAGAGCAACACCAATTCAGCTAACAGTACCATGGAACCCCTGAAAACGAAAGGTGGCGATTTTATTTTGCTCAATGATATGTTTGATGCAGCTACTTCAGCATATGCCAAACTTAAAGAGGAATACGAGAATGCTTTACGCGATGCGACAAAAGAATTAACCTATACTAATTATATAAGCAGTCCTGTTCCATCTGACAAAAAAACATATCCCATCAGATGGCTGATTGTTGTAATAACCGGACTTGCAACCTTTACTTTAGCATTATTAATTATTATTCTGATTGAGAATTTCCGCAAAAAGGAAAAAATAAGCAATACCACAAGTGCTTGACAAATTGAAAATAAAATGGATTTATGGGATCTGTGCAATTTTCATTGTGCTGAACTGTATTTTCATTGTCAATGAATTCTTTTGGTTTTCCTTAATTCCGGTATTTCTGCTTATCGTTCTGCTTTTTATTTTTTCACTCGACTTCCTGCTTCTGCTGATCGTATTTCTAACTCCACTTTCGGTTAATCTGAGCAATTTTGAATTGAACATAGGAGTTAATCTTCCAACAGAACCTATGCTTTTCGGGGTTATGGTGCTTTTTATAATCCGGATGATATACGAAGGACGGTTTGATAAAAGGATTACCAGGCATCCGGTTAGTATTGCGATTATTGCATACCTCATTTGGATTCTGGTTACATCGCTCACAAGCTCTTTACCAATAGTTTCCATTAAGTTTTTAATTGCAAAGCTGTGGTTTATTTTGCCATTTTATTTTATGGGAACGCAACTTTTTAAACAGTACAGAAATATTCGCAGGTTTATCTGGATGTATTTGATCTCCTTTATGATTGTGATTATATATACCGTTTATACACATTCTGCTTTTGGATTTGATGAGCAAACAGCTCACTGGGTGATGACTCCTTTTTATAATGATCATACAGTGTATGGTGCTTTGCTTGCTATGTTTATCCCTTTTACACTTGGGTTTTCATTTGACAATAAACTGTCTAAAATACAACGAATTTTTTCTTTTTTTCTTTTTGCCCTGTATCTTATTGCAATCGTGCTTTCGTACAGTCGTGCGGCATGGATAAGCCTTGCTGTAGCATTTATAGTATTTCTTATCATAAAACTTAAAATTAATTACAGATTTGTAATTGCCGGTATAATTTTACTTGTTGGGTTTTATTTTTTGTACAGGTTTGAGATTTTTATGAAACTCGAAAAAAACAGGCAGGATTCCTCAAAGAGTTATATTGAACACATTCAATCCATATCGAATATTTCGTCGGATGCATCTAATCTGGAACGCATTAACCGATGGCAGTGTGCATTTCGAATGTTTAATGAGCGTCCGATATTTGGTTGGGGGCCGGGAACATACCAGTTCAAATATGCTCCGTTTCAACACTCACAAGAAAAAACTACCATAAGTACAAATGCAGGGGATAGAGGGAATGCGCATAGCGAATATATCGGACCGTTTGCAGAATCGGGAGTGTTTGGCCTGCTTACAGTGTTTGCCATCGTAATTCTGGTTTCCTATACTGCTGTAAAACTATATAAACGGACAGATTCTAAGGATGTAAAATTTCTTGTGCTTATGGCTTTTATTTCGCTTTTCACTTATTTTGTGCACGGCTTGTTAAATAATTTCCTTGATACCGATAAAGCTTCCGTACCTTTTTGGGGATTGATAGGGTTAATAGTTGCCCTTGATGTGTATCACGGTAAAAAAATAAAAACAGGGGAAGTAGAAACAACCACGGTGGACGAATAAATTACTTTTTTTTTACTCAGAATTAAAAGCATTCAATCTCTTTTCAAATTCAGGTAATTTGCGGATAAGAGCTATTTCTTTCCATTTTTTACGCGCCTCATCGGCAGGTATGCCGAAATATGTTTTTCCGCCTTCCAGAGATTTGTCAACACCAGAAGTGGCAAGAATTACAGCGCCTTTGCCAATAACAATATCTTTGCTTATGGAAACTCTGCCCCATATAATTACATCGTCTTTAATCTCTGTAACGCCGGCAATTGCAGAATGTGCCCCAATCAAAACATTCTTGCCGATAATAGTATCATGACCAACTTGTACATGATTGTCAAGTTTTGTTCCTTTACCAATAATAGTATCGCCTGAAACACCTTTGTCAATTGAGCAAAGTGCACCTATTTCCACATTGTCTTCTAATATTACCTTTCCACAAGATTCGAGTTTGTCGTATCCTCCTTGTCTTCTTTTATAGTAATATGCATCTGCACCAATCACTGAATTGCTATGGATGATTACGTTGTCGCCAATAATGCAATAGTCGTAGATGCTTACATTTGGGTGGATGACACAATTCTTCCCGATTATAACATGGTTGCCAATAAAAACATTTGGCTGTAAAACCGTGCCTTCACCTATTTCAGCAGTATCGCTGATTATTTTATTTGATACCTCGAAGGGTCTGAATTTTTTTACGAGGGCAACATAATCACGGAACGGATCATCGGAAAAAATTAGCGCTTTATTCGGAGGGCAGGGCAATTGCTTGTTGATGATGATTGTGGTGGCGTTCGAGTTTAATGCTTTATCATAATATTTTGGATGGTCAACAAAAGTCATATCACCTTTATTAACTTTGTGAATTTCATTGATTCCGCTTACGATAAATTCTGGATCCCCAGTGAATTCAGCATGTAACATCTTTGCGATATCCTTTACTTTAAGAATGGAATCAAATTTCATATTCACAATATTTGAAATATAAATTATTTTACTCTTTCAGAGTAAGTATTCGTGCGTGTATCCACTTTTATCTTTTCGCCGGAATTAATGAACAACGGAACATTCACCGTGGCGCCAGTTTCAACGGTGGCCTGCTTCATAGCATTAGTAGCGGTATCACCTTTCAGTCCCGGTTCGGTGTAAGTGATCTTGAGTTCTACAAATGCCGGAAGTTCACAATAGAGTGGTGTTTCCGTTTCGGCATGAAAAACAATTTCCACATTCTGTCCTTCTTTAAGGAATTGTGGGGCATTTATAATTTCTTTAGGAATATTCACTTGTTCGAAAGTTTCGACATGCATAAAATTGAAACCGACATCGTCTTTATAAAGAAATTGGTAGGTCCTTCTTTCTACGCGTTGAACGTCAATTTTTGCACCGGATATAAAAGTATTCTGTAAAACTTTCCCAGTTTTGATATTTTTAAGTTTGGTTCTTACAAAAGCTCCACCCTTGCCGGGTTTTACATGCTGGAATTCTACGATCGTGCAAAGTTCATTGTTGAAATTAATGACCAAACCGTTTCTGATATCTGCTGTTGTAGCCATAAAATGTAAATATCTGTTTAAATTCAGGTCGGCAAAGTTAAATCAATTCTACTAAACTACAAATCATAGTTCAGTAAAAATGATGAAAAAAATAAGAATTATTTAAAATTGATCAGGCTAAATTCTTTCGTGCAAAATTCAAATTCATGCTTTTGATCATTCGAACTGACAATGAAGAGGCGATTATTCAAGTATTCAGAAATAAGTTGATTGTACCAGGATATTCCATTTACATCCAGATTAGTGCAGGGTTCATCAAGAAGAACTACGGGCACATCAGCTAATATTGCAAGGGCGAGCTTTACCCGTTGTTTCATACCGGAAGAAAGCTGCCCAATTGTTTTATTTTCAAAATTATGTAGATCAGTGATATTAATAAAATCCTTTATTGTCGTGCATTTTAGAGGTTTTTTGAAGCGAAAGAAAAAGTCGAAATTTTCAGCCAGTGTAAATTCTTCGATAAGCTCAAGATAGGGTGAGCAAATTGAAATATTCCGGAATATATCTTCCTGCCCTAAGTCCTTTGTATTAGAATAAATAACATTTCCAATGGTGGGTATCAGATGAGTGGAGATGATATTGATCAAGGTGGACTTTCCGGAACCGTTTGGTCCTATAATTGCATAGGATTCGCCGGAAAGAAATTCATAGGTTACATTTCGGAATACCCAATCTTCCTTGTATTGCTTGCCTATGTTTTTGAGGGCTATTTTCATTATAATTTAAATGGTCATAATTTACTCACAATAGTTATTTTTTTAAAGGTGTTCGTGAGATCGCTTCGCTAAGTTGAGTTTTATTACCCCACCGAAGTACGAATGATTACGAAACTACGAAGTACGAATCTTTTACGAACTACTAACAGGGATTAACATTAACAATTCTTTTAAATTTTACACCTTCTTTCGTAAAATTAATAAGAATGGCAAGTTTAAGGTTAGATAATTTCAGATAATTCAAAACCTGTTCAATATTAGTTTTAGAAAAATTTCCATTCTTTTTTAATTCAACAATTATTTTATCATCAATGAGAAAGTCAAGAAACCCTTTTCCTACAATTTCATCTCTGAATTATAAAGAATAATAAACTTGCTCCTGAAACTTTTTGTTCTTAGTACGAAGAACTATTGCGTATGATTTTTGATATATTTTTTCCGAATGTTCAGGTTCAAGGTCATCCCAAACTTCATAAGCACAACCAACAATCTCATAACTCAATTCAGGATAAACTAAATCATTTCTTCTTACAAGTGATTTCATTTTCTATTAGTACTTCGATGGGGCGAGTAGTTAAGAAATTATCTTTCAAAGTTCAACCTGGAATAGCCTTTCATGATACCACGGCTGGAGTTGTTAATAAAAGAAACAATCTCGTCTCTTTCGGAAGTAGCCGGCATTTCAGCTTCGATGATTGCCAATGCCTGACTGACATTATAGCTTTTTTGGTATATGATTCTGTATATGTCCTGTATTTCTTTGATCTTTTCTGAAGAAAATCCTCTTCTTCTCAATCCGATTGAGTTGATTCCAACAAAGGAAAGAGGTTCTCTTGCTGCCTTGGTGTAAGGTGGCACATCTTTTCTTACAAGTGATCCGCCTGAAATCATCACATGTGCGCCAATATTACAGAACTGGTGAATGGCTATCATTCCGCCAACAATTGCAAAGTCATCCACGTTGATATGTCCTGCCAGTAAAGCCGCATTCGCAATGATGCAATTTTTCCCGATCACACAATCGTGTGCAATATGGGCGTTGGCCATAAGCAGGGTGTTATCGCCAATAACTGTTTCAAAACTAGCTTTTGTCCCTCTGTTCACTGTCGCGAATTCACGGATTGTCACATTGTCGCCAATTTTTACTATGGTGTCTTCTCCGTTGAATTTTTTATCTTGCGGAATGGCAGAAATGACTGCGCCAGGAAATATTCTGCAATTTTTTCCGATGCGGGCGCCTTCCATAATGGTAACATTCGAACCTATCCATGTTCCTTCGCCAATTTCTACATTTTTATGAATAGTAACAAATGGTTCGATCACTACATTGTTGGCGATTTTAGCTTGCGGATGGACGTATGCTAAGGGCTGATTCATAGATTTTTTGTTTTTATGATTTGAGCTGTTAATTCTGCTTCCATTACCACCGTGTTGCCAACAAAGGCTGCTCCTTGCATTTGACAGATTCCCCTTCTGATAGGTGCAATAAGTTTTAGATCAAAGATAAGTGTGTCGCCTGGGATCACTTTATGTCTGAATTTTACATTATCGATTTTCAGGAAGTATGTGTTGTAATTTTCAGGGTCAGGCTTGGCATGCAGGAAGAAGATGCCTCCTGTTTGAGCCATCGCTTCCACTTGTAATACGCCAGGCATTACAGGTTCGGAAGGAAAATGTCCAATAAAAAATCCTTCATTCATCGTAACATTTTTTAAACCAATAATGCGTGTGTCTGAAATATCAAGGATTTTATCTACAAGGAGAAAAGGATAGCGATGAGGGATTATTTTTTTTATTTGGTTAATGTCGTAAATTGGTTTTGCATTTATGTCATAGTTAAAAGCTTCCTTTTTATTGCGTGTTTGTCTGATAAATTGCTTAATTTTTCTGGCGAATTCAACATTAGAATGATGTCCGGGCCTGCTGGCAATAATGTGGGCTTTCAGTGGCATCCCGATAAGCGCTAAGTCGCCAATTACATCGAGAAGTTTATGACGAGCCGGTTCATTGTTAAAGCGTAGTTCAAGATTGTTTAGTATGCCTTCTTTCAAGACTGCTACTTTTTTCCTTTTAAATATCCCTGCCAGCCTATAAAGCTCTTCATCAGAAATCAGTCGGTTTACAAAGACAATAGCATTGTTTAGGTCACCGCCCTTTATCAGATTGTTGTTGATAAGTTCCTCTAATTCATGTAAAAAAACAAAGGTACGGCAGGATGAAATCTCTTCTTTAAACTTCTCAATATTATTAAGCGTGGCGTTTTGTGTACCAAGAACGTTCGTTTCAAAATCAATCATCACCGACACTTTAAATTCGTCAGAAGGGATAGCGATAATCTCAACTTTATTTTTGGGATCGCTGTAACGAATATTCTGTGTGATTTCAAAAAAAAGTTTTTCAGCATTCTGTTCCACAATACCAGCTTTGATCAAAGCTTCAACAAATATTTTCGAACTGCCGTCAAGAACCGGAGGTTCGGAACAGTTAATATCTATAAGAATATTGTCGATCTCAAGTCCGGCAAGGGCAGCCAATGTATGTTCAACTGTTTGTATGCGTACTCCATTTTGTTCAATGGTAGTGCCTCTCGATGTATCTATTACATTGAAAATATCTGCATCCACCACGGGTTTTCCTTCCAGATCGATTCTGCGAAATTTATATCCGTGATTTTCGGGAGCGGGTAAAAAAGAAATATTTACTTCCTCTCCTGAGTGCAAACCCACACCTGAAATTGTTATGGGTTCTTTTATCGTTTTCTGTTTTTTAATCATAACGGCGCAAATGTATAAAAATCATTGTTTACCGGTTATCTTTTATTTTCTTTTCAATATCTTTAAGCCGGTTAAAAAGAGAAGGCAGTTTTCGGAAGTAAATAAATGACTTTTGAAAATTACGTTGTTCGTATGCAGGCGACCCCTGAACAATAGTACCGTCTTCAAGAATGCTTTTCTGAATACCTGATTGGGCAGCTATTTTAACATTATTGGCAATTTTCAGGTGGCCTATAATGCCTACCTGCCCGCCGATCATACAGTTTTTCCCAATTTTGGTAGACCCGGCAATGCCTGTTTGAGAGATGATTACTGTATTTTCACCGATCTCAACATTGTGGGCAATCTGAATCAGGTTGTCGAGTTTTACTCCTTTACGGATAATCGTTGATCCGAGTGTGGCACGGTCGATGGTTGTATTAGCGCCAATTTCCACGTTGTCTTCTATTACTACATCTCCTATTTGAGCTACTTTAATATAGTCGTTGTTGCATTTCTGAGCAAACCCAAAGCCATCAGCGCCGATAATTACCCCTGAATGAAGAGTGCAGTCTTTTCCAATTACATTATCAGAATAGATCTTCACACCTGCATACAGTATTGTATTTTCTCCGATTGAAGTGTTATCGCCAATATAGGTTTGAGGATAGATTTTTACGTTATCAGCGATCTGGACATTTTCTCCAATAAAAGCAAACTCTCCGATGTAAACATTTTTCCCTATTACTGCATTTTTTGCAATAAATGCCCGTTCCGAGATGTCGGCTTTGCTGAGTTTTATCTTGTTGTAAATATCGAGCAGCTTTGCGAAAGCTTGATAGGCGTTGTCTACACGAATAAGTGTAGTTGTAATAGGTTGTTCCGGAACGAAATCTTTATTGACAATTGTAGCTGATGCCTCCGTGGAATAAATATATTGTGAATACTTCAAATTAGCAAGAAAGGTCAAAGATCCCGGAGTCCCTTCTTCTATCTTGGAAAGCTTGCTTATTTCCACTCCTGGATTCCCCTCAATTTCCCCATTCAGCAGTTCAGCTATCTGTTTAGCGGAAAATTTCATCAGTTTCATAGTTTAAAAAACAGCACAAGATATTAATATTATATATAGTTTAAGAAAATTATTTTTATCTTTTATTAACAATTATTGTTACATTCTTTTGGAAAACATAGAAAATATTTGGTGACGGTTTGCGATAACACTGAAATATTTAGTTGATCAGATACTTCGGCAATATCAGAAATACTTCCGTCCTTGAAAAGTATATTTATTTTATGGTTTTGTGGATTATATGCATTGTTTTCCACTTTATCCGTAAAAACAAAATATTCAACTTCCTTGCCATTTAGTTTATTGTATAACTTTACAAGCCTTTGTTTGATCACTTCAATATACTTTTCTTCAAATGGTTGATTTTGTAATTCAACGTGGAACAATTGCCTGTTTATCATTTTGGAACATAAAGTTGAAAGTATGGTATCTTTTTCATCGCACCACACTTTAACAGAAGCATAGATATCAAAGTCATCGAGCAGGGAAAAAGTATCAAGCAAATGAGGCTGGTTTTCGAAATCAGATTTATTGTGTCTGTGATATAAAAACTCTTTCAAAGCGGGGGTGGCAAAAAGATCGTTTCCTTTTTCTGCAAGAAATTTAGCCCGTTGAAGAATTTTTATCAACAAGTATTCTGCTGCGAGCACGGTTTTGTGAAGATATACCTGCCAGTACATGAGGCGTCGTGCAATGATGAATTTTTCGATGGAATAGATTCCTTTTGCTTCAATTACCAGATTATCGTTGACAACATCCATCATCTTAATGATGCGTTCTGTGCTAATAACGCCTTCGGAAACACCTGTAAAAAAGCTATCGCGTTTCAGATAATCGAGACGATCTACATCAAGCTGGCTTGAAACAAGCTGATGCAGGAATTTCTTATGATATTTATTTCGGAAAATATCAATAGCAGGCTGTAGTTTCCCGTTGAATTTTATATTGAGCCTTTCCATGAAAAGGTTGGAAAGATATTCATGTGAAAGGTTGTACACGATGCAGTTTTCTAAAGCATGAGAGAATGGTCCGTGGCCAATGTCATGCAGAAGAATGGCTGCAATTACCGACTGGGCTTCTTCTTCGGTAATAACATGACCTTTGGAGCGGAGTACTTCAATAGCCTCATTCATCAAAAACATGGCGCCCATGGCATGATGAAAACGTGTATGCAATGCTCCGGGATAAACCATGTGGGTTAGCCCAAGCTGCTTGATCCGTCGCAGCCTTTGAAAATAAGGATGCTCAATGATATCGAAGATAAAATCATCTTTGACAGAAATAAACCCGTACACGGGGTCATTAAATATTTTTCGCTTGTTTAACTGCTTACTTTCCACTTATTTTGCAATATAAATGATTAATCAGAGTCAATATTACAACTTTTTTACAATATAGAAACTAAAAATGAGTTTTTTAGCTGTACTTTAAACTAAGAAAACATGGAAAAAATAACCATCCTTTGGGCTGATGATGAGATTGAACTGTTAAAACCGCATATACTTTTTTTGATGGAGAAAGGATATGATGTGGTAACAACCAATAGCGGAAATGAAGCTCTCGACATCATCAGGAATAGACCGTTTGATATAATTTTTCTTGATGAGAATATGCCCGGACTTTCGGGACTAGAAACGCTTACACAGCTGAAGAATATTGCTCCACACATTCCGGTTGTGATGATTACCAAGAGCGAAGAAGAAACCATTATGGAAGATGCGATAGGTTCTAAAATTGCCGATTACCTCATTAAGCCTGTTAACCCAAACCAGATACTTCTTGCTATTAAAAAGAATCTTGATCTTAAAAGACTGATCAGCGAAAAAACTACTTCTGTTTACCAGCAGGAATTCAGAAATATTGGAATAACATTAAATGAAAAACTCGATTTCCGGCAATGGACAAAGATGTATAAAAAATTGATACACTGGGATCTGGAACTTGAAAAGTCAAATGATGCAGGTATGATTGATGTGGTGAAATCGCAGATTTCGGAGGCAAATGCCATTTTTGCTAAATATATTGAAACAAATTATCTTTCATGGTTACATGGCAGTAATGTTGAAAGACCAGTACTCTCACATACATTAATGAGAGAAAAAATATTTCCTCAGCTTTCACTTCCGGGACCGATTTTTTTTATTGTAGTTGATAATCTGCGTTACGACCAGTGGAAGGTGTTGCAACCATTGTTTGAAGAGTATTTCAGGACGATAGAAGATGATATTTATTTCAGTATTTTACCTACGGCTACGCAGTATGCGCGAAACGCTTTGTTTTCAGGGCTGATGCCTACAGAGATTGAGAAGATATACCCCAACCTGTGGATGAATGAGGATGAGGAGGGAACCAAAAATCAATATGAAGAAGAACTGTTTGCTTCGCAGATGAAGCGTTTTGGGAAAGATGTCAAATTTTCATACACTAAAGTACTAAACCTTTACTCTGGGAAAAAATTAGTAGAAAACCTTTCAAATCTTATTTCAAATAAGCTGAATGTGATAGTATATAATTTCGTAGATATGCTTTCGCACGCACGCACGGAGATGGAAGTAATCAAAGAACTTGCTGATGATGAAGCAGCTTACCGTTCGCTTACCCTTTCCTGGTTTGAGCATTCACCGCTTTTTGAAGTGATGAAATATGCTGCTGAAAAGAAAGCCCATATCATACTCACCACCGATCATGGATCTATAAGAGTGAATAATCCCAGTAAAGTAATTGGAGATAAAAACACCAATACTAATCTGAGGTATAAGCTTGGTAAAGCCTTGCAATTCGAAAAAAGAGACGTGTTCGAAATAAAAAATCCCAATGAAATTTACCTTCCCAAAATGAATGTAAGTACTTCTTGTATTTTTGCCAAAGAAAATAAATTTTTTGCCTACCCAAACAACTATAATTATTACGTAAATTTTTACAAGAATACCTTTCAACATGGAGGAGTTTCACTTGAAGAGATGCTGATACCGATAGTAACATTATCACCGAAATAATTGCCGATGGAACTGATATGTGAAAAACCGGATGAACTGGATATAATAGCAGAGCAATTACTCGTTCTTCATCCAAAGTCAATGATCTTTGCTTTTTATGGAAAATTGGGGGCGGGGAAATCAACCTTTATTAAAAGTATCTGTCGGAAATTGAATGTAACCGACACAGTTATCAGCCCTTCTTTTGGTATTCTCCATGAATATAAAACAAGGAATAATTCATCTGTTTATCATTTTGATTTCTTTCGCATCAAAAATATTTCAGAATTTTTTGATCTTGGTTGTGAAGAATATTTTTACAGTGGTTCATATTGCTTTATTGAATGGCCCGAAAAATTAAGGATTTCCTTCCTGAAAGCCATGTTGCTGTTTTTATTGAAGAAAAAAAAGGTAAAAGGATCATCAAATTTTAACTTTCGTTTGAAGAAAAATTCGTAACTTTAGTGTCTGAATTGATTTTTAATAGGTCGGTTGTTTATTTGTAGCAACGAGTATTGTTTTTAGTTAGTATTCAACGGCAACAAACACCTAAACAATAACATTAAATTTATTATAATTATGTCGGCAGCAAAACCACAATTTTTATCTATAGGAAATGTAGGCAAATTAATGCCTCAGGAAGAAATGCTTGAAATGAAAAAGCAGAAAAAAATGGTTTCCATTGGAGTTCCAAGAGAAATATCTTTCCAGGAGAACAGAGTGGCTCTTGTTCCAGAAGCCGTTGGCTTACTTGTACAGAACGGGCATCAGGTGCTCATCGAAACCAATGCAGGGAAAGAAGCCCACTTTCCCGATAATGAATTCAGCGAACAAGGAGGGCAGATAGTATATAGTGCTGAAGAAGTTTACAAAGCTGATATCATACTGAAAGTTGCCCCGCCTTCGAACGAAGAGATTGAAATGATGAAAAACAGACAAACATTGATATCTGTCCTGCATTTAACTATTCATGACCAAAGCTATTTCAAGAAACTCAGCTTGAAAAAAATCACCGCTTTGTCATTTGAATTTTTCAAGGATAAAACAGGATCATTTCCTGTAGTTCGCGCTATGAGCGAAATTGCAGGGAACACTTCTGTGCTGATTGCTGCTGAATATCTTTGCGATTCTGAATATGGCAAAGGCAGCATGCTTGGAGGTTTTTCAGGTATTACCCCTACCGAAGTAGTGATTATAGGCGCAGGAACTGTTGGTGAATTTGCTGCCCGCGCTGCTATGGGGCTGGGAGCTTTTGTTAAAATATTTGACAATTCGCTTTATAAACTCAGAAGGATTCAGAACAATCTTAATACAAGAGTTTTTACATCCATCATTCAACCTAAGGTTTTATTGAAATCGCTGAGGACTGCCGATGTGGTAATTGGTGCGTTGCATGGTACCGGAGGTCGCACGCCAATTGTAGTTACCGAACAGATGGTAATGGAAATGAAACAGGGTGCAGTGATCGTGGATGTAAGTATTGACGAGGGCGGATGCGTGGAAACATCACATGTTACCAATCATACAGAACCAGTTTTCCAAAAACATGGGGTTACACATTATTGCGTACCCAATATAGCTTCAAAAGTGTCACACACGGCTTCTTACGCACTAAGCAATTTCTTTGCGCCAATTTTGCTTAAATTAGGCGAAGAGGGTGGAATTGAGAATATGCTGAAAAATGATTCCGGCGTAAGGCATGGTGTTTATCTTTTCAACGGAACACTTACAAATAAATTCATAGGAGAATATTTTAAAATGCCGTATCAGGATATTGAATTACTGATGGCGGCTTTCAGGCGGTAATATGCGACTCTTATTCGTTTTAGTTATATTATGGCTGCTCTTCCTTGCAAATGGGATGGCGCAACAGCTTAAAGATTATCCGCAACCACGTCCTAAGAATTGCCACCCGGAAAATTCATGTCCAAGAAATACTTTGTTCCACGAAACAAATGTCAGGTTTAAAAACTTATTCGGTTTGAACTCCATAAACTGGGATCATATTCTCGTATGCCGCGAAAAATATTTGATAAGCATGAGGCTTGGTGTGGATTATATGTCGTTTAACAAGATATCGTCTGCCGGAGTTCCTTTTGATCTGAATCTTATAATCGGAGGTGGAGCATTAATGCTGGAAACGGGAATAGGACTGAATTATCTGTATGTTTACAAAAACTGTGATGATTCAATAGGTGAATATAAGGACAATGTCAATTATTTGGGATTAACCGGCAGGATAGGCTTGCGTTATGAAAAACAGCATAGCATATTTTTCCGCTTCGGATATACACCAATGTATTCGCTTATAAATTATAAAGAAATCCCGATCATTGTTAATAAAAAATACATTTCGATGTTTGGAGCGGGGATAGGATATACATTCTAATTGTGCCATCCCTGTTTGGGCAGGTAAATCCTGCGTTAATTGAAAGTTTTTGTATGCGTTCGCCAAATTTAGTCTGACAATAGTTGGTAAAAGCATTGAAGCGTCTGATATGTCCCCATTGATACCGCACGAATATTTACGATTTTGTTACTTTTTCCAACCGCTTCATTATAGAGAAAATGAATATTGCCGAAAGCAGGCAGCAAACAATAAAAATTAACCAGAGTTGCCAGAGTTCGAGTTTTCCCCAAAAATTACTTCCGATAACAAGAAGTTTATTTCCAACGGCAGTAGCCAAAAGCCAACCTCCCTGCATGAGCCCCTGGAAGCGGAGTGGAGCAACTTTAGATACAAATGATAATCCCATAGGGCTAAGGAAAAGCTCTGCTATTGTAAGAATAAGATAGCTGCTCATAAGCCAGTAAGGCATAACGCGCGAACTATCCGGAACAGGGTTGTATTTGATATTTCCGGCGTCATCTGTATATTGCAATTCATGAGGAGAAACTAAATTCAGCGAAGCAATTAAAACTACTACAAACCCGATAGAGGCAATGATCATCCCGAAGCCGATTTTTTTCGGAGTGGAGGGTTCCGAATTCCTTTTACGAAGCCATGTAAAAATACCCATAACGGGGAAAGTAAGTGCAACAATAAATAGCGGGTTAAATGATTGAAATATTTCAGGAGCTATTGGATTGCTTGCCGAGTATCCGGAAACGAAATAATATGTAAGGAATCCAAAACCAAGAAACATGACTGAGCCGATAATTTTTTCAACGGCTTTTTTTCTGAAGATGATAAAGAATCCTGCAATCGCTCCGATAAATGCCAGTATTGAGTTCAGATTGAAAAAAATGTTCGTTACAGGATCAACAGCTTTAACGGTATAGTCTCTTGCAAAAAAGGTTTGGGTTAGTCCGTTTTGATGAAACGACATCCAGAAGAAAATCACAACGATAAAAACCAATATCAAAGAATTTACGCGTGGTCGTTCTTCCTTTGTGGAAATCTGGAGAATCCATGAAACAAAACCTACGAAAAGCCCTATTGCCAAGCCCATTTGAATATCGTTAAGTGTAAAATAAAAAATAAGCGAGGTGGTAGCCATCAATCCAAGAGCTATGATAATACTCACGATATTACCTGCTGACTTGGATTTAGGAATGTTTTCCGTTTCTGAGCTTATTGTGTTGCTTACACTTTTTTCTTTATTAGGTAAATATTTGTTAAAGATGATATAAACCAGAAGTGAAATAATCATTGCGCCGGCGGCTATTCCAAAAGCATAATTGTATCCGGTTGCGAAAATGTTAAGGTAATTATTTGCAAAGGCTCCAAGATCGTTTACCGTATTGCCGGATACTTTGTTTGCGAGTTGTTGAAAATTATCTAAGGCTGCCGTATCCGTAATTTCGCCGCGTTTAAATGCATGGCACATACCCGGAAGGCTTCCGTCATGCAGTAATCCATTGGCTTTTAACCACCAGTTTCTAACGCCCGTTGCAACAAACGGAGCGAAGAATGCGCCTACATTAATCCCCATATAGAAAATCATGTATGCGGAATCGCGGACTTTGGAGTATTTGGGATCATCATACATTTGTCCGACTACCGCCTGCAGATTTCCTTTAAACATACCGTTACCAAAAGCAATTGTAAATAAACCCACCAGCGTTATTGTCAATGTCATTCCGGGAACGGCAATTATCGCATATCCTGTAAACATGATAATAATACCAGCTAAAATCACAAGTTTGTATTTTTTTGTAGCATCTGCAATAATTCCGCCGAGCAGAGCCAACGCATAAATGCCGAAATAAAACCAACTGTAATAATCTCCGGCTTCTTTCTCGGATAATCCGAATTTTGCCTGAAGAAATAACACCAATATTGCCATCATGGTGTAAAATCCAAATCGTTCCCCCATATTGGAGAAAAAAGCAACGAATAATCCTTTCGGGTGATCCTTTAACATAATTTATAAATTTTAGGTAGTTCTTGATCGTCAGAATAATTCATGCGATTTTGTGAATTATTCGAACTGTATGCAAACCTACATGAATTTTAATAAATACACAAGTATCAACATTATTTTTGAAAAAATTACCTGACTGTTGATAAAGAAAAATTTTAATTTTTACCGGTAATATTAAACCGCTATCAAGTGAATGAGAATGAAGCTTGTTAGCAGGTCGGTATAAGCTTTATTTCAGTGGCTCCTCTGCCATATTTCAACAGAGAAGCATCCCCGTATTTCAAATCGGGGAAATTATTTTTGAGCTTATTTATAATTTCCTGTTTCAACTTCCCGTTACCGACACCATGTATAAAAATGATCTTGCGGAATTTATTAGCGATAGCGCTTTCAAGCATCATGGAAAAATAATTCAACTGTATATTCAACAACTCAAAATTTTCTTTACCGGAATAATTTTCAATCAATTCTTCAATATGAAGATCTACCTCTGCAATTCCTTTTTCAAGAATATGTTTTTCGGGAAAAGGCTCAGCTTTGTTGAAGTTGCTGATATGCCCGATGATCTTCAGCCCTGAAAGTTTTTCGTTTTTCCACTTTTCTTCAGGCCAATCTTCCGGTTCCAGTTGTTCTTTCTCCGTAAGCGGGATAAGGAAACATTTTTCGTCAAGAAATGAATAATGCGAATAATTGTCTTCTTTGTAAAACTTTACCGGTTTTAGGCGGATTTCGTTAACGAAGGGAGGCTTGTTAACGGCAGAACCTTGTTTGAAAAAAAGGAACTGAAATTGCAAGTCTTTCCATTTTTCAATATCTGTCTTATCAATGATATCAAGCAAAAGAGCCGATTGTTCATCAACGCGGTCAAAATCTTTACAAATAAATTTGCCATCTTCTTTTTTTGAATAAGTAAACAAAATATCCTGTGCGGTATGGTTGGCTATGTAAATTCCGATGCTGCCATAGAGAACTTTTTCGGGATATTCTGGAATAAAGGCAAGGTAAATTCCTTGTCTTGTTTTTATTTCTGTAGCTGTCATCAGGCTGATTCGATCAGGAAATCTTGCTTCCTGTGCCAGCTCTTCTTTTTGTTGTTCAATATTTGTTTCTAAAGAAATACGGTTATTTGAAACACGATCTTCGAAAGATTGCGCTTTTACCAGGTCGTGTTCCAGCACCGGAATTTCAAATCCTGCTTCTATTTCTATAAGAACCATTTTATTATTCAGGATTTTTTCACAATCCCATCACGCTTTTCGTTCAAAAAGCTGACTTTATCTCCGGGTTTTAATAGCATGTTATCTCTTCATTTATATACTTTGGTGGGTTCATAAAACTCAACTTAGCGAAGCGATCTCACGAACACCTTTAAAAAAATAACTATTGTGAGTAAATTATGACCGTTCAAAGTATAGATTTCAAAGAATTATTACCTGCAAATGTTTAAAAGATCTTTTACATTAGTCCTTCCCAAGGCGGCGGCTTTATTCCAGTCATTGCAGGCTCCATCCTTATCATTCAAAAATTGTTTGCAAAGCGCCCTGTTATAAAAAGCATCCGCGAAATCAGGCTTCATCTCAATGGATTTGTTATAATCAGCCAAAGCATTTTTTGCATCTCTCCGGTTAAATTTAGCATTTGCACGGTAATAATAGGCCTGGTAATTTTCAGGTTGAAGATCAATAACCTTTGTGAAATCTTCGATAGCCGCTTTATTATCACAGTTAAGGATTTTTTTAATGCCTTCTTTCATGTACCTGTCAATCTTCTTCTGCCTGGGAGTGCAACTAACAAAAATAATAAATGTAAGAAATACCATCGGGAAATCACGGATATTCATAATTCGAAAAATTTGTGTAAAGATAGAAAAAATGATATTAATAGATATTAGGATATTCATTGAAATTATTAGAAACTTGCCGCACACCCAGATGTGATAGGATGAAAACGGAGTGGGCAATATATTTGGGTCCAAATCTGCATGCAATTGCATAATCAAAACTCTATTCACAAAATAAAAGAATTATACATAGAACGGGATACCTTGCTTACCGGCAGGCAGGTTCAAATGGTACCTGTAGCGTAAGTCTTGGTTTTTGAAATTTGGGACTTGGTTTTTGGGGCTTTTAAAGAATGTACAAAATTACCCCGTGAAAAGTATATGTGAATCATGCAGATTAAAAATATAATGGCTTTAATCTGAAGTTCTTTTCCTTCGAATACTCCAATGCAGGTGCAGGAAACTTCAGGGAATTCAAAGTGTAAAATACAACTTTCAAAAACTTTGATTTCGTTTTTATTTTTGTAAAATCAATATCCGGTGAAAGATAAAATTGCCTGTATCTGTTAAAATGTGGCATAGGGCTTGGCGGATTTTCATACCCTCCGATCATGCCTTCTGCACCATATCCAACAGCTATATTCAGCCATTTTGGAAAACGTGAATCTTTTTTCAGGAATGAAAAAATATTTGCAGATAGCCAGTATGTTTGCCCATTATAATCTTTCAACACACTTTCCTGAAAGTTGCTGCCAAGAAGGGCTGGACTGTAGTCAGGGAATTCGGTTTGATGATATGACCATCTGAATTTGATGCGTTGCTCATTCCATGCGAACTGCTGGCTCATAAAAACAACCGAACCAAAAGTATTGGCTGAAAAATCACCCACCGAGAATCCCCATTCAGAAGACAAACCGTCAAGAATTTCTATTGTGAGAAGATATACAGAACCAAGACTACCACCGTACCAGATCGCTTTTTTGTTTTCTACTCCGCACCACTTAAGCGCTTCATAACCCAACTCACCAATTGTACAGGAAGTAGTAGCATGACCAAGTTTGTCCATCTGCAACCATTCTTTGTTGTCGTCGAAAAAATGAAAGGAAGATCGCGGGTAATCTTTATACCACAGGTCATTTAATAAGTACAAAGAACCCGCATAAATAGCGGCTTCGGAAATAACAACAGCACGTAAGCGTTTTGGATTGTATGCTATGGAATCGGGCTTAATTGGTTGCGAACTCCCATAAAAAAATGAAAGAGTTAAAACAGATGATAGTAGCAAAATATTGGCGCGATTCAGCATAAGAAGATGATTAATTAAATTTTTTTATGATTGTTCTTACATCTTTGATTTTCTCATCAAGTAATTTCTTATTTGTTGCCTCTGCAAGGAAACGCAGGTATGGCTCGGTGTTCGACGGGCGGATATTGAACCACCAGTCTTTAAATTCTATGCGATAACCATCAAAATCGTAGAAAGCCATAACCTTTTCAAGAGAAGTAAAATGTTCCCTGATTTTTTCCATCGCTTCCGTTTTCTGTTCAATTTTAAAATTAATTTCACCGGAGTTGGCGTATTTTGCGATGTTTGAAATGAGAGCGGAAAATGAAATTCCTCTTTTCTTCATCTTGCTCAACACATTCAGTATAATCAAACAAGCCATGATTCCCGAATCGGAATAATAGAAATCGCGGAAATAATAATGCCCGGCAAGTTCTCCTCCAAAAACACCATCGATCTCGCGCATTTTTATGGCTGCATAAGCCCGTCCAACGCGCCACATATGCATTTTGCTGCCAAACTTTTCAATGTATTCTGCAACAGCTTTAGAAGTGCGGATATCTTGCAATACATTTCCTCTCATTCCCTTTTCTTCAAGGAAATAATGCGCTAAAACAGCGATCATCAGGTCAGGTGAAACAAATTGCCCTTTTTCGTCCACGAACATCACACGGTCGGCATCACCATCGAAAATCACGCCTGCATCGCATTTTCCTTTTATTACCAAATGTTTCAAATCTTCCACATTTTCCTCTTCAAGCGGATTGGCTTCATGATTGGGGAAAGCGCCATCGGGTTCATCAAAAAGATATAAAATATCTTTGTCCAGAAATTCCTTAATAAGCAGGCATGCCATGCCATTCGAGCAGTCTACAGCAATTTTCAGATTTGAAACATCGGAAGAATATTGTTTTAAAAAAGCAATGTATTCCTTTCGTTTATCAAATTCCAAGACTTTGCCTTTTTGCTGTGCAACTTCAATATGATCATTTTTAATACGTTTTTCCAGTTCGCCCAAACCCGAGTCAAATCCAACAGGCAGTGCATTTGTTTTTGATATTTTAAGTCCGTTGTATTCTTTTGGATTATGTGAAGCCGTGATCATTACCGATGCATCAAAATTGTATTTTGCAGTAATGTAATAAATCATTGGAGTAGTGGTAAGGCTTGCGGAATATACATCTGCGCCGCTGTCGGTTATTCCTTTTGACAGGTATTCATAAATCTCAAGCGAGGAGAGACGCACATCTCTGCCTACCAAAACCTTATTTGTGTTCAGTAATTTCGGAAGATAAAAACCTATCTTGTAAACATCTTCCTTGTTGAAATCTTTGTTGTAAACTCCGCGTATATCATAAGCTTTGAATGCTCCCATAATTTTTTTTATTGTCAATAGTCATGAATTTTTTCTGCAAAAATAGAAAAAGAAAACATAATCGCTTCCTTGTTCTTATAAACGGATGCATGTCAAATGCTCATTCGGTCAGGAAGGCGTTTGACATATCACTAATGACTTTATGACCGTTTTTAAATATAATCTGTCTATTAAGTTTACTTCTCTGCCTAATTTTGTTTCCTTAGCTCAAAAATAAAAGCGTTTCCATTTGCTTTGTGATTAACGATGGTATATATTTGTGGCAGACTTTTTTCCCATGATTATAACAATTTTCATAAAAGCAGGTAGCTTTTTCAAATTAATTCAGGTTTTATTGATGAGTGGAGTCAAGTTTTTATTTGCGCCACCTTTATCATTAGGACTTGGATTCACTTATTTTCAGACTGTTCTGACAACTACAATCGGCGGAATACTGGGAGTTATTTTCTTTTTTTTCCTGAGTGAAATACTTTTAAAGTTTTTCCGTAAGATATGGCCTCGTATCAAGTCGTTTTTATCAAAGCCTAATTTACAAATTCAGCCGGCAATTGCAATAACAAAGACAATCAGAAAAAGCAAAAAGTTTTTTTCCCGTAAAAACAAATTTATTGTTATGACAAGAAGAAAATATGGCTTGTGGGGTATTGCCATACTTACACCTGTTTTACTTTCAATTCCACTTGGTACTTTCCTGGCGAACAAATATTACAGAAATAAAAAAACTGTATTGTTCAGCCTCACATTATCAGTTGTCTGCTGGTCAATAATAATGTCATCAATTTATATCCTCTTTTGAACTTAATTATTCATAAACTTTGTGAAACCCATGCCTGCTGCTAGGCAGGCAAACCGGCAGCCAAGACCAATAACCCGAACAGTAACTTTTTAACCTGCGTTTTTTCGAAAGTTTTTCTGATTTGTCTTGTTTCATTATCACTGCTTTTGTTTACATTTGCCAAAATAAAAGTTCTTACCTCCTGTGAAATTACTTATTACAGAAAATATTAAAATATCGCTTGCTTCCATCAAAAGCCATCTTTTGAGAACAGTGCTTACAATTTTAATTATTGCATTTGGAATCATGGCGTTGGTAGGTATTCTCACATCTATTGAATCATTGAAATATTCCATTAACAGCAATTTCACTCAGATGGGCGCTAGTACGTTCACCATCAAAAACAGAGAAATGAATGTAAGAATGGGGCATGATAGTAAAAAATCCAAGCATTACGAATCTATCATATATCAGGAAGCTCAGAAATTTAAGGAAGATTTCGGTTTTCCTGCATACACGGCTATTTCTGCATTTGCCACACACGTGGCAACACTTAAATTTAAATCCGAAAAAACAAATCCCAATATCGGGGTTATTGGCGCTGACGAAAATTATATGATCACTTCAGGAAATGAATTGTCAACAGGCAGAAATTTTACCATTCAGGAAGTGAATACCGGTGCAAACGTAGTAATTATAGGAAATGAACTGGAAAAGAATCTTTTTAAAAACAAAGAAAATCCAATAGAACAGGAAATATCGATTGGACCGGGCAAATACAAAGTGATTGGCGTACTCAAAGAAAAGGGTTCCAGCTTCGGCTTCAGCGGTGATAAAAATTGCATCGTACCATTGATTAATGTGCGACAGTATTTTTCCAGACCGGACATGTCTTATACGATCAGTGTGATGACTCAAGATCAAAAATTTCTTGATGCAGCTATTGATGAAGCAACGGGATTGTTTCGTATAATCAGAAAAGTTCCCATTGGTGAAGACGACAATTTTGAAGTGGCCAAAAGTGATAATATTGCCCAGATGCTATTCGATAATATTCAATATGTTACAATGGCAGCAACGATTATTGGTCTTATCACATTGCTTGGGGCAGCTATCGGGCTTATGAATATAATGCTTGTTTCTGTTACCGAGAGAACGAGAGAAATAGGTATCAGGAAAGCGATGGGTGCTACAAAATATATTATTAAAAATCAGTTCCTTGTTGAAGCCATTGTAATTTGCCAGCTTGGAGGTGTTTTGGGTATTATCCTCGGAATTCCGATTGGTAATATTATATCATATTTTGTTGGCGGCACCTTCATTATTCCATGGCTGTGGGTAATGGGAGGCCTTGTACTCTGCCTGGTAGTCGGGCTTGTTTCAGGTATTTATCCGGCAATAAAAGCGGCTAATCTTAATCCCATCGAATCCCTCCGTTATGAATAGTAAGTTCTCAATACTTACAAAAAGTAATACATTAAATATTGTAAACTGCTAAGTTCACATTATTGTGCAGGCAAAATGCACAGTAATTTCAATTTTTTTAGTACCTTTGAGTATGAATTTCAGATAACAAGATTACACATAATAAATATGTTCAAAAGTATAATAATATCAATCATTATGTTTAACCTGATTTTATTTTCAAACGGTTGTCATTCGCAGGATCAACATGGCAAACCGGCTTCTGTAGATCGCTATCCCGCAGTGGCAGGACAATTTTATCCTGCGGATTCAGTTAAACTCACTTCCATGCTGAAGGATATGTTTAAGGAAGCTTCACCGAAAACTGCTAAAAATGTTTTTGCCATTATTTCACCGCATGCCGGTTATATTTATTCCGGGGTTGTGGCTGCTTCATCCTTTAACCAGATTGATCCTGAAAAAGAATACGATAATATTTTTATTATCGGCGCCAGCCATAAATTTTTATTTGACGGGGCTTCTGTTTATAATAAAGGAAATTTTATTACACCATTGGGAACGGTAGAAGTGGATACTGCTGTTGCAAACAAAATTGTTAAGAGTGATAAGGTGTTCCAGTGCAATGCCGATTATCATAATCCTGACCACTGCATTGAAGTGCAGCTGCCTTTTCTTCAATATCATTTAAAGAAAAAATTTAAAATTATCCCGATACTGGTAGGCACGAGCGATTTAGCTCTATGCAAGAAAATAGCAGCGGGTTTGAAGCCATACCTGAACGAAAAGAATTTGTTTGTGATCAGCTCGGATTTTTCGCATTATCCTAAGTATACCGATGCTGTGACAAATGATAAAGCCACGGCTGATGCGATATGCAAAAACTCGGCAATGGCGCTGATAAAAGTTATTAATTCCAATTTCGATAAAAAAATCCCCGCATTGGAAACCAGCCTCTGTGGCTTTGATGCCGTGGTTTCATTTCTTTATATGACTGAAAATATAAAAGGGGTTAGTGTAAAACCCATTCTTTACAGAAATTCCGGCGATGTTACAAAAGACAGTTCTTCGGTTGTCGGCTACTGGTCGCTTGCATTTTGCACTGACGGAAAAACAAAATTAGGAGATGATGAAGTGGAATTTACCCTGACTGAAAAAGATAAATCCAACCTGTTGAAAGTCGCCCGCAGCACGCTGGACACATACATTAAAGACGGGAAAAAGCCGAAAATTGACGTTTCCGGATTTTCTGAAACTATCAAACAAAATTGCGGCGCGTTTGTAACGCTGAAAGAAAATGGCGAACTGCGCGGATGCATTGGCAGGTTTATGCCGGATAAGCCTTTGTATCAGGTGGTGCAGGATATGGCTGTTTCTTCTTCCACCGAAGATTATCGTTTTAATAAAGTACAAACCGACGAACTTAATAAAATTACCATTGAAATTTCCGTTCTTTCTCCTTTAAAAAAAATAAGTTCTGCCGATGAAATTGTACTTGGGAAACACGGTATCTACATGGTAAAGGGGGGAGTGTCCGGCACTTTTTTACCCCAGGTTGCCACAGAAACCGGCTGGACCAAAGAAGAATTTCTGGGGCATTGCGCACAGGATAAAGCGGGCATAGGCTGGAATGGCTGGAAAACCGCCGATCTATATACATACACCGCTATTGTGTTTGGGGAAGGGGAGAAGTAGAAAGAATGAAATAACGGTTAGCTGGCAGGGCAACGTGGCTTACCAGTCGTTAGGCTTATGTTGGCATTCACTATTTTACTCGTTATTTCGTATGGTGGTTTCATAATATTTTAAATTTGATACTATCATTTGATACTATCAAAGATACTGTTTTTTTAAAACCCCCAAATGATTATCGATTTTTTTGCCAACGTTCCGGCGCTTGCTTTTCGGTGGCGGTGTTAACATACTGAATTTTCCACGAAGCACTGCCGTTTAAAATTATTACTTTTCTATCCTACGAGCACAGTCCCGCCACTGAAAGCAAACGCCTGTTATGGCACGTTTATTTATATGTGTTCGTAATATTGTAAAAAAGTCCAATTGTGTAATAATATGGATAAAGGTCAGATTTGGTGTCCTTTATTTTTAATATACTGTTAAAGTCTCTTGATGCTCTAATTCCAAATTTATGTCCTTGTCCCTTTTCGTTAAGTGCAGAAAATACAATTTCTCCTAAAAAACCAAATCTCACATAATTTCCAAAAAGACTTGTTCCTGATGCGTCTATATTGTCTCTTGCGTCAAGTTTTTCTAATATGGGTATTGCACCATATAAACCTGCATTAAATTCAAAAGCACGAAAGAGATTGTTTTTTACCGTATTGTATTTTAGGGGAGTCCTGAAACCAAATTGAATCGGAATTTGAATATAGCCGGAACTAAATCGCAGATTGTTCATTAAACTGTCTTTAAGGTCAGCATTCCTGCTTATGAGATTTAAGCCTGTTTTAATTGTCATAATGGAATTTTCTTCTTTGTCTTTTAATAACCAACCGTAATTAAAACATGCATCAATGGTCGGCAGGTACTTGGTTTTCTCAAAAGAGTAATTTCCGTTGTCAGTCTTAAATTCGGTGTAATTAGTGTTTACTCTTGTTGCATTAACAGCGATTCCTATTTCACTAAATTTTTTAAATTGTAACAATGGGTCTTTGGTAATTGTTTCCTGTCCTTTTACAGAAGTCATTCCTAAACAAAGAATGAACAATGTCGAAATTTTAATTTTTGTCTTCATAATGTCGTGTTTTTTAAATGTGTCATAACTTGTTTCTCTCTTCACCTTTGTGGTGAGCTATTCATTGTTTTTGGGTAGACTGCTTCACCTTTTGTTAATATTATTTTTTCTGTAAATATACCATTTTTTAATACAAATCATCAAATCGCAATAGATCAAAAAACTAAAATTAAATAGTGTTTGTCCGCAAAGTAAAAACAAAACGTCTTTGCGAGTACCGCAGGTGCGGTACGAAGCAATCTCACTCATGGTGCTATAATGAGATTGCTTCACTCCACTACGTTGCGTTCGCAATGACGTCATTGTTAGTTTGTATACTTAACAAGTAATTTAGGTTCCATCATGTCGAGTATGGCATATTTTACTCCTTCTCTGCCTAAGCCCGATTCTTTTATCCCACCGTAAGGGGCATGATCCACCCTGAACAAGGGAACATCGTTAATGATAACTCCTCCTGTCTGAAGACGATTGAAAGCGAAGTTTATTTCATCTGCCTCATTGGTGAATACTCCCGCCTGTAAGCCATATACGCTGTCGTTAACCATTTCAACGGCTTGTTTGAAAGTATCATAATGTTCCAGTGTTACCACCGGTCCGAATATTTCCATGCAAGATACTTTCATGGTTCTGTTGGTATTGCTTAAAACAGTGGGTTCATAGAAAGTTCCGGATCGTTTGCCTCCGCATAAAATTTCAGCGCCGGCTTTTACTGCTTCATTTACCCATTCTTCCACGCGTATGGCATTTTCTTCATCTATCATAGTTGAGATGTCGGTTTCCATATCAAGTGGATTACCGGGTTTTAATTGTTTTACCTCTTTAATGAATTTCTCTTTAAAGTCTTTATAAATTTCTTTTGCCGCATAAATGCGTTGTGCATGAATGCAGACTTGTCCGGAATATGCAAAACCACCGACAATACAGCGTTTCACAGCATGAACAATGTCTGCCGATTTTGTAACGATAGTTCCTGCGTTGCCTCCTAACTCAAGAACTGTTTTTTTCTTTCCTGCATCGTTCTTCATTTTCCATCCCACCTGCGGAGAGCCTGTAAATGTAAGGAGTTTGAATCGTTCATCTGTTACTAACAAATTTCCGGTAACCCTGTCCATCGGAAGAATGGATACTGCTCCTTTTGGCAAAGCTGTTTTATCTATTATTTGCGCCAGTTCAAGCGTGGATAGGGGAGTAGCTGTTGCGGGTTTCAGAACTATCGGACAACCGGCCGCAATAGCCGGAGCTATCTTATGTACAGCAAGATTCATCGGAAAGTTGAACGGGGAAATTCCTGCTACAAGCCCTACGGGAAAATATTTTACTAATCCTTCTCTTCCTTTTCCTGTTGGTTCCCAGTCGAGGCGCATGTATTCCATGGGTAATCTTTTCGATTCTTCTGCAGCGGCAATAAATGTAGCGCATGCCCTTTGTATTTCGGCAAGGGCGTATTTCATGGGTTTTGCCGACTCCTGCGCCAGAACAGCCGCCAGCTCTTCTTTCCGGGTTTTTATCTCTTCTGCAATCTGCATAAGTATTTCATACTTTATGTACGAAGGCAATTCCCGCAACTCCTGTTCTACCGACTGTGCTTTAATAATTACTTTTTCAAGAATTGCGGCATCAGCCATATAAGTCCGGGCGATTTGTTCATTGTTGAATGGATTATAAACCGGTAAAATGGTATCCGTTTCAATAAACTCACCTCCTGCATAAATCTTATAAATTTTCATAGTTGCATTTTTTTAATAAAATAGTTAATACAAATTTTTGAATGGAAAATTTGATTACTGATGTTACGCATATTTTTTTTATTTATCAATGTCACTCAGAGCCGGACATAGCAAAGATTTGTGGGTTAGAGTCCGTGTCGAAGAGTGACATACCGGTCGACTTCGACACGATTCTACTTTCACTATCGTTTCAGTAGAATCGGCTCTGTCTGACCTCTAAATTTTGTATTCATTTGCTATATTTGCGTAACATCAGTTATTATAATACTTAGATTTGTCAATTGACGGGTGATGAAAAAGAAAGAGTATCTTGTCGGGAAGAGCTGTATTAACTGAACGAAGTGAATTCATAAGCACCTTTAAAATAATAAAAGTCATGCGAATAAATTCTCCTTTACCTGCTCGCCCAATATTATCTTTGAATTATTAGCTTTTGTTTTTCCGTCCATTCTTTAGATTTGATTTCAACCATATATATACCGTTGCTTAAATTTCCGATATTAATTTGTTGTTGATTTTGTTTCAGCGTTTCCGACTTGACCAAAGCGCCCATAACATCGTAAATATTCAATGTTAAGCCTATGTTGCTATTTCCGGAAATATTTAAATTTATAATATCTGAAGCAGGATTCGGATAAACATTAAATTTTACAGAAACAGATTCTTCCGATATACCTGCACCTGTTTCAAATTCTAATTTATCAATAAACAATGTAGAACCAATAAATTTTGTATAGCCGGTTTCCTCAGTATTTTTGGAAAACCATGATAGACTAGATGTAATATCAATAGTTGCAGTATCCGGAATATCCTGACTATTATAAGATATATTTATTATTCCCTGAGTATAATTTGGCACAGAATCAACTAATTTAAGATAGCCTTTCCCAATCTTAGTTCTGTCTCCCATAATAGCATCCCATTTTTCAAGGACTACATATATTCGGGCGGTATCTTCCCTAAGGTCATTAACAGGAAAATATTTATAATAAAATTTCAATGTTAAAGGCCTTTGATTATATGGGAAGCCATATATCGGACCGGATGCAGTAACAAAACCTGTACTAAGTATTGCAGTAGTATCAATGCCCATACCATAAACTGTACCGTCCACAATGCCGGTTACAAGCTTCGCTGCATACAGCCCATCCACACGGTCAGTAGTTTTTGATACTCCATAGTCGGGATAGGGTTGAGTAGATATTCCGTTTGCTGTAAACCAGCCACCTGTCGGGTTTTCGAAAGTACCCTGATTACTCCAATTTTCAAAACTCGAATTTGGAATTGTCTGGCTTTTAAGCATACTAAAAATCAGGGTTAACCCAATTGTAAAAATTGTAAATTTTTTCATTTTTATTTTGTCAGAGTTTATCGTGCTGACTCAGCACTTTTAATTTAATTAATAGAATTACTAATGCCAATGTCATTCGTCCCATTGCTCAATTGTCTTTGCAGGATGCACTTTCCAGCAATATTGTAAATTTGTATTTTTTAATTTATTTTTTCAATTTTTGTAATTAACCATATCTCATTCTGTTTACTGACCGTACAGTCACCCATAGGCAAATAGGAAACTTTGTTTTTCCCCTCTGAATTTTTAAAAGTTATTATCCTTATATCTCCTTCCTTTAAAAACTCGTATGTTTTTGAAGCTGTAATTCCAAATCTGATTGTGTCAGGCATATCCTGTCTATTTCCATCAATTACTTCCTCAATAACTCCACTGTAAATGTCACCCCATCCTACAGGTATAAGGTTAATTACTTTAACTTTTAATTTTATTGTCAAAAACTTACTTTTTCCCTCTGTCTGTGCCTGAGTCATTACTGTAAACAGTGCAAGTCCTGCAAAAAGTAGAATTGTTTTTTTCATATTGTCTGGTTTAGAATGTTAGTTCTTTGTTGTCGTTTATTTGTCTTGGGTGTTATTGTTTATATAGGGCATAACTCTTTTATAACTCAGGTTTTTACTCTTTTCTATTTACAAAGGTAGATTTTATTTTACAAGTTTAAATCATCGAATCTCAATAAATAAAAAATCTCAAATCAAACAACATTCACTTCCATCTCCAATTGCAGTCCGAATTTTTCTAAAACAGATTTTTGAATTTTATTCGCGAGGTTCAAAATGTCTTTCCCTGTGGCGCTTTCATAATTCACAAGCACCAGCGCCTGGTTTTTATGCACGCCTGCATCGCCTTCACGGTGGCCTTTCCAGCCGCATTGTTCAATAAGCCATCCGGCAGGGATTTTGAATGTACCATCTGTTTGAGTATATGAAGAAATATTTGGGAAATTAGATTTTAATTTATTGAAGTCAGATTTTGAAACGGAAGGATTTTTAAAGAAGCTGCCGGCATTGCCAATCTCCTTTGGATCGGGCAGTTTGCATTTTCTGATATTGGCGACAGCTTGTGCGACGCTTTGTATAGTGGGTTTATTTGTGCCTGATGCGTCAAGTTCTGCTTGAATAGCGGGATATTCCAGATGTAACGTATGTTTTTTTGTTAACCTGAATGTTACTGAAAGTATGATCACTTTATCTTTCAGCTCATTTTTAAAAATGCTGTTGCGGTAACCAAAGCAGCATTCGTTGTTGTTAAGTTCATACATCTGCAGCGTATATATATCCATCACTTCCACAGATTCGATGCAGTCCTTTACTTCTATTCCATAAGCGCCAATGTTTTGAATAGGGCAACTGCCAACATTTCCCGGAATGAGAACGAGGTTTTCGAGCCCGCCGAAATTGTTTTGTAAACAATAATTCACAAAGTCATCCCATACTTCTCCTGCCTGAACATTAAGGTAAACATGATCTTTTGTTTCTTTTATTTTAATGATTCCTTTAGTGTTCATCTTTACTATAATCCCATCGTATTCTTGTGTGAAAAGGATATTGCTTCCGCCGCCAAGTATGAGTTTTTGCTGGTCTTTGTATCGGGGAGTATTGCAAAAAATCTGAATGTCCTGCACCGACTGCATTTCGGCAAATACCCGCGCATTGGCTTCGATACCGAAGGTGTTGTAAGGTTTTAAAGAAACATTTTCCGAAATAATCATACGACTTGTTATATTTGGTAAAATTAATAGTTTTGCATTAAATCGTGAAATATAGTTTTGAAGTTTGCGTTAATTAGCCTTATTATTTCACAAATCAGGGCTAAAGCCCAATGTTGCTGGGTTTTTGTTAACCCCAGCCTTAAGGCTGGGGTTATGCAAACAGACTATAAATAAAGGACTTTAGTCCTGAATTAAATTATGAATTAATCAGAGTAGTTTCTTTCATTAACAGTTAGTGTCATTCTGGGAAACTAAAGTTAAATGAGAATATTTTGAAAACAGCAATCCTATCTGTAACCAATGATCTCAGCGCTGACCGCCGCGTGCACAGGAGTTGCATCACGCTGAAAAAACTCGGCTTTGATGTGTTGCTGGTAGGTAGAAGGCGCAGAAAAAGTCTTCTTTTGGAACAGCGGGAATACCGTACTCACCGCATGTTCCTGCTTTTCGAAAAAGGCTTTTTGTTTTATGCTGAATATAATTTCAGGTTGTTTTTTTTTCTGCTGTTTCGCAAATGTGATCTTCTGCTTGCCAATGATCTCGATACTTTGCTTCCGAATTACTTAGTAAAAAAACTAAGAAAAAAATCGCTTGTTTACGACAGTCACGAATACTTTACAGGCGTTCCGGAACTGGAAGGAAGAAAATTTGCAAGAAATATATGGAAGCACATTGAACGATGGATATTCCCGAAGCTTACGGATATTATAACGGTGAATGATTCCATTGCAAAACTATACAAAGATGAATATGACAAAGAACTCACGGTGGTCAGGAACATCCCTGCCTTACAAAATTTAAAGGAATTTCAATCAAAAAAAGAACTTGGAATTGATGCGGGAAAGAATATGATCCTTTTGCAAGGATCCGGTATCAATATTGACAGGGGTGCCGAAGAAGCGGTTATGGCAATGCAGTATGTGACAAATGCAATCCTTTATATTATCGGCGATGGTGATGTGATTGATATTCTAAAAAAAATGGTGAAAAAAAATGGACTTGAACAAAAAGTTGTTTTTATCCCGAAACAGCCGATGGATAAACTTTTGCGGTACACAGTTCATGCCGACATCGGACTGACGCTTGACAAGGATACGAATATTAACTACCGCTACAGCCTTCCAAACAAGCTGTTTGACTATATTCATGCCGGTGTGCCTGTACTGGCGTCATCTCTTGTTGAGGTGAGGAAAATTATTCAACAATATAAAGTAGGAGAAATTATTGAAAATCACAATCCCGAACATATTGCTGCAAAGATTAATACTATGCTTATTGATAAATACGGGCTGCAAATAATGAAAGAAAATTGTAAGTTTGCAGCACAAAAATTAAATTGGGAAACCGAGGAAACCAAACTAACAGATATTTTAAAAAAATATGTTTAATCCTGTGAAGAAGGAAGTGGAGATCATTTCGTTTGATGTTCCTTACCCTCCTGACTATGGCGGGGTGATTGATGTATACTTCAAAGTCAAGGCTTTCAGAAAAACAGACATTAAAGTGAACATGCATTGTTTTGAATATGGGCGTAAACCTTCTCAAGAGTTGGAGAGCCTTTGTGAGAATGTATATTATTATAAAAGAAATGTGTCGAAAACCAACTTATTCCAGCGCCGACCGTATATTGTGGCAACCCGTGCATCCGAAAATTTGGTAAAAAATCTTAATAAAAATAATAATCCTATTCTTTTCGAAGGGCTTCACACTTGCTTTTATCTTGATGATAAGCGATTAAAAAAAAGGAGAAAAATTGTCAGGACGCATAATATTGAACATGATTATTACCAAAATCTTGGAAGGGTTGAGAAGGATGTTTTTAAGAAGTATTATTTCTCTAATGAAGCCCAGAGACTCAGGCGTTATGAAAAGATATTAGATAATGCTGAAGGAATTGCTGCGATATCGCTTCATGATAAAGAGTATTTTGCAAAAAAATACAAAAATGCAGCAGTTGTTTCAGCTTTTCATCCGCATGAAGTAGTGGATATCGAAAGTGGTATAGGAAATTATGCTCTTTATCACGGGAGCCTGTCTGTTAACGAGAATAACGAAGCCGCATTATTTCTCATCAATAAAATATTCAGTGAAATTGATGTGCCCTTAATTATCGCAGGCAATAAACCATCACATGAATTACGCGTAGCTGTTGAGAAATATAAGAACATTACCTTAAAAACGGATATTAGCACTTCAGAAATATATAGCCTGATTAAAGGTGCGCAAATCAACATACTTCCTACATTTCAGGCTACAGGTATAAAGCTTAAACTTTTGGCAGCCCTTTATACGGGAAGACATTGTATCGTAAACGACCCAATGGTAGGGAATACAGGACTTGAAAGTATTTGCATTATTAAAAATAGTGCAGAAGAAATGAAGAAATCGGTACTTGATTATTTTACAAAACCATTTAACGCTGAAAATATTTGCGAGCGAAAGCATGTTCTTGACGGCAGCATTTATTCAAATTCATACAATATCAATCAGTTGGCAGGTATGCTGTTTCCTTGAAAAACAGGGACGGCGGTTTCTGTAACGCGCCCATCTTCGCATTTTAATGTTCTTGCAGGAAATTTATTAAAAAGAGAATAATCATGTGTTGCCATTAGCACTGCTCTTCCGGATTTGCTTATATCCAGAAGAAGTTGCAGTATCCCTTCGGATGTTTCAGGATCAAGATTACCGGTAGGTTCATCTGCAAGAATAATGTCTGGATTATTGATCAAAGCCCTTGCTATCACTACTCGTTGCTGTTCTCCCCCTGAAAGCTGATGGGGCATTTTAAATCCTTTCGTTCCAAGCCCAACTTTATTCAATACATCCTGTATGTGAAGCTCCATCTGGTTATGATCTTTCCATCCCGTGGCTTTCATTACAAATAAAAGATTTTCATTTACACTTCTGTCTATCAGCAATTGGAAATCCTGAAACACAATTCCAATTTTTCTTCTAAGGAAAGGGATGTCTTTGTCTTTAATACTTCTGAAATTAAAACCTGCCACTTTTGCTTCCCCATCCGTCAGCGGAAGGTCTGCGTACAGCACTTTCAGCAGGCTGCTCTTGCCGGAACCGGTTTTTCCGATAAGATAAACAAATTCTCCTTTGTTTATTTTGATATTAACATCGGAAAGGACCAGAATATTTTTTTGAAAAACGGAGACATTGCTGAGTTCAATAATAGTTTCGTTGGATATCATATAGTATAATTGCTGTTAAAAGTATGAATTTTATACTGAACCGTATTTTTGTAATCAGTAAAAAAAAGTAATTGATAAAATCGGTATTCGGTAAAATTGGTATTCGGTAATCAGTGATCAGTGAGTGATGGTTTGTTGCAAAATTTTTCAGCTTTAATTATCATTGAGTTTAACATTTTACCAACGGAAGCATATCTTTCCAATAAATTATCGGCAATTTTTTCTGGAATGTACAGACAATCTGTTGCTGTTTCAATCCAATGCTGGGTCTCCAATTGTTCACCATCTGCATCAGTTAATTTACTAACTGATATTACGCAAATATTATAAATGAATACAAAATTTATAGGTCAGACAGAGCCGTCCCCTTTTCGGGACGTGTCGAAGTCCGACCTATATATAGCCACTCTTCGACACAGCCGCTTCCTCGTAAGCCCACGCAATGGCTGGCTCTGAGTGACACTAATAAATATAAAAAAAATATGCGTAACATCAGTTACTAATAAAGTGTTTTTCATATTTTCTTTTCGCCCATGCTTCGGCAATCTGTGCACCTGCTGAACGCGACGACCTTCTTATCTGGTCAGTAAGAGAATACATTTCTTCTTTCGGAAATTTTTTTGTTATATCAAAAATTTCTCTTGAAAGTTGCCTCGTAAGCTTATGTACTTCCAAATCTCTAAAACTTTTTACGTATTCCATTTCCCTTACCGATTACTGATTACTTGTCACTGATTACCTGTTTGAAGAAAGGAAGCGTAAAGATTTTTCCGTAAGGTATGTTGGTGACGATCTTTTTTATTTCTTTTTCTTTTTCGATCAATGAGAACTGTTGTAGCCAATTGGAAAAATGATCAGCCCTGAAATAGGCTATCAATGTGAATTGTGAATCCCGAATTTGTATATAATCCGGTATTTTTGCACTGCCCTTGACTTTCAGTATATACATTGTTTATTTATTCTGCTTGTGCAAACCTACATGAATTTTGATAAATACACAAGGACTTTATGAAAAAAATGATTAAGAAATACATTAATGAGTTTCATTAATAATATTAAATAATCTGTCCCTGTAAAAATTACTGATGGGTATGCTTGTCCCACCGATATTGACTTTGCTTTTACCGATATACTCAATTTTAGACACGGAAATAATATAAGACCGATGAACCCGGATAAACTTTGCGGGATGTAATTTTTCCTCAAGAAATTTTAAACTTAATAAAGTAAAAACAGGGCGCCCTCCGCTGAATATCTTAACATAGTCTTTTAATCCTTCAATGTACAATATATCGTCGGTGTTGATTTTAATAATTTTATGATCCGATTTTACAAAAATGTATTCGTGATAAATACCCTGATTTTCCTGCGGCTGCGATTTCGTATTTATAAAACCGAAGTATTCATAAGCTTTATTGACCGCTCTTAGGAAACGATCGAAAGAAACAGGTTTTAGTAAATAATCAAGTACGTCAAGCTCAAATCCTTCAAGGGCATACTTTTCATAAGCCGTAATAAAAATTACCATCGGTTTATTTTTTAAACTTTTTAGAAATTGAATACCGGAAATATCAGGCATTTCAATATCTAGGAAAATCAAATCTATTTTCTCCGCATTATATATCTTTAAAGCCTCTGTAACATTTTTGCATTTTTTTATCAGTTTAAGAAAAGGGATTTTTTTGATATTATCTTCCAGCAAATCTAGAGCTAAAGGTTCGTCATCAACTATAATGCAGTTTATCATAATAATTCTAATTTTAATAATACGGTGAATGTACCATTATCATTATTAATAGAAATGGAATGTTTGTCAGGATATAAAAGTTTTAGTCTTTTTAAAACATTCTGAAGCCCAATACCTTTATTCTTTTCCGTTAGTATTTCCATAGTTGAATGATAAACATAATTAAAAACGGAAAACAGTAAAGTATTTTGGTCAACTTTGATATCAATTTCAATTTTTGAAACATCGTTATAGCTGATACCATGTTTAAAGGCATTTTCAACAAACGGAAATAAAAGCATAGGTTCTATCTGGTGTTTATATAAATCCCCTGATTTATTAAATATAATTTCTACGGAATTTATAAGTCTCATTTTTTGTATGTCAATATAATCTTCAATGAATTGCACCTCTTTATCAAGCGGTACTTTTTCTTTGGTTTGATCGTATAAATTGTATCGCATTAATTGCGAAAGTTTAATTATATATGTCTCCGTATCGTCGGATTTGCTTCTGGCAAGCGAACAAATATTATTTAATACATTAAAAAAAAAGTGCGGGTTTATCTGCGCTTTAAGCATGGCAAGCTCAGCGCTCAATTTATCATTTTCAAGTTCTTTTTTCTGCCGGTCGTTCTTAAACCATTCGTTTGTCATTTTAATTCCCGTACTTAGTATAAGAATAATGGTATAAACAAAAAATCCTCTGAATGGATTAAAATGAAGAGGAAACATTTGATGATCGGGATGTACCCCGTTAAAACCGGAAGGTAGGTTATGAGGTCTCACAGGAACAGGACGAAATAAAGGGAATAACTCACCTATACAGCTAAAGCAAAACATTGCAATAATTGCCAATACAAAATAGATGATGAATTTTCGTTTTATTAAAAATTTTGGAACCAGCAGCAAATAATTAATATAAAAAAAAGCCGCTATCTGCAAAGGAAAAATCAACTGTATAAGTATATTTTGCTGATTTCTTTCAGGAAAATCGGGGGCTGTAATAATTGAAATTATTATAAATCCAAGCCATCCAGCAATATGAATAATAATATTGATGTATCCGGATAATTGTTTTTTGTTCATTTTTTCAAAATATTTTATAAATGTACGAAATAGAATATTTACCACGTACAAAAATATACGCAATCTCAAATTTTCTCTGTCTGAATAACAATTTTGCCTATATTTTATTCATATCTCAGCGCATCAATCGGGTTTAGTCTGGCAGCTTTGCGGGCAGGATACCAACCGAAAAATATTCCGATTAAAGAACATACAATAAAAGAAACTATTATTGATGAAGGAGTAATAATAGTTTCAATTCCGGCTATTGAAGCTACAAGTTTCGATGCCAATATGCCGACAACAATTCCAAGGAAACCGGCAGTTAATGTTAATACTACTGCTTCAATTAAAAACTGTTTCAGTACATCATACGTAGTAGCGCCAATAGCAAGACGTATCCCAATTTCTTTGGTTCGCTCAGTAACGGAAACAAACATAATATTCATAATGCCGATACCTCCAACTAGTAAGGATATGGCCGCAATACCCGCTAACAAAAGTGTAATAGCACTCGAAATACTTGCTGCCGTTTCCATGATTTCCGATTGTGTGTTAATTTCAAAATCATCTTCAGCATCTTTTGAAAGCTTATGACTTAAACGCAAACAATACGTAATTTCATTTACCGCTGATGTAACAGATTGTTCGTTTTTTGCCGAAGCATAAATCTGCTGCAAATATTCCGAACCTGTAATCCTGTTTTGCACGCTGGTATATGGAGCTATGACAATATCATCCTGGTCTTGCCCGAAACCGCTTTGTCCTTTAGATTTCAGCACACCAATAATTTTAAAAGGAATAGAACCAATACGAATTACTTTTCCAATTGGGTCTTCGCCATTTGTAAATAATTTCGTTTTAATTGTTTTACCTATATAACAAACCTTAGCGGATGTTTTCACATACTCGTCAGAAAAAGGAGCCCCGCTTACAAGGCTTAAATCACGAATGGATAGGTACTCGGCTGATACACCCATAATGCTACTTCTCCAGTTATTTGCGCCATATTTTAATTGCTCTGTTGCCCGGATCACCGGTGAAATGGATTTTATGGAAACACTGTATTTCTTAATAATTTCAACATCCCTTATTTTTAATGTTTGCTGGCTGCCTGCAATTGAGCTGACGCCCTGTGTTTTTGTAGCAGAAGGACTTATCATAATAAGGTTTGTTCCAAGTCCTGCCATTCTTGAATTAATATCTTTTTCCGTTCCTTTTCCGATTGATAACATCACAATAACCGATGCCACACCTATAATTATACCAAGCATAGTAAGGAAAGTCCTGAATTTGTTTTTCCGCAGGGCTTTAAATGATGATATGACAAGGTTATAAAAGTTCATATTGTTTATGCCGGTTCTTCTTCAGCCGGAAGTTTTTTATATTCTTCTTCTGCATTTCTTTGATTTATATTTTCAACATCGGAAATAATTTTTCCATCGCGAAAAACTATTTTCCGTTTTGTGAAATCAGCAATATCGTTTTCGTGAGTTACAAGGATAATTGTTGTTCCCTGCTCATTTAATTTCTGAAAAATAGACATTATCTCAAAGCTTGTGCGGGTGTCGAGATTGCCTGTTGGTTCATCTGCAAATATTACAAAAGGATTATTGATAATAGCACGTGCTATGGCTACGCGTTGTTGCTGTCCGCCTGATAATTGATTTGGTAAACTTTTGATTTTATCTTTTAGCCCCACTTTATCCAAAGCATTCAAAACAATTTCTTTCCGTTTATTCTTTTTATATTTCGAGGCATAGAGTAAGGGTAGTTCTACATTTTCATAAGCAGTAGTGCGTGATAACAGATTATATGATTGAAAAACAAAACCGAAATTTTTTCTTCTTAACCATGCCAGTTCAATATTGCTTTGAAGCGTAGTATCAATATCCATAAATAAATATTGTCCTTTCGTGGATTTATCAAGACATCCGAGAATATTCATCAATGTTGATTTCCCCGAACCGGAAACACCCATAATTGCGATGAATTCGCCCTTACCAATAGAAAGATTTATTCCACGAAGCGCATGAAGCGGGATATCCCCGGTGAAATATGTTTTCCAGAGTTCCTTTAATTGGATAAGTTTAGTATGCGATTCTGAGTTCATAATCATTAATTCATCATTGCCGGAGGACCACCTTTTTTATTTTCGGGAGGACTTAAAAGACTTTTTGTTTTTTCTGCTGCTACATATGTAATTCCTATTGCTACTTTAATTCCTTCTTTTATATTATCTCCGGAAATTTCAACATTGGTTCCATCATCAACACCAACCTTTACTGCAAGAGGTTTCATGAAAACCCCGTTATATTCTTTACTTTGGCTATCCTGTTTTTCGCATTTAACCCAGATCATTGTTTCTTTATTAACAGTAATACTGCTGGCTTTTGTAGTAATAGTAGTTTCGGGATTAAATAAAACAGCAGCCATAGGAACGGTGAGTACATCTTTATGTTCATCAACTTTTACGGAAAGTGTTGCGCTCATTCCCGGAAGAAGCTTTAAATCGGGATTTGGAACATCAATAACTACGGTATAAGTAACTACATTTTGACTGATGGTAGGTTGAAGCCTGATTTGTTGCACTGTTCCTGTAAACTTCAAATCGGGATAGGCATCAACAAAAAATGTAACTTCCTGTTCTTTTTTTATCAGACCAATGTCGGCTTCATCAATGCTCGCTTTTAACTGCATTTTGCTAAGGTCGTTCGCAATAGTAAACAAAGTAGGAGTAGAAAAACTTGCAGCAACCGTTTGTCCTTCGTCAACAGCCCGCGAAATAACAATTCCATCGATAGGTGCAGTAATGGTAGCATATTCAAGATTTGTTTTCGCCCTGCTTAATTGCGTTTCGGCTGATTTAAGCGCAATCTTTGCTGCAAGATATTCCGTATTCACTGCATCAAAATCACTCTGCGATACAGCCTTTTTTGCTAACAGTTCGGTATATCTGTCGTATTCTTTTTGTTTTAGTATTAATTCGGTTTTCGCTTTAAGCACGCTGGCTTCAGCATCAACAACTGATGATACCAAATTAATCGTATCAATCATTGCAATTACCTGTCCTTTTTTTACTTTATCATTAAAATCAACAAATATTTTTGAAACTTTTCCGGAAACCTGAGTACCGACATCAATTGTTTTTAATGCATTCAATGTGCCGGTTGCAGTGATTTCCTGGGTAATAGTACCTTTCTTTATTTCGGCATAATTATATTCAACTTTATCGGTTGTTTTATTCCTGAAAAGAATAAAATATATTGCAACAAGAACAACCAGGATACTGGATATTATAAATATTTTTTTCATAAACATTAATTTAAAAGGTTAAAGGAACACCTTTGTAATAATCTAAAATTTTCAGATTGTATATCAAATCATATCTTGCCTGAATATTTTCCGACTGGGCTTTTGTATATGTATTCAATTGCTGGAGAAGATCGGACATGCTCATCATACCATTTACATATTTTGTTTTTGCATTTTCATACGAAGCCATGCTGGCATTGACCTGTTCTTTAGTCGCATTATATTTTGCAATGGCATTTTCAACATCAATATACGTTTGTTCAATTTTTTTTCTTAAATCATTCTTCGCACTTTGTTCTTCAAGAAAAGTATTTTTAAGTGTTATCTCTTGTTTATTAATATTATTTTTTACCTGCCTGTTACTATATATTGGAATGGAAAGGGACAGCGATAACGATTTACTGAAATTATCTTTAAACTGATCGCCAAAAGCATAATTCGTGTATTTGTATACTGGTGTTGATACATTACCCAATACAATTTCACTTGGATCGCTTTGCAAATAGCCGATATTTTGAATATTATTCAGATAACGGGTTTCTGTAATTTTCATTGAGCTTAAATAATTCGTCCCAAGATTACCGCTAAGCGATAATTTCGGATAAACCGCACCTTTGGCTATTTTTAAACCATATTCAGAACTTTGCGTTTTTAATTCGTACGATTTTATAACAGGTTGTTGTGTTAAAGCCAAATTATAAATATCATCAACTTCGGATAAACCTTCGGTTATAGGTTCTATTGTGAGAGGATATTCAATGTCAAAAGTTTTTGAAATCCGGATATTCATGATTTGCTGCAAATTTAATTTTGCTGATTTCAATTGTCCTTCGGCATTGATAGAAGTTAATTTTTCACTTGCCAACTCAGATTTTACCTGTAATAAATCGCTTTCCGATTTTTTCCCGACAATGACAAATTGTTCAATTTCGTTGAGTTGAAGCTGTATTGCGTTAACCTGCGCTTTTGCATTTTTAACCAGTTCTTCTGCATATAAAATCTGGAGATACGCATCAACCACATTCAAAACAATATTATTTTTTTGCGCTTCCATATCATATTTTGAAGCCTGATAATCAAGCTGGTTTTGTTTTATTGTATTCTTATTTTGAAAACCATTGAAAAGCGTAACCGAACCTGACAGTGAAATATTGCTGTTGCTTGAATTTTCTAAATCATAAGATTGCCCTATACCACCGCTCAATGAAGGAAGTACATTTGATTTGCTTTGATTAAGAGTTATTTCGCTTATAGCTGTGGCATTGCCGGATTGCTGAATTGTAAGGTTGTTTTTTAAAGCAGTATCAACGCATTGTTGCAACGTCCAATTTTGTGCCTGACTGGAAAAAGAAACACCAAGAATTAAAAACATAAAAAGTGCGACCAATTGTATACTCTGGGTTTTCATAACATTTTGAATTTATTGCACAATGATAGTTTTTGACCTTACTGAACATGCATTGAAATAGCCTAATGCTCCATTGTTGATGTTAGATGTAGGATTGGAAGGCGATGAGGATTGTCCGTTATCACGTCCGGCTGTGCGAAAATATTCGTACACTCCTTTATCTATAGACTCCAACCATACAGTTACTGTATCACCCGTTCCTAATTTACTGTCATTGCCTGCCGTCATAAATGAATAACCGATAGTTTTTCCTTGATTTAAATAATCGTCTGTAACATTAAAACCTGTCTGCCGCTCGTTGTTAATAAATTCAATCAAACGATAGTAATTATTGATATTTGCAGGATCGTTGAAATTCACTGACACTAATTTTTCATTACCGAACATACTTTTTTCAAGATAAATACTGTCAATGTTTACAGGGTTTGGCATTGTTGAAGTTGCTATATATGTTTTCCCTTTTGATACAACGGTAAGGGTATATGTGCGACCTGAAACTCCTTGTAAAGCAGAAGTAATATAGGTACCCGATGATGATTCGGTTAATACTTCTGAATTGCCGGCATCGTCGCTAATCTCAACAGTAGCACCAGTAACAGGAGGATAAACATTAGATTCATCGAAATTTACTGTTTGTGATATTTTAACCGTATATGGGTCGGGTTGGTCATACACATTTCCTTCAATCACAATTTGCGGTGATGCAGAATTTAGGTCAAGATTAATTACCTTCTGGCAGGATGAAAAAACTATGATTAATACAATGGCAGTTATAGCTATATTTATATGTAGTTTCATGATATTAAAATTTAAAATTATAAGTAAACGATGGAACAAATTTGAATAAGATTGTTTGAACGGCTTCGGTTTTCGAAGGATCAGACTTACTATCACGAAATGTTACAGTATAAGCATTGTCATGCCCATAAGCGTTATATAACGAGAATGTCCAACTGGATTCAAACTTATCTGTCTTTTTTCTTATCCACGTAGCGCCTATATCGAGACGGTGATAGGCGGGCATGCGACTGGCATTGCGTTCGGTATAATAGAATTTGGTTTCTCCATCAACCTGATATTTGCCGACTGGAAAAGTAACAGCATTTCCCGTATTGTAAACCCATGTAGCCGACAATGTCCAACGTTTATTTAATTCATATATTCCTACAATAGAAATGTCGTGAGTCCGATCTTGTTTTGCAGAGAAATAATTTCCATTGTTAATTTCATCGAATTTACGTTCGGTACGAGACAAAGTATAACTAACCCAGCCATTGAACTTCCCGTATTTTTTCTTAAATAAAAGTTCAACGCCATAGGCACGTCCTTTCCCGAATAGAAGTTGTGATTCGACATTTTCGTTAAAATTTAACTCTGCACCATTCTTATAATCAATTTGGTTTTGAAGATTTTTATAATATACTTCTGTGGAAAACTCATATTTGTTATCATTAAAATTCCTGTAATATCCTACAGAGAACTGGTCGGCAATCTCAGGTTTAACATTATTACTGTTGAGTATCCATAGGTCAGTAGGGTTGTCGGAAGTGGAATTAGATAGCAGGTGTAGGTTTTGTACGTTACGACTGTATGAAGCTTTTACCGAACTCTGAGAAGTAATTATGTGGTTGATGGTAACACGAGGCTCGATGTTGAAATATGTTTTAACGAATTGCTTGGAATTGTATTTAGCAGTATCTAATGTGTTCCCTTCGCTATCATAAGTATAAAAGCTTCCCGGCCCAAGCAAGCTGAATATGGTAAACCGGGAACCATATTCTATAGTGGTTTTACCGGAAAATTTATATTGATGTGAAATGTATAAAGCATTTTCCCATGCATACCTGTTGGCAAAATTCTTCATATTGATGTTGTCAGAAGTTGTAATCGCTCCCGGAATTATTTTATGGTATGTAGAATTATAACCAAACTTCAATGTGCTCTTTGTCCCAGCATAATACTGAAAATCCTGTTTTAAATTGTAGTCTTGTATTCGTGAAATAATACTCATTTCCGTGCCCATATCAACATTTATTTTATAATCGTAATTGCTAAAAACAATTGATGTGTTTGAGAATAAGCGGTCGGAAAATAAGTGATTCCAACGCAATGTACCGGTAACATTACCCCAATTAATCCCAAAAGTATTTCCCAGACCTAACACATCTTTTCCAAAATATCCTGAAAGGAAAATCCGGTTTTTGTCGTTAATCCGATAATTTGCTTTTGCATTTACGTCATAGAAATACAGTTTAGCCTGATTCAAAGTAGTATCTTTTGAAAGCTTAAGGAACAAGTCAGCGTATGTACGCCTTGCAGAAACAATAAAGGAACCTTTATCTTTAACAATGGGACCCTCAACCGTCAAACGTGAAGAAATAAGCCCTATACCACCATTTACACTAATCTTTTTATCGTTTCCCTCTTTTATTTTTATATCAACTACAGAAGATAGTCTTCCGCCATATTCTGCCGGTTCATTTCCTTTGTAAACGGACATATCTTTAATGGCATCGGAATTAAATACAGAAAAGAATCCCATCAGGTGAGAGGCATTATAAACCGTGGCTTCATCTAATAATATCAAATTTTGGTCAGAGGCTCCGCCACGAACGTTGAACCCGCTATTGCCTTCGCCTGCTGATTTGATACCTGGTAATAACTGGATAGTTTTTAATATATCTTTCTCGCCGAATAATACAGGTATGTTATTTATTTCCTTTATATCTATTTTTTGTAAACCCATTTGGGTTTGGGTTACATTTTCATCAGTCTTTTTGCTTGTAATTACTACTTCTTGTAATTCCTGAGAAGATTCATTGAGGGTAAAATCTAATTTTAAAGATTTATTTAGAACTATTTGCTTTGATATAGGTTCATAACCCATATACTGAGATTTTACTTCATAGTTACCGGAAGGCAATGTTATTGAATAAAAGCCGTAAGCATTGGTAGAAACACCTTTCCTTGGTAATTCTTTAATTGAAACCGTTGCCCCGATAAGTTCCTCGCCTGTTTTAGCATCTCTAATAAAACCGCTTATAGTATATTTGTTTTGTGCTGTTGCAGAAATTGAAGATAGACAAAGGAAAAGGAGTATTTTTGCGATTTGCTTCATAATAGTTTTACATAATTTTGTTTTCATCCCACAGTATCAGTATCACTATACAATGTAAAATTCGCTCTTTAATATTTAGCATAAAAAGATAATATACCATGTCCGCTAATTCATAAATATAGATTGAAATTTTATCTATATGAATTAACATCAAATGCGGATATAGTCAAATATATTGGAAGCAGAGAAGATATTTAATGTCTTAAAAAATTATCTTTATAATCAACAAGAATAACTTTTACATCATGGTTGTATGATAATTTTCGTATTTCGTCTTTATCCGCTTCTGAAATCAAACCATTCGTCCATAAATGGATATTGTAGTAACTGAAATATTTTTTTAAAAAAGGATATATCTTATAATATGCCGAAATAGCTGTAAAATGGTACTTCTTAATTTTATGACGGATCCCATTTTTAAGTACCTGTTCATTAAAATATTCAAAATTATTATCCGAGATATCATTTATCCAAAAACTTGTATAGATATTACTTTGTTTAAAATATGCCAATAAATCGGCATCATTTGATTCAACAATAACTTTATTGCACAAATGATATTTATCAATAATGCGCTTCATTTTATTTACTGAGTTCAGAACATTTTTTTTTGAAATATTTTTAAAGTCAAGCCAATAATAATATTTTGAACGGTTAGGAATGCTATCAAAAAAAGAATCCAAATTTATTCCTGATGGGGCGTCATGTCCTATTTGATACTCGTTTGTTTCATTAAGATAATAAACATCGGTTTCTATTCCATTGAAATTTCGCAAAGCGCTTAAAGCATCTTTGGCTGTGTTTATACGATGAGCCCATAATTTATCGTTGGGAAAATCATAAATAGGCTTTGGCGGATTTATTGAATTTTCATCGCTATTACAACTTATGGTTATGTATAATGAAGTAATAAGAAATATTATTAAAAGGCGTTTGATAAACACAAATATTATTTTTAAATTTAGTTACTATCTCTTCTTTTTCAAGAGAAGGGATAATAGCTGAATAATTTTTATTCTTTTAGAAGCTTTTTACTTTCCCTTTTGCTTGTTTAATAATATAAGCGGCTTTATTGCTTAATTTATTTATGCTACTTTCTGCACAAGAACATCCACTTCCGATATTTGCCCGCGTGTAATGGTAATCACAAGTGTTTTGGTTATTATATCGGCGCCGCTGAACTCTATGTGATATGTTCCGGGCTTAATCCGTTCTATTTGCGCCATGCCATTAATATCACTGACTGCTGTTTTGTTCAGTTCCACTATTTTCATGGTAATGCCTTCCATAGCTTTTACCGGGTTGCCGGCGGTAATTTCGGCATGAATGCCGGTATGATGCACTCCGGTGGAAATAATCTGCATTGCAAGACGGAACTCGTTAACCAGCGCCGGATTGGTATCCTGATAATAGCTGAACAGTAAATCGTACATGTTGTCTATGGCTTCGTCGGCTGTTTTAAAAAGTTGCGGCAGCACACTGGTTCCTGTCGCTTTTTTGGTTTGCCTTGCAGTTACAGGTTGCGATTGAACCGACTGGTAATCGGCAACAGCTGCATCTATTGCAGTTATATCGGCAGCGGTAACATTGGTGCAAATAGTAAGATTAATGCTAAGGGCGTTGCGTATATCAATGGCGCGTTGTATGGCTTCCTGCTTCGGGGCGAAATAAATGTATGTTTTGTAATGCGCCAATTGTTCGGCAAGGGCATTATTCCCGGCACGACGGGCTTTTACGGCGCCGCGAAGCCCGAATTTTACAGTAATATCGGCCATTGCAACTTTAGCTGCATCGCTGTCGTTTGCATACCCGCTTGTATCGGCGGTTTGACTGACTGCCGCCAGCGAAATTTTTGCCCAGTCGGCATTGAAAACAGCTTGTTCGGCTGCATAATCTGGAATGGCAGCAATTTCTACGGAATGCGTAGTATTAAAATTGCCTATTCTGTCGTAAGAATCGGCTTTGGACCTTTGCATGTTTTTCATAACAAACTGTTTTAGATTAATTATTAAATGGTTGAATTATAATGTTCTTTTTAAACTTTTTATTGCTGTCAATCAACTTTGTGATGCTCGTTATCGACTTTGCGTCACTCATTATCAACTTTGTGATGCTTGTTGTTAACTTTTCGATCCTACCGGTCAACTTTGCGATGCCTGCTGTTAACTTTCCATTTCTGCCAATCAACTTTATCATTCTAATTATCGGCTTTATTATGCTCGTTATCAACTTTTCTTTTCTGCATGTTAATTTTGTGATGCTCTATATCAACTTTGTTAGCGAGCGTTCCTGTTTTTTATTCTTTCTATTGTTTTTGTCAAAGTTGTTATTACAATCTTTCCGGCAAACTCTAAACTATTTTTATTTACTTGTCATATTGTTGTCTTGCGGACAGTTAATTTCCAATTCAGTTTTTATTACAGTATTTCTTAATAATTGAGAAAGCTTCCTGAAGTTCGAACTCCCCTGCTTTACTGAAGTTTTCGCAGGCTGCCTGTTTCAGGTTAAGATAATAAAGAAGAAAACCGTTATTAAAATAAGCATCAGCAAAATTTGGATTTTTTTTAATAGCCTGGTCATAATCGAAGTTAGCGCCATATAAGTCGCTTAAAAGGCATTTCACGAAAGCCCGATTATACAAAGCAAAGTAGAAGTCCGGGTTTAACTTAATAGTTTTTGTGAAATCAGATAATGCCGACTTGCATTTTTCCAGCCTTTCTTTTTCGAGTTTTTCTTGATTGGGATTTGTAATAATATAAGCATTGTTATCAGTATTGTTTTGTAATTCTATTTCGCGACAGGTATTGATACCGCGGGCAAATATTGCAATGGCATTAAGGCTGTCATCAGAAATAATTTTATCGAATATTTCTTTTGCTTCTTTAAATAATTGCATATTTGATTTATAAATTGCTAAAACTAAAAGTGTTTGTTTTCTGTTACTGTCGTTATTATTTATAGGCGAGACTGAATACAAAAGGGTGGAATCATAATTAAATGTACCACTGTTTTTCAGGCAAAGGTTTTGTCCGTTTTTCCAGTTGAAGTCAGCCAAAAGAAGTGAAAAATTTTTAGCTTTAAAATTATTGCTGTCTTTTTCGGTTATATAAAAAATAGGCAGAAAATTAGTATTTACATCATCAGGTTTTATATCAGATGTATTATGAAAGTTGGCGCTTAAATGCGTAAGCTTATTAAGCAAAAGAGAATCCTTATTAAATTGCATACTATCTTTATTGTGAAAAATGTCGCTCATTACTGTTCCTATTTCCATATCTTTTTCTGCGCCGGCATAATCTTTCAGAACGTATTTGGCTTGTGAACGGTTGTAATAAGCTTCCATGAAGTAAGGATACAATAAAGTAACTTTATCGTAATCACTTATTGCTCCTTTGAGATCTCCGATGATTTGTTTGAGCTTTGCACGATTAAAAAGAGCTTCTATGTTATCTGGATTAAGTAGTATTACTCTGTTAAAATCCGAAATAGCTATTGTATATTCCTTCATGTTGGCATATAATACAGCGCGACTGAAATAGGCATACGAATTACGTGGCTCATACTGAAGCACCATATTGTAATCGTTCATCGCTTTTGCACTATCATTCAATTTGATTTCGGCTTCAGCCCTGCTGTAATAAGCTAATGTGCTGGTTGAATCTATTTTTAAAGCGAGGTTGTAATCATCAATAGCTCCTTGAATACTGTCCATTTTGCCTTTTGTCATTCCACGTAATGCATAAGCATCTATGTTTTTCGGATTGATTTTTATTACTTCATCGTAATCACTAATTGCATTATGATAATCGGAAATAGCATCTTCGGCTTGGGCTTTGCATAAAAACCCCTCTTCGCCTAAAGATTTTAAGCTGAGCGCCTTTTTACAATCGTTTATTGCAGCAATAAAATTATTATTTGCAAGATAAATATACGCTCTTTCAACGTACAGTGACGGCATATTAGGTTTCTTTTCCACAACTTTATTTATATCATCAATGGCATCTAAATATTTTCCTAACATATACCTCGACTGCGATCTATAATGATAGGACTCCAAACGTATAGAACTGGTGCCGGAAAGAGCCATCGTGAAATCCAGCTCAGCTCCATAGTAATCTAAGAGTGAATATTTACATATTGCCCTGTAAAAAAACACTTCGTAATTATTTGGTTGAACAGCTAAACATTTATTAATCTTTGTGATAGCTTCAAAATATTTATTTTTAGCAATGTCTATTTTAGCTTTTGAAAAGAATGTATCAAAATTGTATTGTGTAAAAGCAGGTGTTGCAAGAATAACATGGAATAGAATTATTATATTTAATTTGAAAATTTTCATTTTACGAAAATATTTTATAATTTAATTCTTTCCCTGCTCTTTCACTTTCTGCAAGCTATTGTATATTTATAACACTGTTATTGTTACTTTGCTATGTTAGTAGTTAACTTTTTCTATTCTTTTACAATTCTTGTTACTACCGTATTATCGTTACTACTCAACTTTAACAAATAAACACCTTTTTCAGATTTGCTTATGTCAATTTCCGATTTTGGTTGTTGTAATGGCTGTTGTATTATCAATTGCCCCATTGCATTATAAATCGAAACAATATTGTTATTACCCTGAATCGAAGAAATATCAACAGTTATTTTGTCGGTTGCAGGATTAGGATAAATGGAAAATGTTCCTGATTTATACAGATTGTTTTCTATTCCTGTAATATTAAAGTAATAGTCACGGTATTTAATGCTTGTTATGGTGTAATTTGTTCCGTTTTCCGTACCACTTATTTCAAGTACTGGAATTTTTTCAGTATTTGATAGCCATTTGTACTCCACGGTTGTTCTATTGGTAACAATTGGGAAACCTAATACCGTAATTGTGTCATGCGCATATATTTGAGTTTTTACTCGTAAAACATTATTATAGGTGGTATAAGGTGTTGTAATAATACCCCAGCCATCAACCGTATTAACTCTTGAACCATTTTGAGCATAATCAATGTAAGTGGTATAAGCGGATAAATCGTAATCAAAATAATAGGTACTGCTGTCGTGATCGCCAAACTGTAAAGGAAATTGGTAGATTTCATCCTCATCCAAATAATTGTTAGAAAGAGGAATATTACTATAAGAATATCCAAGCCCTTCCGTTTTAAAAACCGTAGAACTTTTTGTGTAAAATGAATAAATATCAGTTAGTTGAATGGTGCTTACACCCAAACTATCAGCAGTTTTTAAACCGATCTTACCAATAAAATAAAAAAAGTAGGGCGTATTTATTGAGTTTTTGTATTCATATAAACCCTGTGAGACTGGAATAAGATTAGAGAAATTCCAATTATAATTAGCTCCTGTGTTCGAGGGAACAAAAGTAACACTGTTTGTGGCAGCATTACTATATCTGATAGTATCATTTGCTGATGGCATATCGTTCTGCGTAATGGTTATTTGAGCATTGCTAAATAACATGCTTCCCGATAAAATCAAAGTAAATAATAGTTTTTTCATAGTGTTTTTATAGTTTGTGTTTGTTAAATTTCTTCAACGTACTGTTTCCGACAGCACCGGATTAGCACAAGGCAATAATTAACATAGTTTATTTTATTTCTTTGTACAAACCGAATCACCATGATGTTTTTTAGGAGCTTCCATCATTGGCATTTGTCCATCGCATTTATGCATTGGCATATTCATACAAGGGGGCATTGGCATACCTATTGGAGACATCATAAAACCGAATGGTTCATGACCTCTGTCCATAGGCGCTCTTGCGCTGCAAAATACTGCACCCGTACAAAATAATATTGTAAAAAGCAGCATTATACCGCCGGAAATAATCATTACATTCTTTTTGTTGTTTAATCCTAATACAAGGATTATAGAACCTGCTATTCCTAATAAAATAGCGATTGCCAGTAAAATAATTACAATTGTCATAATTTCAATTTTTAGGTTTATAATGATTATTTTTTATCATTTTAAAGCCATTTTAATTTTTATTTTAATAACATTTTTTTCAGAAAGAGAGTTATCTGTTTGCATTCCTGCTCCATCACCCGGAGGCGGACCACCACTGCTACCCATTCCGCCTCCGCTGCCCATGCCTCCACCACTTGGCATATTTCTACCTTCGGGCATTTCACCACCATCACCTCCTCCCGGCGGACCTCCCATTCTGCCACCATCAGGCATTTCTATGGCATTTACTGTAAATGATAAATCAAATACTTTCATGCTGTCGGATAGTGTCAGGTTTTCTTTATAAAAAGTATTAAACGGGATGATAACTTTGTAATACATGATATTCAGCGAATCCCAATCAATATTTACGAAAATTCCATAATCATTTTTCAAGGGAACAATTCCATTTATCGGTGGTTTAAAGCCGGATAACTGCATTTCTTTTTGTTCAAGAAGAAATTGCGTTTTCATCAGATTATTTTTATTATTTTTTTCTTGACCTTGTTTCATGTTGGCAGGCATTTTAGGCTTTTCTTTTCTTGCAATAGGAAATGAAATACCAATTTGTTGCCCTCCTTTGCCTGTAGTATCAATATTAATCTGCATTCCAGCATGAATAATTTTCATCTGGGATTGTTCGTCTGTTGCTTTAATACAGATATACATATTTTTATTATCGTTTGTTATGCTGTATTGTAACTTACTTTTTTTATCGTAAAAACGAAGAGGTTCCTGTAATTCCTTATTATCTGCGGATGTAAAATCTTTAACTTGCCACAGGCTTTTATAAACAGGCTGCTGTGATGAACACGAATTAAATAACATAATTATTAATCCGATTATAAGTTTTTTATGTTTTTGTTTCATATTACCTGATTTTATTATTTTCTTTAACTTCCAGTTTAAATCCTGTTCCATGAACGGTTACAATAGAAATGTTTTTATCAGATTTCAAATATTTTCGGAGCCTTGAGATGTAAACATCCATGCTTCTTCCCAAAAAATAATCATCATCGCCCCAAATTGTTTTTAAAATGAATTCACGCGTTAATACATTATTTTTATGGATGTATAATAGCTTCAGCAAATCCGCTTCTTTCCTTGTCAGTTTTTGAAAGCGGTCTTTCCGCGTGAGAATCATATTTTCATAATCAAAAACAAAACTTGCAATATGAAATACATCTTTATTATTGAGAGTATCATCCTCGATACATATTTTTCTATTATTTAAGCCTGTCATCATTTTTTATTTTTTAATTTGTTACTTCAACAGTTACCGAGTCGGCATTTATACCTGTAAATATTCCAAGTCCGTTGGTAATGTTACTGACAGGCGTGGTTAAATTTTGTGAATTATTGCCGTTGTCATTGTATAACAAAGCATACTCAGGATTAAGTTTGTAAAGAAGAATGTGATGAGTTCCATAGTAAATAAAACTCATTGCCTGTATTTCATAAGAATTAATTTGAGAGGGTTCATTTCTGAATGCATGAGGTTTGTCATTTATGGAGTCATTTATCGGGTCAAGGCTCGTTTCAACATTTTTCACAACAATTAGGAAATAATTATTATCCGGATTATTCCATGTTAATTTTATCGGATCGGGAAATGTAGGCATAGTTCCGCCTGAAGGATCGAAAGCCACAACGGAAATTGAAGTGGCAGAAGTTGTCAGCCCGGTGGGTTTTGAAGGTATTGTAGCACTTGAGCTTATAATGTTGTTATCGTATTCAAATTCGAGTTTATATGTGTCGCCTTCCGTTACAATTAAAGTGGAATCCGAAACATAATTACCGCTGCCTTTTGCCGTAAGAATATAAATATTGTCATTATGAATTATTTTTACAGTCAGTGCATCAAGAGTTTCTGCGGTATCGGCGGCGGATGTGCAAAGAATTTCTTTGGTTATATGCACACGCATTGTTTGGTTAGCCATTAAATAGGCTTCAACAACGGCCTTTGCCTTGTATTCGTTAGCTGTTTGGTTTTTCTCACAAGATAATACAGTTAGCATAATTAATACAATCAGACAGTAAACAGATATTTTTTTCATATTATTTAATTTTTAAAGACAACGTAATATTCGGTGTAAACCCTAAATAATTGACATTGGTTTCAACAATGGTGCTTTCGACAATTTCATATTCTTTATACCAAACATTTTTCCTGTTATAAAGATTAAAAATGGAAAACCCGATATATCCTACATCTAAACCATCTCTATTTTTGAAATGAAAATTTGTTGAAATATCCAGCCGGTTGTAATCGGGCAGGCGTAAACCGTTTTTTGCGCCGACCGTTATAAAGTCTTTGGTGGTTCCATCAAGCAAAGTAACCTGGTAACCACCTTCTGGAGCCGTGTAGGGTCTGCCTGTTGCATACATCCAGGTGCAAGCAAATTCCCATTTTTTCCATTGGTACATTGTAACTATTTTAAATTCATGGGTAACATCCTGCGAAGCGGGAAAGTCTTTATCGGAATATGCCGGAAAATTATCCATCGCTTCCGCCAGCGTATAGCTTACCCAACCGTTTAAATTACCGCTCTTTTTTTGCGCAAGAAACTCAATGCCTTTGGCCGTTCCGCTTCCATTATAAAAGCTTTCGCTGTAATCAATGCTGCCGGGTTTTGCTCTAATTCTTAACGAATATTCGGTAAGCCCATCTAATTTTTTATAATATGCTTCTACATCAAATAAATATTTCTTCGTTTCATAACTTGTGCCGGCAATATAGTGAATGGCAGAACTCACAGGTATTTTATCATTGTCAGAAAGCATCCAGAAATCGCGGCTGCCCGCTGATATATCTTCGCGTATAACACGGTTGATCATCTGGTAATACTTACCCGTAGAGGCTTTAAATTTAATCTTGTCGGTAAAATTATAACTGATTGAAAATCTTGGTTCGGTATAAGTATGATCAGTCTTACTGAAATAGGTATACCGGACACCGGGTAACAGGACAAGTTTTTCATTAAATAATTTTATTTTATCCTGTAAGTAAATTCCTGTACTTGTGCCATAATCATGTTTGTTCAAGATGGTTGACGTATCATTTTGGGCATACGAATATTTTATGTCGTTATACGTGGCGAAGTATCCCATTCCGATTTGGCTTCCTTTGAATATATCCCATTGATAGTCGCTTTTAAAACTAAAATCTTTTAAGTTGTTATTTTCCATCTCGCCGACTTTTGTAGTTTTTTCGTCACCATTGCTGTCAGTGGTTGTCCTTTCGTTGCTGCGGTCGCGTTTGCTATAATAGTTTGAGTAACTTGCAATGGTATTTCCATATATTTTATTTGTCCATTTTCTCGACCATTTAAGCGCGCCTCCCAGGTTTCCGAAATTGGTAAGATCATTTACATCAAAATTAAAATTACCGCCACCTCCGCCCATCTTAGACGCATCTGTCTCACGGGAGTTATCTAATTTATCGGCGCCATTATAAAAGCTGAGCTGAACAATGTCTTTATCGGTTGGCTTATACGTAAGCTTTGAGTTTACATCATAAAAGTAAGAAGTTACCGTTGTCGTCACGCCGGACATGTTTCCCCTGTTAGGGACACTGTTTTGTACTGTCGTTTTATTAAATTTTTTAAATATTTTGTTGTAAAGAGGACCCTTGTATGATTTTCTGCCGGCAACCAATAATGTTATTTTCTTTCCCAAAGGCGTTTCTGCGTATAGGTTAGCGCTTAATAAACTAATGTCTCCTCCCATTGAAAAGTTCTTTTTATTACCTTCTTTACCTGTAATTTCAGTAACGCTTGAAAGCCTCCCTCCAAAACGCGACTCAAATCCTCCTTTATACAATTGAATATCTTTTATGGCATTTGAGTTGAAAGCGCTGAAAAATCCATATAGATGATCTACGTGATAAACGGTAAAGCCATCATAAACTATAAGATTTTGGTCAGGAGTTCCGCCCCTGACATACAATCCTGATGAGGATTCGTTGCTGCATGAAATACCCGGCATCAACTGAAATGAACGCATTATATCTTTTTCCCCGATATTAGGCAGAGAAGCTAATTTCTGAGGCGCCATTGTAACATCGCCAACTCCTGAAGTTATATTCATGATTTCGTCTTTCACCGCTTTAACTTCAACAGCCTTTAATTGCATATTTTTAGGAATTAATTCAATTGATAAATTTGTTTTCGGCATGGATGGAGTGAGAAAAACATTTTTTTTGTGATAACCCATATATATAACTTCTAAGATTGCCGTATCGGAAGGAACTTTTAGCAAAGTAAAAAACCCATCAGCATTTGTAATTGCCGAGGTTTTGGTTTCTTTAATCTGGATAATGGCATAAGGCAGCGATTCTCCTGTCAATGCATCTTTAATGGTACCAGATAAATTAAAATTATACGCCGATGGCGCACCGGTATAAATTTTCCGATCTTCCACATATATTTCTTCTTTTATCTCTTCTGTTTCTGTAGTTGACTTTTCCTTCTTCTGAACAATATCAACAAATCCGTCATCAATACCATATTTAAGATTAAACTGATCGCACATCATATTCAAAATGCTGTCAAGAGGAGTATTATTAAAATTTCCCTTAAATGTAAATTGATGTATAGTGAACCAGTCATAAGAAAACCTGACTTTATATTTAGTGCCTATATCTAATAAAACGGCATCAAGAGGGTCGGAATAAAACTTGGTAATTTTAATTTGAGATAGACTTGGATTTTGTCCAATCAATTTTATGGAAAACAAAAATGACGAGAGAAATACAAATAAAAACGCTGTGTTTTTTATCATCGGAAGAGCTGACATTTGTGAAGAATTATAAAATTTTCCTCAAAGTTTGCACTATTCTATTTGCTGAAAAAATATAATATACATCTGGTTATTTATTATAGACAGTTATAGGAAATTTATCTTTAGCCTGATTGATTATTTGCTTATTTCCTATTTTTAAGGGTGCTCGTGAGACTCTGCCCGACTTTGTCATTCAGGCAGGGCTACGCTGAGTTCACAAACATATAATTTGGGATTTTTTTTTATTCATTAGCTGTTTGCATAACCACGTCCTCCCGCCCGAACGACTGATGTTATTCATGCGGGCTTTCAGGGTTATAATACCAAAAATTCATTGATTGTCAGAGATTATTTTTTCCGGCACGACTTGTCCGATTTGTCGGGATCAAAATAATATTTAGCCAATTATTGCTCTTTGTCTATTGCAATTTTGTTTTTTATTTATCTTTGCATGTTTCGTGATAATGACTAATAACCATTTACTGATTTTCTATTTTACTACTGACCATTGACAAATGACAAAGGATGAAGAAATAATAAACGAAAACGAATCCGAAGAAAACGGTGAAAAAGGTGAACTGAGTGAGTTGAAACAAACTGTTCAGCTTTCAGGAATGTACGAAAACTGGTTTCTCGATTATGCTTCTTATGTTATTCTTGAAAGAGCCGTTCCCGAGCTGTTAGATGGACTGAAACCCGTTCATCGAAGGATACTGCATGCCATGAAAGAATTGGAAGATGGGCGTTACAACAAGGTTGCGAACATCATCGGCCACACTATGAAATACCATCCACATGGAGATGCTTCTATCGGCGATGCATTGGTGCAAATGGGACAGAAAGACTTACTTATCGACTGCCAGGGGAACTGGGGAAATATCTTCACCGGCGATTCTGCTGCGGCATCCAGGTATATTGAGGCACGACTGTCGAAATTTGCTCTTGAAGTTGTTTTTAATTCAAATATCACCCGGTACAAAGTTTCTTACGACGGACGAAACAAAGAACCAATCAACCTGCCTGTTAAGTTCCCTTTATTGCTTCATCAGGGCGTGGAAGGTATTGCTGTTGGTCTTGCTTCTAAAATACTTCCTCACAATTTTAATGAGCTTATTGATGCTTCAATAAACCTGCTGGAAGGAAAAGAAACGAATATATATCCCGATTTTCCTACAGGTGGCTCCATTGATGTTTCAAAATACAACGACGGACTGAGAGGCGGGAAAGTGCGCGTAAGAGCCAGGATCAGCCAGTTCGACAAAAAAACACTTGTAATAAATGACATCCCTTTTGGCACTACAACTACCAGCCTTATTGATTCTATTGTTGCAGCAAACGATAAGGGGAAAATAAAGATCAAAAAGATCGAAGACAATACATCCGAACACGTGGAGATACTGATCTACCTGGCTCCCGGTATTTCTCCTGACCAAACCATTGATGCCCTATATGCTTTCACCGACTGCGAGATTTCCATTTCACCCAACTGTTGTGTTATAGAGAACGACAGGCCTCGCTTCCTTTCGGTAAAAGAAATATTAGATGTAAGCACAGATAACACGGTGAATTTGCTTAAACTGGAACTTGAGTTCAGGATGCAGGAGCTGATGGAAGATCTTTTGTTCGCCGGCCTTGAAAAAATATTTATCGAAAAACATATCTATCGCGATATTGAAGAATGCAAGACATGGGATGCTGTGATCAAAGCCATTGATAAAGGATTAACGCCATTTAAGAAGAATTTCTACAGGACCATTACCCGTGATGATATTGTAAAACTTACTGAAATAAAGATCAAGCGTATCTCCAAATTCAATTCGATTAAGGCAAATGAAACGATCAAGGCTTTAGAAAAAGAAATCAAAGAAATAGAATACAACCTTGACCATATCATTGATTTTGCGATTGCATGGTTTACCAGGATCAAAGAAAAATACGGAGAAGGGAGAGAACGAAAGACCGAGATCAGGAATTTTGATACCATTGAAGCTGTCAGGGTTGTTGCTACAAACCAGAAGCTTTATGTGAACAGGGAAGAAGGTTTTGCAGGTATGGGTCTTAAGAAAGATGAATATGTTTGTGAATGTTCCGATATTGATGATATTATCGTTTTCAGGGGCGACGGGACTTTCATCGTAACGAAAGTTGCTGATAAAGTTTTTGTAGGAAATAACATCATTCATATAAATGTTTTCTTTAAGAATTATGACCGTACCATTTACAACATGATCTATCAGGATGGTTTGCGCGGCAATGTTATGATGAAGCGGTTTGCTGTAACAGGCGTAACGCGCGACAAAGAATACAGTCTGACTAAAGGCACAAAAGAATCGAAAGTGCTTTATTTCACTGTCAATCCGAATGGAGAAGCAGAAGTTGTTACTGTATATTTGCGCCCGAAACCGAAATTAAAAAAGCTGGCGTTTGATCTTGATTTCAGCCAGCTTGCCATTAAAGGAAGGAATTCAATGGGAAATATTGTTACCCGCCACAGTATACGCAAGATCGTGAAAAAAGAAGAAGGCGTATCAACCCTGGGCGATCTGGATATTTGGTTTGATGATACGGTAATGCGACTGAATACGGAAAAGCGTGGGAAATATCTTGGTGCTTATGGCGGGGATGATAAAATATTAACCATCATGTCGTCGGGGGAACTCAAGCTGCATGGTTACGACCTTTCCACTCATTTTGATGAAGATATGATCCTGATTGAAAAATACAATCATGGCACAATTGTTTCTGCCATGTACTGGGACGGTGAGTTGCAGATGCATTACCTCAAAAGATTCGATGTGGATGCCAACATTAAAAAAGCAAATTTTATCGGTGAACATCCTGAATCCAAACTCGAATTTGTTTTTACCGACAGCTTACCACGCCTCGAAATAGAATTTAAACCTGTAAAAAATAAACAACGACCTAACGAAATAGTGCTTGTAGCTGATTTCATAAGTGTAAAAAGTTATAAAGCAAAGGGAAAAAGGCTTACCGCATTTCCTGTTGAGAAAATTACTCCTCTTGAACCGATTCCATGCAAAGAGCTGCAAATAGTAGAACCTTCTGCTGAAGAAATGAAGGATGCTTCTGGAAAAACAGCCAAACTGGAATCCGAACAAATTGCCCAAGAAAAGCCAAAGGCTAAAAAAGACGACAGGAAAACAAAAAAGACTGAAGTAGTTGAAAAGCCTGAAATTCCTGACAAGAAAAAGGCTTGTTCAAAAAAAGATAAAGGGAAAAAATCAAAAAAGCTTGTTGCAACTGATGACACTGATGATGATGAACAGCTAAAATTATTTTAAAGCATTTCTGAAAACTCTATAATCAATGCCATGTTGATCCGCTGGTTAGCGGTGAAGTCATAAAAATTATCTATGATAATTTAGTCAACCTGAAATTAAAAATGATTAAGGAAAATTTCTACATCAGATTTACCTTACACAAAAAAGATTTTGAAAAATGCGTTGATTTTGGTTGTCGTTATGGCATACAATTGTGGGGAAATACGATTCCTGATTAGAGTGACTTGCCTGGTTTGTCAGGCAATTGCGGTGGGGTTTTGGCAGGTACTGGCAAGACACATTTCTTTTCTTTTATCCTTTATTTTTATCACTTTTCTTTTTTCATGTTCTCAGGAAAGGCAATTGGCAAGGAAGTTCGTTGCTTCAAGCGATACTATTTGTATTCTTCTTTTAAAAACAGATTATATCTTTAAAAAGAACCTGAAAATTAATACAGATTCATCTCTCAAATTAAGAGATTCCACAAACATTGTACAAAAAGAATTGCTGCATAATGTGAATGAAAAAATGCTTGTTGATATTTTGTTTTCAGGTGTTTTTGATAAACTGAAAAAACAAAAAATTAAAGTTTTTTCTGAAGAAAATACAGATGTTTTCCTGCTGTCAAATTCCGCCGCTTATATCTTTAATTTAGCCCAGATTGAACTTGATGAGTATTCTATTCCTTACACTGCTTCTCAACGGTACGATACGCTGATATATTCAGAAGATTTTAATTTAAATGCAGCAAAAATTAACCTTTGGTATGAAGTATCGGAACTTAATAATACTCAGGAAAATTGGAAAGTACTGTTTGCTGATGATTATATAAGTGACTGTATTGACGGTCATTTCAGGAAAATCTTTTTATCGAATGATATAAGATTTATTTATAGCAGGATTAATATAACACAGGATGATATTTATTTAATGGCTGCTAAATTTGCTGATACGAATGCAGCTTATATATATGATTATTTCCTCAATGACTATATACACAGGAAATACAATGGAAGAAAGAAATTAAAATATTTTCATTTCGATTTGCAGAAAAGAAAATTATACCCGGCAGGAAATAACAGGTTTATTTTTATGTGAAAGATACCTGGTAATATGCTTTAGGTTTATACTGTAATAAATTATCAGCAGCCAGTTTGGTCATTTCCTTGCTGCTTAACAACAACAAACGACAAACAATAACCTTAACTAAAAAAAATATATAAAATCTTACATTTGTGTGATCGCTTCGGCAAGCTTGTCAATATTCAACATTCCATAGTCGAAGATATGAACCTGACCGTTGTCTAACGTAAGTATGATTTGCTTTTTGAGAAAGCTCTTTTTTGTTTCAATTTTTGCGATCCTCCCTTTGGGAATAACAAGATAACCTTCATTCCCAAACTTATAATACAAAGCTTCTTCGAGCATCCCTTTCATGGAAACATCGAATTTCGCATCGTATAACAACCGCTTATTTGTAACCAGAAGTTTTCCGTTGTACTTGCCGCCATTAGGAGAAATGTAGATCACCGTCCATGCGTCTATTTTTTTTTCATCTGGTTCTAATGTGAAATCTACCATGTTTTTGAGAATTTTAAATTAGATGAAACAAATTTATGATAAAAATAACTATAGATTAATAAATTTATTATGTGTATCCGGAATATCCAAAATTTTGATATTTAATAAATCTGCCGGCTGGTAGCGAGGAATATTAGTAAAAGTACAAAACTGTATTAAAAACAATTGAAGAAAAATTATGACCGTTAAAAATATAAATTTAACTGTTAGGCAACCAAATTGATACAATTATTGTCTTAATAATATAGTAACACATTTGAAAAAATAAAAACAGTTATACTTGTGTGTTTTGCTTTATTAAAAAAAACTGACAAATCGGAAAAAAAATAAATAAATAAATATGGATGCAACCTTATTCAAATTTTTTGTCTTATGATTAGAAACTTAAAATAAACCTATTTATTAACCTAAAAAACATTATGGAAAAACCCCAATTCATCCCGCATGTACGGGATTGCGATAATAACAAATGGAATTTGTTGTTTCGCGCAGAGTCAAAGTAAGAATAATATAAATTATTCCGAACGACAAGCAAAAACAAAAGCATTATCCTTAAATCAAAGTATTAACCTTTAAATTTAAAAGCCATGAAAACAAAAAAATTAATCCAAGTAATTTTAGGGGGGCTATTTATTAGCTTAGCTCTTATATCCTGCAAAAAGGATAAGGACACTACTCCTGTTGATCAACTTGCTCCAGGTGCTGTATTAACATCCAGCCTGTCTGGTTTAGGGTCGCATGGGGGGCAACCTTCAGGAACTCCTTATATTTTACCTTCCAATATAAAAATTATCGGAAGTATGTATGGTGGTTATCCGGGCTCTGGCAAAGCTGTTTTCAACAGTCCCAAGACCATTGGAAATATTCAGCAATATTTAGCTTTAATGCCCAAAACAGAATACACCGAATATGGTTACGGAACTTATGTTCCTGTGTATATGCGACTTCACAACACCAGCTATTCTATCTATAATCTGATAATCCCCGCAGGTTTGATCTTATGCGATTCCATTCCCAATGATACTATACCTGGTGACACCACTCAATCCGGATTTATTATTGCTCCGCTTAAAATTACAATTCCAGCCGGCGGTACAGTTGACGTATGCGTACAATCATTTTGTATGAATACAAATTTCCCTGCGCCATACGGTAACAAATACATGTTTAAAGTGGTTACAAACAATGATCAATTATACAGGGTAATTACTATTTTACAAGATAAAAAATCTCTGGCGGATCACATAAATGATATACAGGATATCTTATGGGAAATTACAAATGGTAGTGGATTAACGCAAGCGGATATTGACATGATGAATTCTTGGCAATAATCAACTAATAGTAACAGCCCTTATAAGAAGAAATATAAGGGCTGTTTTTTTATTCAATTAAATCAACGCTTCTTTTAATAAATTTTGTCAACTCTTCACCTTTCAGTAGGTTTTGAGAAAGCAAGGCAAGGTCGGTAAGTTGTTTTGTAAGTGTGTTCTGCTTTTCTTCGTCTTTATTTTCGAGCAATTTTCCCACCAAGGGGTGATTGCTGTTTACAATAAGATTATATTGTTCGGGCATGGTTCCAAAATAATTGTTTCCTCCCATAGCCGACATATCACGCATTCTGCGCATAAATTCAGGTTGAGTGATCATCATAGGTTGTTCGCTTTCACTAAGACTTTCAAATATCACAAAAAACTTTTCTTTGTCCACTTGTTTTTCGACTATTAATTTCAATGTTTTTATCTGATCTTCGGTTAGCCTGGAAGGAAGTTCATCATCTTTGCGGATAAGCTTGTCAATAGTGTCAGAATCAACACGGGCAAATTTTGTTTTTTCAAACTTACGCTCAAACTGGTTGATGAAATGACTGTCGATCATAGTATCCAATAGCAATACATCATAACCGCGTTCTTTGGCAGCACTGATAAAACTATGCTGATCTTCGGTATTTGTTGCATATAAATAAACAATATTTTTGTCTTTATCTGTCTGCAATGCTTTTACATGTTCTTTGTATTCTTCAAGCGTGAAATACTTACCATCAGTGTTTTTAAGCAAACAGAATTTTTCAGCACGTTCATAAAATTTTTCATCCGAAATCATTCCGTATTCGATAAATATTTTGATATCGTCCCATTTGGCTTCGAAGTCTGCGCGATTGTTTTTAAAAAGTTCTTCAAGTTTGTCGGCGACCTTTTTAGTGATATGTGAAGAAATCTTTTTAACATTCGGATCGCTTTGCAAATAGCTGCGTGAAACATTTAACGGAATGTCAGGTGAATCAAGCACTCCGTGAAGCAACATCAGAAAGTCAGGAACAATTCCTTCTACTGAATCTGTAACGAATACCTGATTACAATAAAGTTGGATTTTATCGCGTTGCACTTCAAAGTTCCGTTTAGCTTTCGGAAAGTAAAGAATACCGGTAAGTGTGAAAGGATAATCAACATTCAAATGAATATTGAAAAGAGGTTCGTCAAAATTCAATGGATAGAGTTCTCTATAGAAATTTTTGTAGTCTTCTTCTTTAAGTTCAACAGGTTTTTGTGTCCATAGAGGTTTTGTGTTGTTGATCACGCGCTGTTTTTCAACTTCTTTGGTTTTTTCTTTTCCATCTTTATCTTTTTCACCAGTAGGTTCAAATACTTTTTCAGTGCCGAAAATAATTTCTACAGGAAGAAATTTGCAATATTTTTTTAATAATGATAATATTCTATGCTCTTCCAGAAATTCTTCTGATTCCTTAGCAATGTGAAGAACGACGACTGTTCCGCGATCTTTCTTTTCAATTTCGGTGATTGAATAATCGGGGCTCCCATCACATTCCCATTTTACTGCTTTTGTTCCTGGTCCTTTTTTATAAGTCTTGGTGAGTATTTCTACTTTTTCTGATACCATGAACGAAGAATAAAACCCTAACCCGAAATGGCCGATAAGCGCATTAGTATCGGTTTGCGACTTATATTTTTCAATGAATTCTTCAGCGCTGGAGAGGGCGATCTGGTTGATAAATTTATCAACCTCTTCGGCTGTCATTCCGATGCCTTTATCTTTTACGGTAAGTGTTTTTTTCTTTTTATCAATAGATACTTCAATGCTGATATTGCCAAGCTCTCCACCGAAATCTCCCGCCGATGCAATAGTCTTTATTTTTTTTGTGGCATCCACTGCATTGGAAATCAATTCGCGCAAAAATATTTCATGATCGGAATAAAGGAATTTTTTGATGATAGGGAAAATGTTTTCCGTCTGTACGTTTATCTTACCTTTTTGCATAATCGTATAATTTTGATTTTTTGCCGTTTATGTCAAAGCTAATGCCAATAGGAGCGTATGTGACAAAATGGCGGTTATTTTTCAAACCACTTTTGCGCTTTGTAGCAAAGAAAAGAAGAACCCGCTCCGACAATAATCCCTGCTAATATATCGCTTGGATAGTGGACGCCAAGGTGCATGCGTGAATATGCTACAGTGCCGGCCCATAAATAACTTGGTGCAATTACATACCATTTTGGAAAGGCTAAACTTAATGAAGTGGCTGTGGCAAATGCAACTGTTGTGTGCTCTGAAGGAAATGAAGGGCTTCCGCCACAGGTTTGTTTATCAATTTCGGGATAAGTTATATAAGGCCTTTTGCGGTTGAATGTATATTTTAAAGATGTGGTCAATGCCGAAGCCAGAATAAATGAAACTCCTGAAACATATCCCTTTTTTATTAGCTCTTTATCTTGCCTGATAAACCCCGTTGCAATGATGCTTAAAGGTGTTGCTATACTTACAGGGCATGCTGTGTTTGTGATAAAACGGAAACCATTGTCAAGATTTTTATTCCGGTGAAGGTTTATATCTTTTAATAAATTGATATCGTTATTTTGTGAAAAACAATGAATGGAACATAAAAAGAAAATTGATAATAAAAAAAACTTTTTCATAAATGGGAATAATACATGGAGAAGTATGGTAAAAGTAAAAAAATAATTTTTACAATAGTATAATTCTATCAAGATATTTATGGTGCAATGTCTCGGTTAATAGTATGGCAGCGGCATTTGGCAGCCGCTATATTATTATTTGATGTTACGCAAATAAAAACAAATGATTACTAAATTTAGAGGTCAGGCAGAGCCGTCCCCATTTCGGGACGTGTCGAAGCCCGACCAACACATAGTCACTCTTCCCTGCCCGCCCATGCAAGAAATCCACGCTCGCAGGCGGGGACACGGACGCTAACCCGCAAATCCATGCTATGTCCGGCTCTGAGTGACACTAACAAATAAATATTAAATATGCGTAACATCAGTGAAATAATAAAGGCTAAATATTATTTTATTCCGAAACATTTTTTTTATTTTTTGAATAACATAAAATTTATTATATTTGTAAAACTTTGTTGCATGAATGTTTTTCAGTATTATTGAGGTGTTCAAAAGTGTTTTTGTATCAAATTACGTCAAATTTTTAAATGAAAAATCTTTAAAACTCAACAAAATCAGGCATTTATTCATGCAACAAAGTCATTAAAAATTATGAAAAAAACAATTATTACATTATTAAGTGCGCTAATGTTGCTGGTTGGCGAATTAAGCGCACAGGTGCCTCAGGCATTCAATTATCAAGCTCTTGCACGGGATGCATCAGGCACACTTATGGCAAATCGAGGAATTGCTGTAAAAATATCTATACTGCAGGGTTCTTCACCTGGAGCATTGGTGTATTCGGAGAGGCATACACTAACTACTAACCAGTTTGGCTTGTTTACGGTGGCAATAGGGCAAGGGTCCGTATTAAGCGGTACGTTTAATACTATCACCTGGAGCAGCGGTAATTACTGGTTAAAGGTAGAAATGGCTCCTGCTGGAGATACAACATATATTAACATGGGTATTGCCAAGTTATTAACAGTACCTTTTGCCATGTATGCTGCCAATGCAGGTGGTGCCGGCGGTGTTACATGTCCTACGGGTCCAACAGGCGCAACAGGTTCACAAGGCATTCCAGGCATACAAGGTGAACAAGGCAATCCTGGTCTAACAGGTGCAACAGGCATACAAGGTATTCAAGGTATAACAGGAGCGACTGGAACAGCAGGAACTGACGGTGCAAACGGAGCTAATTCCACTGTGCCTGGTCCGACCGGCGCTACGGGTGCAAGTGGAACAGCGGGAACCAATGGTACAAACGGCGTTAATTCCACTGTGCCTGGTCCGACCGGCGCTACCGGTTTAACTGGAGCAACAACAGTAGTAGCAGAAGTATCTGATGAGTTTACCGCCACTGCAGCACAAACAG